>Ga0116229_10004084_pt1 | contig 23966 bp, 11 predicted proteins | sample S1TSphgellanicum_3_FD_87313 | JGI IMG/M metagenome (GOLD analysis project Ga0116229, IMG submission 87313) | Host-associated microbial communities from peat moss isolated from Minnesota, USA - S1T2_Fc - Sphagnum magellanicum MG | ecosystem: Host-associated > Plants > Peat moss > Unclassified...
GATGGATGGATGGATGCCTCCTTCCTCCATATTTTAGCTGGGCTTTTATTTTAGCTCCGACTTAGTGGGTGTTCCAAGTTTGAAGTAACCTTACGACCACTTGAAATGTGCCACACTTGAAAACCGTCTGTGCCTTGTAGGCAAGGGTTACCACTAGTATCTATAGATGCCAGAAACACTTTTCTTCATCCACAGGTTTCATGTAAGGTAAGGCCCAATGGGGAGGCCATTACTGAAATAAGGGGTATTGGACAAGGTGGTGGGCGAGTTCAGCCTGTCACTTCAGGAAAGCACAAGGGTATTCTATGGGTACAAGCATAAACCGTATATAAACATCTACAAGAGGCTCTTCACACTGGCCACAGTGAACCAGCACTCTCCAGGGCGCCATGAAGGATGAATGGTAAGTGGTCGGGAATCAATTTTCTGTTCAGTTCCAGTTCCCTAGTTAACCATGGTGGTTAGTTCAGTTGGTTTTTTTTCTACCTACCTATTAACAACCCACAAGCAGGTTGTTAGTAGGTAGGTAGAAAAACTGGCCTTTAGCTATGTATAAAGCATCTACTTACCTAGTAGTTACCTATTTTCCTACCTATCTACCTATATGTGAGACCTATTTTCTTACAGAATTGGTTAAAAAAGGTGAAACCAAATAGTAACTCAGTTGAGGTTCATCCACAACTGCATAATAATGGGCATCCGGTGGATGGGGCGCTGGCGGGTGCTGGTTCACTGTGACCATGTTATGTTCAAACCTAATTCTAGTAGGCTACAGCACACTACTTGTGACCTAAGAGAACTTCGGCAAACGCTGGTGGGTGAGTGGGTGAAGTAAATAAATGTGCTCCAATCTGGAGTCTGGACTTTGTAGGCTGCTGATCTGTTGAGTTCTGGCGTTGCTGGGTGGTGCTTGTACCGGCTGCTGGAGCAACAAACTTTTATCTTGTCTGTGGAATCCCTGCGCGCGCGCGCGCAGACACTTTAATCCTCAGATTCTGACCGTCAAAGAGTGGGGTGAGAGTGGGTCCTCCAACACGCCGGTCACAAGTCCATTTTCAATCCACTTAAAGCATGTGAATAGTCACTTAGATCAGCTCCTTTCCTGCAATGCACATGTTTGGAATCGAAGAGAATCATGTGTCCGTCATGCATGATCCGAAACACCGAAAAGCCAACAATTTACTTCTGTTCCGCAATGACAAATGGTAGCCGGTTTCCAGAAACAGCACATGCTTATTAGCCTACCTCAAGATGAAAATTCAAATGCTCTAACTTTTCAGCAATAAAACAAAACAAACCAACAACAAGATAAGTGGTCAGTCCCAACTAGCGTTTTAATTGGGTGCGAAATCTCGCCAAAATGCCAAAAATTAAAAGGGAACATTTTGTCACAGTATTCCCATTTTTTTCCAACATAGACTGCCAAATTTCGAAAACAAATTAGGAAATTCTTTGACACATTTGGACTCTGATTTTAGCTTGGTAACATTTTTTTAATTAATGTTTTAAAACTATTTAAACAAGTCCTAAAAACATGCTGCCATTTAGTGCTTTAAATCCTTCTCGGGATGCTAGCCAATGACACAACATCAGAAAATTGAAAAAAAACTTCATTGGTCCCGAACAGTTGCAAATTTTGTGAGTTTTTTATATAATTTTAATAACCAAAAGTGCATTAAGAGGTGTTTTTACCATAATTAGTAGAAAATTTGGAGCTGATGGCCCATCCAGATCTTAGGCCTACTAGCACCAATTTAATGTAACATTATTACCATGTTATCTAGAAAACCCTAACTCCTTGACCCCCAGCAACACCAAAGTATCTATGAATAAAAACAATTATGTTTACACATGTTCCTAAAGTTCCAATTAACACCATACCATTAATTATGTTTTTAAGAATCTTGGGATCAAATCTCGGTAAAATAAAAACCAAATGACAACTAGTCCACTTGAACACCAGTGGTTTTTTTTAAAAGTAAGAACCCTGGCAAAAAAAAATTAACTTACCAAAATCAACAATTCTCACAAAAAGATGAGAACCACCCAACATTGGTCCACATGATTCATGATAATTTAGTGAGAACTAATTGTGATGATATTCCATATTCCCCCTTTTTTTGGGTTTGTGGAATTCCAAAGAGGTAGTGGTCTACACAATCATGTTTTAAGCAAGACAATTAAATTCATCACAATTTGATAACAAAATAATCCTTCGAATGCAATGTTTCTTCTTTGCAACTAATTTCAATTTTCTTTACAAGATTTTTTTGCCATGTTTTTATTTGCAACTTTTGAATTTCAATTTTTTTGCAAATCAATTATTCAAATTCTTTTTCCTAGTTCCATGAATTTCAATTTGTTTTGCAACTTCTTTCTTGTCTATTAAGAACTTTAATTTTTACATTTTGTTTAAATGGGCATCCCTAGAGATACTTCTTTATATGTATGGGTTCTTGGCTTGAAATCTTCTTTGGGGGAAATTTGAAGGGTTTTTTTTTATCTATGTTTTGGATATGACTGTAATGTATATTTTTGCACTTTGAAGCTCTTTGAATGAAATGAGTTTTGTTCTTGTTCAAGTTTTTGCTTTACAAAGTGTGTTGAAGTTGTTTTTCTCCCTTGTTGTTTTAATTGTCAACTTTGTAGATGCTACAAAATTGTTTATTGTTATTTACTTGTAAACCAACACCAAGCTTTTCAAACTACATTTTTTGCATACTAAACATTGTGTTTGTGCTTGATTGCAAGTTCCATATTGAAACAAATGCCTCATCCACCTTTCACTCCATCACAACTATTTCCATAGACTTCCCTTTACCCTATTCCATAGTTTTTCACCAATGAATGTGTCATAATACATTTGGTCACATAACAAGAATTTCATTAAAGACAACAACTTGTAACCCAATATATAAAAACATGCAACCCATGGTTAGCCCACATATTGTTCTTCTCTTGTTTTAAACATAGATGATGTTGGCAACTTACCATGGATTCAAAACAATAAAGTGTGATTGTGTACAACCTACAAAACCTTTAATCCCATATATAAATAATAATTATCACCTATTTATTCACCTTAAAATGGACAGAGACATTCACCCAACAAGGCATTTAATATTGTTAGTAGTATGACCCACAACCAAAAGATGAGTCCAATTGAAATGGAATTGATCAAATGACTTAGTTTACAAATTCAATTCTTTGGATCAGCATGGATTTTTATTTTATTTTTTAAAAACTTGCTACCCAATCAACCTACCCATTTTTCCAAGGGAAAGGTTCATATTAAAGCTTCCATTCATGGCTTATTTACAAATATCAAGATCTACTTACCACATATGCATTATTCATTGGCCTTGAGCCAGAGCTCCCACTTTGCATTTCTCCCAAAGATGGTGTCTACCCAATCATTAATACCTACCATTTAGAGGTTCATAATTTAGATACCAAGTTATGTTGCATTGGACATTTACATCAACAATGTTCATGCTTAAAACAAACAATTAACACCAAAAATATAATTCCACATTAGCCAACATGGCACTTACAAACTAAGCCTCTTGTTGGATTAGCCCACCATGACCAAATTTAGACACATTTTTTACTTGTGTTCATGCAATTTTTACTTTACTTGTGCTCAAATGTCCACGCATTGCTTGAAACTTTGGGATACTCATGTAAGCACATAATGCCACCTAATTTGTTTCTTCACATTGTTCAGGCCTTGGACCACTTAACACAAATATTCTAATATGTTGAATAATTCAAATGTAACATCCACCCTCTTTAATTTAGACATGGACAATAACAAAATTGTAGCCACAACATGGACAAAAAAACAAATCAAAACATGAGCATCCATGGACTGACATAAAACACACATGTGAACTCCACGCACACATGGTTAACCTACTTTATAAACTTGAAACCACTCCCACCACCTTGTCTTCAAGATTCTTCCCATTGTCATCCATATGTGGTTAAAATTCAACTTTGGTTCTATGTAAATAAATTGTTTGTCCAAATTAAACATCGTCTACTACAATCTATCCATGTGTTGGTTATCTATGGGTTTAGTTATTTATAGCAATTGAAACACGTGGCCCTTTAAAGCGACAATCCAAATGTTTTGACTTGGGCATGTTGGAACTCCATCATTGTTGAGAATTATAATGGCATTTTTTGGTTGTCCTTTAGGAATCACCACCAACTTTTGCTTCAATAGCTTGACATTGTCTTGATTTTGCTTACGAGTAATGTTATTATGTACGCGTTTCAAATCAACTTCATAAAACATGGAAGTTGATAACATTCCTCCAACTATGTCATAGAAAGGTGGTGGAATAGCTTCTGGAACATAGCATTGGTCATCATGTATTCATATTGATGGCCTTGCAAGTAGTTCCTTGGTTCATTGGGCTGAAATGATGACAAAAGGGTTATTTAAGGTTTAAATGATAGGTTTCTTGCCTTTCCACTAAATGGTATGAATTGTGTAGGTGGAAAATGTGGTCTTGCTACATAGCATGCATGGTTGGGAGTTCAAACAAGTTGATGCGGGGGGTTTTGATGTGAAGTTCCTTCATTACTTAGATGTAACACAAAGGAAGGGTCATTATTGTTTGTATGTGGTGATGGGAACCTTGAGCCTTGGACCTGCACACACTTATATATTACAACACGCAAATGATCTTATGTTGTAATATCATCACAAAAATAATTGCAAGGTTGCCCCATGCATGTGACACCACTACCAAAACAATACCCAACCAAAGGGAGACAAGATTGGAACCACTGCAAATGTAGTGATAAGGAAATCTAAGTAATCCATTGTAGGTGTAAGTGTAGTAGCATTTTTTTTGGTACCTTTGGATGTTTGCGCATTATTTCCATTTTTTTGGCACTATCATTAGTCCCTTGATTAACAAGGGGGAATAATCCTCATTTGGATCAAACCCATTTTCTTCCCAACTGGCTACAAAAGTACCATCGTCAAACAACCCAAGGTTATGATCTTATGCCATAGAAGGAATTTGCATTGTCGTTATCCTCAAGCTACAATGTAAAGGCTAACCAATTGACTTTGCTCTTACAAAGATGGACTCTTTTTTTATGGGTGTTCTTGTAAACTCAATGGGTTCCTTCAAACTTTACATCACCCACACTTGTCAAATCCACACCCATGCCTCCAAATTCTTGCATAAAACAATATGTTTAGGATGTATTTGTAGTGTTCCAACCATGGAAACATAATACAAAAGCAAGAAAATTATAGTGTGGTGAGTTAATTATGAGGGAATGTTATGGCCAAAGGTGCGATAAATAACCTTTGGCCGCCATTAGTGAGCTAAGACCTATTGAACTTCAATGTAATAGAACTATTGTTTCCTACAACATCAATATAATTTGTTCATTGCAATATCATTTTAAAAAGAACCTACATGCTTGCACTTTTAAGTGTTGCAACAAGTCATAGTTGGTTTTCAATTATTGTTTGATGTTTAAGTTTTTTGTAAACATTCACTTCCGGTTGTTCCTCTATAAAATCATTATCAAAGGTAATAGCCTCCTTTGTTTGCTCCTCAATGGTGTTGTTGTCCTCTTTTTCCAACCCAACTTCATTAGGGTTGTAATCATCGGCATTAATTTTTTCATGTTTTTTGGTAAAGTTTATGTCTTACCGCACTTGGTTATTGGAAAAAGAAATCATTACCCCAAAATGAGGTGCCTTACTGGTGTTCAAAATCCTTGGGTGAATAAAATAATTAAATTGCAACAAAGTTGCCATGGATGCAAAAAGAATAATCGCATTTTAACACTCCTACACTAATGCAATTATGTCACCTTAAAGAAGCCTAGTCCATCACAAAATCTTGTGATGGCAAACCCCCATGTTTTTCAAAACACTCAATGCAAGAAAGCTTCATATTATTGATAGATCCAACAACAACTATGCAACCTTATACAATAACTACACCCATTCATATGTAGGTGTAATTATTATGTATAACAAAACAAATGAAGGTTGTTGAGTTATGTGCAAGAAAGAAAAATAGAAGCTCACACAACTTTCCATTCAACCTTGGGAAAGTGGAGGTGAGAAAATGGCAAGCCAGATTAGGGTTTTCAACAAGCCAATCCTTTACAAGTATGAAATTTGAATTATGGCCAATTACGACTGCATATGTGGTCTACTAGAATTGAATAGTACAACCATTCACATTAAAAAGAAGACCATAACTCTTGAAGGTTAATTTTTTGTATGTAAGGAAGTCAATAGGATTTAAGGTTACTTGATCACATTGCATGTGTGTACCAATATTAGTAACTTATAAGCTTTTTCAAGGACTAGGTTGTCAATAGGAATCAACCTAAAAGATTTGTCAAGGGTTGGGTTGTAAACTAAAAGCAAATAGGAGATTTTGTTACAATGTTAACCACCAAGGTTAGTTCACTAGGCAATTTTTTATTATTTTTCTTAGAAGAAGTCTTTCTTTCCCAACAAGGTTGTGTAACAACTCAAAATTCATGGTATGACCAAAAGGGGTCCCACATGAACTATTTAGAATTTTTTGACCAAAAGGGACACCACCTGTTGCTTCTTACTTTTCTTGAAAAAAAGGAACAAAGAGAACTATTCTTTCTTGTTCCTTTCATTGGTTTCTTTCCATAAATAGCTAATTACCTTCATAGTCCCCCATATGATTTTCTCAGACTTTTTTCTTTCCCAATTAGTTTGTGTAACAAATCAAAATTCATGGTACTACCGAAAGGGGTCCTACATGAACTTTTTTTTTTTCAAAACAAGGGGGACACCACCACCTATTGCTTCTTGCTTTTCTTGGAAAAAAGGAACATAGAGAAATATTCTATCTTGTTCCTTTCATTGGTTCATTTCCATAAGTTGATAATTAACTTCATAGTCCCCATATGATTTTCTTGATTTTTCTCAAGAAGGTTGTGTAACAAGTCAAAATTCATGGTATGAACAAAAGGGGTCCCACATGAACTATTTAATTTTTTTGGACCAAAAGGGACACCACCTAGTGCTTCTTACTTTTCTTGAAAAAAAATGAACAGAGAAAATTATTCTCTTTTATTCTTTTAACTAGTTTTTTTTCCATAAATGGATAAATAACCTCATAGTCCCTATGATGATTTTCATGGTTTTTTTCTTTCCCAACTAGTTTGTGTAGCAAATCAACATTCATGCTATGACCAAAAGGGATTTTGAGTGAATAGTTTTAAAAACATTTACCAAAAGGAATACCACTTAAAACTTCTTATTTTTCTTAAAAAAGAAAAAAACATAAATGATTATAATTTTTTCTTATTGGTTGCACTTGTGGGTGCAATCATAATCAAATGAGCTAAAAACCATGTTGAACGACCACCAAAACTCTTTCAAAATTGTAATTTTGTTAGATATATTTTTTGTGGTGCCACTTTAATGCCATGTTAATCATGGGAAGTTGTGTTAAATGATTAATATGAGTGTTGAAGAATTCAAAATAAATTTTCAAAATAATATTTTTTGGGTTTTGATTTTAATAAAAGACTTTAAAACTTGAATAATAGTCGCATCAAAAGCAATCAATTTTGTAATTTACTAAGCTAAATATTCTTTTAATAATGGAATTTTGATGAAAAAAAATTGAGATGATGTTAATTGATTACCCACAATAAAAAACACTCACAATTTGAAATTTTTAAAAACTAAAAATCTATTGAATAAAATTGTAAAAATTCAAGAATCTTTTACCACATGTAAATAGGATGTAATATACATGACATCTAAAGCAAAGTTGTTATGATATAAGAAGACAAATCATAAAATAATTAACATGTTTTCATACAATTTGAAATTAGGATTATTTTTCAAATTGAAATGAAAAAAATGGTAAAATTTGTACACTTTAAGAAAATTCTTAATTTTTCATCAAAAGATAATACAAAAAATATGATGTATTAAGGAAATTATATGTATTTTTAATAACATATTACGAAAGATTTCATCCAAAAAGTCTTTTCTATGAGAAAGTGAAAATGACAAAAAAAAAAAGGATTATGGTTCTTAAGTCTTTTGTCATTGTTGGCTCATTTGATTGTGATATCATCTTTATTTCTTTCCATAATTGGATAGTTAACCTCATAGTGTCCATATATCATTTTTTGGTTTTTTCCTTTCTCCATGATTGTGTAACAAATCAAAATTCATAGTACAACCAAAAGGGACAATCATTTTTTTGGGGGGTGGGTCAAAAGTTGTAACTAGGAGCCAAAAGGATTATTTTGGAAAAGGACTACAACTCCATTTTCCCAAAAATAACTTTTACATGCAAATCAATTTTTGAATGTTTTTTTGTAACTTGTTTCTAAAAATACTTAAATTTTCCCCAATGCATCACTTTTTTATGTTAGTCATTATTGAATAAATATGAATTTTTAAAAGTGTGAAAATTCTTTATAGATTCAATGTTTCATCTTGAAAAATGATCAAACTTTTAAATCATCACCAAAAATTAAATTTTCACATTCTTTAGTTTTATTATATTATAAGCTATAATTTTTCTTAGTACATCATGTACATTATAACCCATTTATATGTGATAAAAGATTTTTGAAGTTTTAAAATTCTGAAGCAATTTTGAAACATTTTTTGAATTTTTAAAGTCTTAGAAATCCACATTTTAAAAATTATGAGTGTTTTTTTAATGTGGCTAATATGTTCTTATCATCTATATGTTTTTCAATGAAAATTCTTTTATTATATGAGTCCTTTTGATAGTCCTTTGTAAAATTGACTTCATCTGATGCAATAGGTGTATATTTTCAAACATCACAAATTAAAACCAAAATTTAAAATTGGATCAAATCAATTTTTGCTCTAAGTTCTTTCACATTCATATGGATTCAAAAAAAAACTATTATCCATCAAGGACAAGTCACCATTTATTGTTAATTAATACTAGTGATCCTAATCAATGCATTTATTTGTGGCATTTGAAAAAAAAACCTTGTTCCTATAATTAAATAACTTATTACATAATGGTTAGCACGTATAAAAATTATGTAAGTTTTTTTTTTTCCAAACTTGCTATTCAACTATTGAAGGAGGGCATGATGCATAATAATGACCTCCCAAATGTGAATGACATATTTGAATTAATTTTCCATGTAAAAAATACATGGAATCCTTGGGCAAAGGGGAAGCATTCTATCTTGCAAATGAAACTCCTATTTTTAGGAACTTCCATGTAAGGTCCAACCTTTTTTTATCATGTGCCAATCAAAATGGTTCATTTCAAAAAGTAAGGTTGGAATTGAAAGGTACTCAAACCAATTAATATGACTCACAAGGAGAGGGGAAAGGGTGAAACCAAGCCCCACATTGTTTCAGCCATGATTATTTATATAAACAAGGGATAAGAAATTTTGGGGGGAAATAATGGAACTAAAAAGGACATGGCCACCATCAAAGGGGTAACCTTTTTAGGGGCCAAGGCAATGCAAATGACATACCAAGTTTCCTTCTTATGTGAGGCCCCTTAGTGGCCATATCAAGCCAAAAAAATGTTGGTAGAGAATTCCAAGCTCTTAATTTAGTGCAACTATGGATAAATTTTGTAATATTCAAATATTTAACAAGGGTTTAATATCTTTACAATGTATAAGTATACCTTCCCAATGTGGTCCATAAGATGTTCCCCATCCCATTTAACTTTTTCCTCCATGTGTTGGTTATCATTGGTTCATTTCTTTCATGCATATAAATAATGAGTGATACACAAGAAGTCCTTTTAATTTATTGATTAAAATATAGGAAAACCTAAATTAACTCCTAGACATAATAAATCACAATAACAATGTAATCAAAGACTAGAAGAAATATATTGATGGAACCTTGGAAGGGTTGAGAAAGGAGAGATTAATTTAAAGGCAAACATGCAAATCTTTCTAGAAGCTATCACACCCCAAATGATGTTTGTCAATGGGTGGCCAAGGTGACACCGATGATTTTTTTTCAATTTTTTTGATGTAACATAATTGGTTAGCATCCTAAGAAGGATTTAACATTAAATGGCAATAGGCCGTGTGGGACAATAATCATTTTGTTAATCTTGCTTTTACTTGGCAACCTATAAGAGGAGGCCTTTTAAATCTAGCAAACCCAATACAAAATCCTTACCTTTTTTGGCATTTTTAAAAAAAAAATTCCAAAAATAACCTTAACAGTGGTCATATTCCCAAAACTGATTTTACATTTTGGCAAAATTTCACACCCAAAAAATGATGGGTGAAACCACACCCACATTGGGAAGATACTTGAACAAAGCATGGTAGATGATTTTTTTTACTTTGTTCCCATCCCTTATATTATTATTTTTAGCCACGATTTTTGCAATACCTATGTTGGTGATGGGGCACACAACTTTGCAAAACCAAAGTTCAAAATTAAAAAATTTATGTGATGAAAAGCATTGAATTTTCATCTTAGGATCAATTTATTAACAAACTAATTTTTCATGCTTAGCTACTTTCCTCCACAATCTAGTTAGCTTGATTGAAAGTGTTTTAAAAAAACCAATACATTATTATTTAAAGCCTTTTGGTTGATTATGTTCCCAATGGTTATTCCTGTGGTGAACCTAGTGATCCAAAAAGCTTTTTGAACCTATAGGGAATGGCCATAGGAACATGGTGAACAAACACAAGTCCTCGGGGATTGAATGGGATGAAGATTTTCACGATCTCCCATGGATGGGAGGTGACTTCCCAATATGGGTGTGATTTTGCTTTAGCCCATAAGGTTCAAGAGTTGTTTTTTAAACTCAACTTTGCATTAGAAACAAAAGCTAGGTCACAAGTTCCTAGAACTACAAAGAATGGCAAGTTTTTTTAGTCCCTTACATTAAAATCCAAGTTTATTTGTATTAAAAAAAACTCACCGTACATTTAGTTCTAAGTTTGGTAGCAATCCTATGGGCTCACTATAGCTTTACATGTTGTGCATCAAAGTTTTAATTTCTATTGGACAAGATTTTTTGGCACCACCCTCTTCTTGTTCAAGTTGCACTATATGTACACTTCAAAATCCCACATTCTTTTCATCCTTAAACTCCTACTAAACATACTCCAAGGCAGTAGTGTTCAACACCTTTTTCTACTTCTAACTTCAAAAGATTTGTTATTCAAACTTGTTTTTTTCCCTTGTGCATGTCATGGCTAAAATAATGTTACATGTTTTTTTATTTTTCTCCTTGAAACAATTAGAAAAGGTGTGAAATAATTGCATAATTAATGTAATTTGGGTTGCCACCTCACTATTTGGAGCATTTGAGAAGTATGTGTGATATCATTATTGTATGTTTGTAAGTTATAGATGTTGGTTGAAGGAATGGCATTATCCTTGTTAATCTAGTATTGTGAATTTCTTTTCAAGGATCTTTGGGAAGTAGGTTATGCTTCTTTGGTTTATGCATGTCATGATGTAATACTAGTTGTAAGGAAATGTGAACCCCCCTCCCACCCATCCTTGTCCATCAAAGCATTGGTTTTTTAAAGATATGATCAATCAAACGATAGCTATTGAAACGAAGGTGTCATCTTGGATGCAATTTTGTTGTTATACATTGGTGTATTGAACGTTGCAAGGTACTAAATTTTGCAACTACCATTGTTTTCTTCCAAATTTTTGTGTATTTTTTTAATATGGTCTAGTTGAAAAAAATTATAAATCTTATAGTTTCATACATTACAAGATTTTGTATGTCTATTACATGGTGCCTAGTGCTTGTCTTTTACATGCATATCTAAAATAAAATGTTTCACGTTTCTTATAGCAAGTTGCAAAGAAGCACTTAACATGTGCATGATTTGACCATTGGTGTGGGGGTTGGAATGCAAATGATCTCTATTGACAACAATCCCATCAGGTTTCAAATCTAGGACATGGGTATGTGCTCTGAAAAAAACCCCACCCCACTATGACTTGATATGGATGATTGCAATTTCATTGTAATGTTGATGTTTTGCATGGTAAGGTACTCAATGTTGTATCTAGCTATTATGTTTTTCCAAATTATTTGTTGTATTTTTTGGTATAGTTCACTTGCAAAAATTCTTCAAACCATACGGTTTCATACATAAGATTTCAAATGTCTACTACATGGTGCCTACCCCCTATGTAGAAAGATTTAAAATCAAGTGGTCCTATGTAGAAATGTCTACAAGTGGCTTTTGAAATTTCAATAGCCAAAATTTGTTTCCAAGGATAAAATAATTTCCAAGTTCATGTACATGGTCAAGTTAAATAGTTAGAAACACAAAAAATTGTTTAAAGATGATATATTAAATATGTATGCATATGTATAAGACAACTTACAAAAAATGAAAGCTAATTATAGTTGATTGTTCCACTTTGGCTACATCACAAAAATGATACATACATAGCCACACAAGTATGCTATCAAACTTCTTGTGATTGCAAACTTCCTTGTTTTTGGGGGGGAGGGGGGGGGGGGGGGATTTTTTTTTTGGGGGTTTGGGGATTTTTTTTAAAAGATTGAACTTTAGAATGTTAGTGCCTTGAGATTTAAAAAATAATTCAACACTAAACAATGCACAAAACATGGACATTCTTTGGACATTAATTTTGGTAGGATATTTGGTTTCTTTTAATGAAAGATGCCTTTTGCATGACAATGGTTTGGGTTGAAAATGGTGACAAACATCCAAAAACCACCAACCCTCATCAAGCTGGCACTAAAATTTCTAAACCCCAAATGTTTTCAAAATAATTTGTCACTAAGTTAGGGAAATTTGCTAAGAAAAAAAGTTTATTACTAGTGTGCATATTAGTTTTTCCCAAGCCTCCATATAAGGATTTGCATAACTTTTTTTTTCTTAAAAAAACTTATCATTTTTCACATAAATGAAAAAGGTAGATCCTTTTTGAGTTCCAAGGACAAAGAAAAAAATGGAATTCTACTCATGTGAGTGTTTAGCTATCATAATTAACTCACTATTTTGTAAGTTTTAACCAAAAGTGAAAGGGGGGGGGGGTGGATTGTGGTTTTCAAAGGAATAGGTGTTTGAATAATTTTAATGACCAACTTGTTTATGGTTGATTATTGGTGCAAAATATTTGTTGAGAGGCATTGCAATTTAAATTCAAACATATTTCAAAGCTAGTAAAATGTATTTACCCAAACATCCTGGAAGCAAAATACTTACCAAGGGAAAATGTGATCAAATTCGATTATGAAAATGGTGGGGCCGGGGCTATTGGATTGATGTATTGTGCACAAAGTGGTGAGATTCAAATAACTTTTTGTGATACCTTGCCAAAAGACTTTGAGTACAAAAGAATTGAAAACAATATTCATGGAGGAAGGTGGGAATATATTTGAAAAGAGAAAAGGTAAAAGCACAATCAAAGGAACAACCCAAGTGAGTGGACACTCCTTAAAATTACATTTTTGTACATTTGAAAAATTACAAGTAAAACATAATAATTTGAATTGTCATAATGTTTTTTGGAATATTTTCCATTAATTACAAAGTTTACATGTTCAAAGTTTGACACAAATCAAAAATGTTTTTGCATGTTCAAAACATTCAAACCTTAAAAGTGAACAATCCTTGTTTTTTTCAAACATCATTTTTTCTACCAAATGTACACCATTCCATCTAAAAATTGACAAAAATTTTAACATTGATGATTAGAAGGGCAAAAGTACTTGAACTGATGAAAATTGTTTTAATAAACCATTTGAGCACATTTGGCTCAAAAGTGTTGTTGACCTTGAAAATTATGGATTTTGAAAATGTCCCTTTAACAAAAGTTGTTCATATCTATGTGATAGAGGGCATGAATGCATAATATATGATATAAAATCAATTTATAGTCAAAATATATTTTTTATCTAAAATGAAATGTTAAATTGGGTACCCAAAATACAAAATTATAGTTATAAACCAACAAAAAAATGACACATGTTATGTGTAATCATTGGAAAATGACATTGACCTTGATGCCCTTAGCTCCTTTGACCATGTTTTCACTTGAAATGGGTTATTTAAAAACAAATGTCACAAGGTTTGCCAAAAGTGTTTTGTTTCCACTACATCAAAATGCGTTTTAGTTCACTTTAGGTTTCATTATATTTTGAGTGAATTTGGACATTTTTACCATGGTGAAACTAGTTAACCCCTTAATGAATGGGGACCATTTGGTATAGACAATGAAATGGTTCATCATAACTTAATGAAACAAGGTTACTCTCAAATGAAATACAAATTTACCAAGGCATTCATTTGTTGGTTAATTAACTAAACAACATGGAATCAATGAAATTTAAATGATTTAATATATAATATTATTAATAATTTCATAACTTTTAGCGTATGAATTATTGACATGTGTCATTACCTAGGTTAGGTTTAAACCTAACCTAGGTATGTAGGCCACCTAATCAACATATGCACTTACTTTACAAAATTAAATAAAAGAATATTCAATCCATTTACCATTGTTAACCACACACACCATTTGTGAGGTTTGATCACTTGACCTTTAAAATGTAAACAAACAACCCTACCATCAAGTCACCCCACTTGTTGTGATAATATGTTACATTACATTTTATTTATCAAATATTTTATTTTAAACATTATAAAAACATTAACTTTGAAAATTCATATTTTATTGAGATTTTGTTCAAATAAAATGATTTGAGTTTACTTTTTAAAAAATTTCAATAATGAACATAATTACATTTATTTCCTTTTGAAAGTGTAAAATAATTTGAACAATTTTTTTTGAATATCATTATTCAATAGCATTTCAATGATCATTTTTTTGAAAAAGAAATGTTTAATGAATGGATAATATTTTTGTTAATATAATAATACTACCTATGTTATGCTACTTTTAGTTATTGTAAGGTTACTTTTCATTAATCTAAATTATTTCACTATACATTATTTATGGCTATTTATGGTTATTTTTTATATTTATTATTATTTATTATTATTTCACCTTAAATTATTTGGCAATTCTAAACAATTTTAATATATGGCTATTGGTGGCTATTTTATAGGTGGTTATTAGTGATTATTTTATTAATGGCTATTAGTGGTTATTCTATTAATGGTTATTAGTAATTATTCTATTGGTGGCTATTGGTGGTTATTATAAATTAAATTACCATAGGCTATTAATGGTTATTATATTAGTGGTTATTAGTGGTTATTAATGATTATTAGTGATTATTATATTAGTGGTTATTAGTGGTTATCAATGATTATTATATTAGTGGTTATTGGTGGTTATTAATGGTTATTATATCAATGGTTATTGATGGTTATTAATGTTTATTCTATTGTAAACCATTGGTGCTTATTTTATTGATGGTTATTTTATTGGTGGTTGTTGATGGCTATTTTATTGGTGCCTATTAGTGGTTATTTTAGGCTCTATTACGACTATTGGTGATTATTCTATTATAAATTACTATTGATATTATATGTTATATTATCATAGGTTAATAGTATTTTATTATAAGTTATTCTAAATTTATTTTCATAGGCTATTATTGATTATTTTAAATTATTTTACCTTAAGGTCATTATATTATATTTTAGATTATTTTAAGTTAGTATACTTAAGATAAAATAATTTATAATAAAATAAAGTAACATGATCTTGAATAACCTAAAATATAATTTGAAATAACATATATTAACTTTAAATAAAAACCTAAGGTATAGCTTAAGGTTAATTGAGTAATTTAATTTAAAATAATTTTAAAACATATAATATGTTAGCTAGGATATTTTAAAATAGAATAACATACAATAGTTTAATGTATAATAATTTATAATAACATAGGGTATAAATTAAAATAACTAATGTATCTTAAAATAATATAGGTTATATCATAAATTAACATATATAAGATATTTAAAAATAACATAAAAATAAACCTATTTATTACAATAAATTATAATAGTGAATTATGTCAACTAATAATGAAACACAATGTTTACATAGTGATATTATAGTGAAATAACTTTAATCAAAGTGAAATCATTAAAATGTAATGAACTTATTTCACTTTAAGGTCCCATAGTGATTTAAGCTAGTGAACTACACCCCACTTTTGTGATAATGTTATTCAACGAAGGTGTATTCACATGTATCATTTGCCACCTTAAATGGAATAATCCAATTCCCTATAATACTCATTGTTGAAAAAGTATGAATTTTTTTATTTTGTAGGAAGTTTGAAAGATTTGATAATTTGAAGGATTTTTTTCGTATTATCACACATTGTAAAACATTATTAACAAATCCACAAGATGTAAGTAAACATATTGTGGTTTAATGTATTTTGCAAAATGAAGGTCTCTAACATAGTAGAATTGTGAAAAAGTTAAATTTAACAAAAGAAACAAAATTAGAAATATGTTATTCAACATACCTAATTATGTTGAAAGTGAAAGTCCTTCTTATTGCTTACATAATGAATATGTAAACACATGGAAATCCTTTTTTAGATATTCAAATTTCATTTATGTAATAGATGAACCTGTTATCATAATGGATGGTAATATTATCTTTAATACTCAATTGTAATTAATAGATGAAATAAAATTAGAATATCATATTATGATATCCTATCTACCATTCATGATAATAAAATTTTCAAAATATATCACAAATATGTTAATTATTACTATGAAACATTTCCATACCCTAACTATCTTTAGTAGAGATGAAAAAAAAACATCCTATAGGAGTGTATGTCATGGGTGGACTACACATCGTATGTCTCATGGAAATGTAATTTGATATTATAAAAAATATGTACCAACACATATTCAAGAAAGTTTAAAAGGATTATGTGATTCGATTACAAGTTAAATATGGACAAATGTCAAATTAAAATTTGGAAAAGATATTAATGAATATTTTGAAAGTCAAAGTTCACAAATAAAATGTATCATGATAGGTTTAGAATCAGATAGAAGTAATGTACATGCAACTCATATTACAAAAAATGCATATATTAAACTACATGTTGACAAAAGGCATATAGATTATTCCATTATGGGTTGGTTAACAAAAGGTGCACCAAGTGGAGGTTATTTTCAAGTGCACCAATTATATATGGTACCAATTTGCAACTAGCCATGACTATCAATCTTCCTTCGGAGCAAATCCATTGTTCATGGAACAAAGGAATATGGGGAACAATCATTACAAATTGGGAGATCCTACAAGTTAGGTTATGCATTGGTGAACAAAATTTTGTATATGGTAGAATGAGAAATCAAATTACTTCTTCCCTGGGGTTAGTGCACCAAAGCTTAGGAAAATCCATTGAACATGGAAATCCCCAAATACTTGAAACACCTAGAGGAATTTTCTAGAAAACACAACTTGAAATGTTTTGCTAGGATTTTTCATGACCATCACATCTTTGAAAAATGAAAATTTTCAATCAAGCCAAATTTTAGGCCACACATTTGAATGAAAAAACCTTTTTATAGTTTTAGGACTTTGAGAAATTTGGAGTTTTTGACCAAATCAAATGATTGTACAACAATAAAATTATCATGAGCCAACTATTGACAAAACTATCAAAATATCTCTTTCAATATGTGGCAAATATAAAAAATGAAGTATTGTAAAAAAAATAAAAAACCCATCACAATAGGTGGTTAATTAAATATTAAATATTAATTACTCAAATGCAAACATGTATGAAAATACTAAAATCTCAAAAACTTCAAACCATTTTTTGTTTAATTTAGTGTTTAATTTGAACCCAATGAAACTATTTTTTTTCACAATGTTGATTATGTTAACATTTCAAAAAATAAACATATTAGATCAAAAGTTGATTCCAAAAACTATATTTCACAACTTAATTCTTTTACCTTGCATGACATATGAAAACCATAAAATTGAAAAGATATGAGGAAAAGGAATGAGGATGAATAGTTCTTTCAATTCCCTTTTCCTTCATCTTCGAAAAAAAGAATTTATGATGGCATCTGTTTTGGTCATATAATGAATTAAGGAAAGAAAGGTAAAAAATGAATCTAAGACAATGGTGCTTTTAGTTCCTTGCTCTCCCAAATAAGTATCTCATATTTTTATTATCCTTTCATTAACGGCCACTCCTTTCAAGAAATACAATTTTAATGGCATGGTACAATTAAATTTATGGGAGGATCACATATTTCCACATTATGCCAACATCAGGTGGTGCAATTTCAAACTTTTAATGTGACTTTTAAAGTTAGCAAATCTTATTTATCCTTTGGAAAATATAAAAAGATTCAACAAAATATGCACAATTAAAAAAACATTTTTATTTTATTGGGCAAATCTTTGGCCAATATATAATAGGCGTAGTCACAAATAGTAGAAATAAACATCTTATGGTTCAAAAAATATATATTGCTTGAAAAAACTTGAGAAAAGTCATAGCATAAAATTGTTGGGAGTGTGAACTTGGAAAAGTCCAAAGTCTTTGGTTAACACTCCTACAATCAACCTCTTTATGATCATGTTTGAAATTTGAATGTATTAACACATACAAATAATACCTAACATGTGCAAAAGTAGTAACTTATGGTTTGCATAAAATTCCATCTCCTATGTACATGTGTAAAAGTTTTGTGTACTAGGGCAATTAACCCTTATTTTTGCACATTTAAATGTAAGATAAGCTCATGGCTATGTAAGATAAGATCAAGGCTATGTGCTTCACTAATAAGGGTTTGCATGGGGCAAAACAAGTATATGGAATTCTCCAAGTAATTCACAAAACATGTAAATGTTTTCATTTTGGTAATAATATTTCTCTATATACATAATGGGATCAAGATTTGACAAATAGTTTTAAAACAAAAAACTTCACACTGAGACAATATTTACTTGTATGGATTCTAACTATTTGATATACATTGAATTCATAATTTACCTTGTGATTTCACACCTCATTGTGTAAAAAAAATAAAATCACCCCTTATGCAAAAGATGGATATTTTTCAATTACAAGAACCCAATTATTCATAGGAGCCCAATTGCTCTTGTGCATAACTATGAACACTGCTATAGTGGGGCTTTTGTATGCAATGGTAAAGAACGATGAGTTTGGGGAGGGGGTAGAAGGGGATAGGGATACAAAATTGATATGCAATGATAGGCCCCCTAGCACATAATAATGCATGACAAAGTAGATGAATTCATTAGCAAAGGTAAACCAACACCCACTTGAGTATCTTGGTAATTTTTATTTGAAATTAGGCACTAGATTTAATCCATGCATGGGGTCTAGGATCAAGTTAAGAACATAATTTGAGCATTTTTAAAAATGTTGCTTGATTTTGGGTTTTTGAATATGGGGATTGCTGTATTTGAAATATAAAATATAAAAATAAGTATTAAAGCTTGTCAATTAGAATTAAAAGGGAAATTGGTGTGAATATTATTAACCAAAACCAAGGTAGGAACTAAATTCGAAACAAGACTAATGTTACTTTCAACAAAACTTAAGAGATGGACCAATCACAAGATTAGAATGACCCAAAAATTTGGTTTCAATTTAGGTTTCAATTTTTTGTTTTTCAAAACATTTGTTAAAGTCATTATATTTAAATGTTTATTTCACAATTTGTTTGAAGGGGGACATTAAACACCTTATATACATTTTCTAGAACAATAAATTTGGGAGTGTGGTGAGGTGGGGGCTAGGGGTGGCACTTGACATGTAATTGTTCCTTTCAAATGCTTTAGAAACTCAAAATTTCCATCTTTACTTGTGTCATGTAATTGATTTAAATGGTCTCATTATATTGGTTGTACAATGTTTGTAATTAAAACAATTTTTATTTGGGGGTATTGGAAGTAACTTCAACTAGATCTTATTTTAGATTTGACCTTTTCAAATATATATTTTTAAAATAAAAAAGGGGAACCTTAACATGTGTGAAACACACCCCCCACCCCCCCTCCCCCCCCCACCCCAAATGCAAAGAACTAGGTCTAAACCAAACTCAAGGCTCCATAAAAATAATTTAGACCTATTGAATCAAAACTGAAAGTTCTTTTGACTCACAATATGAAAAAAATGAAAATAAGAATGGGGGCTATATTAAAAAATAAGAACTAAACATCAACAATTTTTTCCATGGTAGTTGATGCCATGGGTATTAGTTCACCCAAGATGAAATGTGTGATTGATTTTGCTAGGGTGAACCCACATTAATACATTGACAACTTATCTTAACCACCTATTTGATGCCATGGGTGCAAGTTCACCCAAGGTGAAATGTGTGCCCAATTCAACTCAGGTGAACTCACATTGATACCTTAGCAATTTTGAGTGGGCTCCTTAAAGGTCATGATATTAAGCCCCAAAATTGTTGGACTTGGAGCACAAGACCTTGATTTTGTCTAAACACATGATATTTATGATGTATAAAAGCACACATAGTACCTTGGTAGTTCTTAACTAATTTATATATTTTTAACAATGTTGAAACTTTCACATTTTCTTGTTTCAAAAAAACACATATTAGGTAGGTCGATGTCTAAACACATAAAAACTTAGAACTCATTGAAAATCAAGGGAAGGCTCATTTGTTTATGGTGTACAAAGAGAAATTGAAGCTATTCTCTTGGCACATTTGAAGCACTAAACATTGTAAAAAATGGATCAGAAATGAGAAAATTATGACCCCCCACAGTACGTGGGCTTCAAAAGTTGAAGAAAAACCACACTAAACACCAAGAAACCGTTCTCCAAACACCCAAACCCTCCTTGGAAGTTGCTCTATTGCCTTTATAGTTCCAAGATGATTTGTAAATCTTAAAGTGATGTTTTCATAGCACTTTAAATCGCTTACTTTGAATAAAAAATGAAAAAGTTATGAGCTTTGAAAGTAGGAAGGGTCTAAAAGAAGATAAATATATATGTTTTTTAATGTTTGTAATTTGGAAAGCCATTTTTTTCCCCTTGTTTTTCTTTGTTACTCCTTTCCATGTAGAGTTCAAAGATGATTTGTAGAACTTAAGTTAACGCTCTCATAACCTTTGAAATCATTCAAAATGAAAAAAATGAGAACATATAAATAAGTTTTTGGTCACTAACCTATGTTTAGTGGTGCGCATTTGTACGCTATGCGTAAGGAAATTGAATTCTATTGAAATTTTTAATAATAATCCATACTTTGCAATAGAATATCAAAAATTTATTTTGTTTGGTACACATGTGCTGAACCTGCCAAGGTATAGTAGTTACAATTCAATGGCCTTCAGTAAATGAAGTAAAAAGCAAACATTGTGTTATTAACTTACTAGTGCTGGCTAGTTCCTTCCGATTCTTAACATTTTTCAAGGGCTTGATTTTAGTTTTGTTTAAGTTTTTTTCTCCAAATATAAAAATTAATTATAGTTTTGGTTAAGTTCTTGGAGCTAGAGCTTTGCAATTAGATCCATTTGGGTACCCAACCAACATTAGTTGAAACTAGAAGCCCCAAAATTGTTTTAACTTGCTCTTAAACATTATAAAGACCTTTTTAGAATAATCCAAGGTCCCCAAGTTTAAATCTAATATTTCATGGGCCTATAGTGAGGCCTCACCAAAAATTAGCTAATTATCCATTTTTAGGGGAAGAAAAAAGTGAAAGGACCCATTCTCTCTATGTTCCTTTCTTTCCAACAAAAGTAAGAAATTTTAAGTAACATTTTTTAATTTGACAAAATTTTGCTGAATTTCAGTTTTAAAAAAATGATTTTGACATATTCAAAAGATTTTCCAAGAAAAAGATGACCCAAATTCACCATATTTCAAGAAAAACTATTCCAAATCACCAAATTTTTATGATAAGTTCCAATAGGTAGCCAAGAATATTAAAAAATTCTGTTTTTTTCCAACTTTCACTTGTAATATGTAGCCAAATTTGGCTAAATCATCTTATGGATGATCATCATTTCAACTCATCACAAAATTGAAAAAAAAAACCCTTGTTTTAGGGGTGACCCTTTTGTTCAAAAAAAAATTAAATAGTTCATATGGGGTCCCTTTTGGTTTTTTTTAAAAAACAAATTCATGTGGGGATCTTTTTGGTTGTGCCATGGATATTGATTTGTTTCACGACATTGGGGGAAAAAAAAACCAAGAAAATCATATGGAGACTACGAGATTAATTACCCATTTATGGAAAGAAATGAGTGAAGGGAATAAAAGATAACTATTCTCTCTATTCCAAGAAAAATAAGAAGATTTAGGTGGTGTCCCTCTTGGTTAAAGGAAATTCAAATAGTTCATGTGGGGTCCCTTTTGGTTATACCATGAATATTGATTTGTTACACAACCTTGTTGGGAAAGGAAAAAAGCCAAGAAAACTATATAGGGGCTATGAGTTTGATTATCCATTTATGGAAAAAAATAAATGAAAGGAACAAGAGAGAATAATTCCCTTTGTTCCTTTCTTTCCAAGAAAACTAAAGAGCTCTTAGTGGTGACCATTTTGGTCATACCGCAAATATTGGATTTGTTTTATGTAATGTCCCTTTTGGTCCAAAAAAACTACATAGTTCATGTGGGGTCGCTTTCATGGTTATTTTTCAAATTCCACCAAGAGGTGTATTGGTTAGGATCCCTAGTATTTATTAGCAATAAATGGCAATTATCTTGGATGGGCAATATATTTTTTGTTGGAATCCTACCTAGTTTTAATAATCTACATGAACACATTATTTAAATCTAATGAATTTTAACATTTTTTTATCAAGACATGGCAAATGTTTTGTATTTTTTCTTAAAAGACCCTTTGTTCAATTTGCTAGGGTTTTTTTGTCCCCAAGTTGTAAAAACTTGCCCCCACAAAAACCACTAGTCCCTTTTGGTCATACTATGAATTTTGATTTGTTACACAACCTTGTTGGGAAAGAAAATAAATAAATAAAATCATGTGGGAAATATGAAGTTAATTATCCATTTATGCAAAGAAACCAGTGAAAGGAACAATAGATAATAATTTTTTTGTTCCTTTCTTTCCAAGAAAAAATAAGGAGTTCTTGGTGGTGTCCCTATTGGTTTCCTATGAGGTCCCTGCATGTAATATGTTTTTGGAAAGCTTTCATTGAATTCTATGCGAAGTGACCAAAGGTGATTGAAAATTTGGTTGTTAACGATTGAAAATGACATTTGTTGACAATTGAAAAATGGTTTTCGTCACCCTATTGTTGGCAACCCAAAAAATTCAATCACCATACGAATGACAACCGAATATGAGTTTTAGTCGCCATCCAAAAAATCTAAATCATTAGATGGCAATTGAAAATTTTTGGTCACAAGCAATTTGTAAAGGGGCATGTAATATGTTTTTGGAAAGCTCTCGTCAAGTTTTACATGTGCCGACCAAAAATTTGGTTCCCAACAATTGAAAATAACAATTGTGAGCAACTGAAAAAAGGCTTTGGTTGCCAAATTATTAGCAATTGAAAAAAGGTTTTGATCACCCAACAATTGGTGACTAAAATTTTTTCATTGGTCATTTGGCATATGGCGACCAAAAGACGATTCAATTGTCACAAGGAAACTGGGAACAATCAAAACTACTCCCTTTTCGATCACTAGTGAACGTACCCTAGGCACCAAAGATGATCTTTGACCTAAGTTGACCTAGGTTAACTTTATACTAATGTGATGCATGGTTACATCTATGTCCAAATGCATCTAATATGCGTTGTGATGGACACATGGACATGATGACAACCCTGCTTCCTATATATTTGAAATTACCCAAGACTACCCACTTATTCTAACCTACTCCACACCCCCCCCACTCCCACCAAATAAACAAAAAAATAAAACAATAAACAACAAACAAAAAAAAAAAAATAAAAACACTAAGAGACAAAACCCAAAAAC
>Ga0116229_10004085_pt1 | contig 23966 bp, 21 predicted proteins | sample S1TSphgellanicum_3_FD_87313 | JGI IMG/M metagenome (GOLD analysis project Ga0116229, IMG submission 87313) | Host-associated microbial communities from peat moss isolated from Minnesota, USA - S1T2_Fc - Sphagnum magellanicum MG | ecosystem: Host-associated > Plants > Peat moss > Unclassified...
AGAATGAAAGACAACTCAAAACCACTCCATTATATACTATCTCCTAACCCTAAAGTAGCCGCCACTTAACCCTAACCTAGCCGCCACCAAACCCTAACCCTAGCTGCCACCAAACCCTAACCCTAGCCATCGCTAAACCCTAAGTAGTCTCCACTTTTAAACCCTAACCTAACTACTACAAGGATGTGAATACTATTCATCCTTTTGATGAATGTTTAACACATTCATCAACATTGGGAATTAGAAACGAATAGTATTTCTAACAACATCAAGCTTTATAAAGTCCACAAAAATTCTTAGTTTCCCATTTTTCTTAGGCACTATAACTATAGGTGATAGCCAAATAGCTTCTTCAACAAATTTAATAAAACTTATAGCAAGCAATTTGTCAATATCTTGTTTGACAATAGTTGCATAGTTAGGATTTAACCAATACCTTACTTGATGAACATGTGGTATCAATGTGTCCAACTCCATCTAATGTTGAACTATCGTGGGTGGTATGCCTTTCAAGTCCTCGTAAGTCCACTCAAATATATCTTTAAACTCCTTTAATAATCAATTATTGACAATAAGTTCCAGATCAACATTGATTTTAACCTATTGTAGGTTTTCTTTAGAACCTAGGTTGATCTTAGTTAACTGTTCTTCTTTAGTGATAATCTATCCAGCAATGCAAATATTTTGAACTTTTATTCAAGCAAGCGTCTTGTTAATTTCCATTTCTCCTACTTCAAGTTGGAAGAAAATCTATTGTAAATGTTGTTTGAAAGTATCAAGGGGTATAGTTATCTAAATAGGTAATACAAATATTGGTTCAACAAGTACATAAAATATAAGAGGTAGTGCATATACATGTTCAACAAGTACATATAATTGTTCAACTAGGTTCAAACTTGTTGATGCAATCAAATTAACAAGTTGTTTTAACCTAACTAGTATAGGGACAACTATGGTTCTTATTGAAAAAAATTCTGGTTTGTAGTAAACATTATATTCTTTTTTTCGCCAGATATTTCAAAATGGAAGTCATAATAAACCAACACTTATGGATGCTTAGTTGGTGGTCCAAGTTTTTTAATAACAGGTATAGTTTTAATTGTACCAATTCCTTGTATAATGATAGTATTGTTGGCCCAATCATGAAACACTTTAGCATCCCTTAACCAAGGATGGCCTAACAATATAAAGTAGTTAGAGTTTAACACACTACTCTATATCACAATAAAATTTATTGCATAAGGAATTCCATGGATAAGAATCTTAAGATCTTTTATGAAACCTAAAGGTTTGGTAATGGTTTGATTAGCCATGAGTAGGTTGTAAGGTGCGAGTTTTGGTTTTGATAAACCTAACTGCACTCTTAGTTTTTCCGTAATGATATTAATTCCAAAACCACCATCTAGAAGTACATCTTCAATAAAATTGTTCCCTATTTGAACCCGTATCATTACCATTTGATGATCAATGGCAACTGAAACAACTATCAATTCTAGTAAAGCAAGTTTTGATGGTACTGAGTTAAGAATGTAATGTTTGATATTAGGGAACACTCACAACAATTGACCCAAGTTCAATGTAGACTTGGTATCTAAAACTTGCTTACTAATATCCTTTATAATTTCTTTAATTTTTTTTTTTTTTGTAACTTGTTATGAAATCACACTTTGTTGGTTTGCATCACCAATTTGATTATTTTCAATTGGTTGAATTGTAGTAGAATCATCAAGTAGTCCAGCCCAATTATTTTGCAATGACTCTTCATTGATGATGTAGGTTGTTTATCAATCCCACCATGTTATAGCTCTTTAACCATTTCAATAAATGAATCTCGTAGACGCTCTTCTTGTTGCCGTTCTTTGGCTCCTTTGGCTTTAATGGGCTCACTTTCTTTAACTATTATATTAGCCTCTAGTCTAGTTAGCATAGCATTGTAACTTAAACTAACATGTCCATTTTCCTCACATACTATAGTAGCTACCTTGTGCTCAATCAAGGTTTAGGGTCTTCATACCTACAGTTGTTAATCTTAAGTAAGGTAATAAACTTGCCCTGAATACAATGGTGAAAAAAACATTTGTTGCTCTAACCTATAGACAATTTACTAGTTTCAATAGGCGTTCATAGTAAACCTCAACACATTCGACGGTTTGTTGTTGTATATTTCGCAATTGCATGTAGACCTTTTCATCGTTCTTTATAATTCTGAATCACTTGCAAAATGCTTACTCCAACTTTTCAAAAGTGCAATTTGGATGGTCTTGAACATAAATTTCTCCCCATTCAAATATATTATCCTTAAAAGTAAAACCAAATAGGTTGATGATTGTTTCACCATTAGCTTTAATGGCCTTCTTAAACATTTTGATGTGATCATCAAGATCAATGTCTTTGACATAAGTTGGATGTTGTAATTTCTTGTATGGTAGCTTGGTTGTTAGTTATGGTACAAGTTATACAACAAGTGGTTGATACCATGGTGGCATAAACATGCATGGGTTAGGTGTTAGCCATCCATAAGTTCCAATAAGTGGATTGAATGGTGGTCCTCTAGGTATATCTCCTTCAAATGAACTTCCTCCAAGTGAGTCATTAGGTTATCCTCCATCTAGTGGTTGGTGAGTAAAACCTTTGGGTACATAAGTTGGTAAATTAATATTAACCTATATAATGGTTAGTACTAGTGCAATAATAGATTGTTGAATAGGTTGTCTTTCCCTACTAATTATTGGTTGAAGCATTATAGGAAACTGATTTCTAACAAAATGTGGTGTAAATATAGGTGATACAACACATTGTTCAAGTATTGGGTACACATACCCAGGTACATAACTTGTATAATTCCTAAAGATCAAGGAATCAAGCCTTTTGTTCCAGTTGGATATGTTGGATACATACTAGGATCTAAAGGCACAAAAAAGGGTATGACATTATACCAAATTGGGTATGTTGAAATAGGTAACATACTTGTTTTGTCTAGTATAATTGGTGTAACAAGTTGTGACCAGGTTGCTTGATAATTAATAGGTATTGTTGTATGACCTATATTAGGATTCATGGCTTGAATTCCTAATACAAACACATTGGGTACTGCTATTATAGTGGCTAAAAGAATAGGTTGATGAACATTCATCACCTCCTCCCTTAATAACTACCTTAATTTATCAACAACAAAAAGATAATGGTTGAATAGATGTCCCACCTGTTGACAATATGAATAGGTTGATGTTCCAACACCTTGATTTCCTCCTGAAATTGGTCTATGTTGTGGAACTTGTGATCTTTCACCTAGACCAGGTATTAATTTGATAGGCCATGTGCCTTGTGGATATATAACTCCTTTTCAAACAACCATGGGTGTTGCTTGGGTTTAATAGGTTCTAAATGTGGTATAGAAATTGATTGATTGGACGATCTTTGGTCAATGTGATGAAGCTACTCCAATCTATTGAGAGTAGGTGAAGTCGTTCCATCTCCAAATTAGTGGGTACCAAATTGATATTGGTGTTTGGTGGGTGGTTTTGAAAACCAACAAATGTTGCAATTGGTGTAGATGCACTAGCTTTGGGTAAATTGTAACTTGGGGTTGCAAATTGCCATGGTTGTGCAGAGACAACTTCATCAAACGGCTGAACATGTTCATGATTATCATCATGATAAACATTCATTGCCCATGGTTGGGTTATTATTTGTTGTGTTTCTTAATGAGTGGTTGAGATCGTTGTTAGGTCTTTTTACACAACCAGTTTTATTACATTTTGGTGTAGTTCATTAGCTTCTCCCCTCTATGCTACATTCATTTTTGGCACATTCAAAGGTTTGTTTCCCATAGATTGCACTTGCTGTTCATTTTGCTCTTGTGCATGTTTTGGAATAGGTTGATGTTTGACATGTTGTAACTGTTTTCAAAAACTTTTAGTGAATATTTTTGACATTTTCTAAAATCAACAAGTTCTACGAAAGCCTTTGCATTATTTTTTAACAAAAAAATTTCAAAACGACCCCTCCTAATAATCAAGACTTTATAGAAAGCTTCTTTAACAGATTGGGTGCGTGTTTTACTTCAAAAACTTTACACTAACCTTACCCTATTCCTAATGTTTTGAAACTAAATCAATAAACATCAATTTGAATCCTAAGAATTACAGAAAAACAAGCAAAATATGAAACTAATAAGAATTTCAAGCATGAATGTTTTTCAACTTGATCTACTAAAACTATTGAATCTAATTAAAAATTCTAAGCGTGATGCTTTTGAATTTTGATCCATAACGTGGTTGCCAAATGTTAATGGGTTTTTCTATTCCCATTTAGGTTATCAACTTCAGATTTTTGTAGCAACATGTTCTTAAAACAACATGTACATCCAAACTCTAACAATTTAAAACTAACTACAATTCTTAAACTAACATGTACACAAATTACTCAAAGCTTCAAGAAAGTTGGTTGAAAAGAAAATGCTTCATGTTCCAAAGTGAAAATAGACACACAAAATCAAAATCAATTCAGAAGTCTTCCTCCCAAATAGGTCTATCTTCCTAGTCTTATACTAATTAATTCAAAAATGAAATAGTCATAACTAACTATTAAAACAATCATTAGCCAGTAATTAAACTAATAGTTCAATTTTTTTTTAAAACTACACCTTGTTTTACTACTTGTTCAACTACATGTTCTACTATTGGTTTTGCAAACTACCGGTTGACTTACCTGTCAACTTGTCTACTAAGCTAGTGTAATATTACTTATCAAGTTCAATAAGTAGTTAGGTTAATGCCACAAATTAGGTTAAATAACATGTTAAGTTTAACAACCTACCTAAATCTATAACCTATTAAGTCACCTATTATTAAATTTGGGTAACAAGTTCTAACAATGGAATCAATTTAGAGTTCTCAAGGAAGCACACAAATTTCCAAAATAAGGATTTCTAGATGCCACTTTTGATTATTGGCTTCACATAGCCATAGAAAGTTCAAGGTCAAGGGTCGGATCACAAGAGGAAAAAACATGGGAGCTTTAAATTGGAATAAAGGAACCATTGAGACATGTGTTTTACGAGTGAAAAATCTTATGAATTCATCAAGAAGTTGCTTTGAGTCATGCCATTGTTTAGTCTTGTAATAGGGCTCGACATTTAACATCTTTTGACTGGGATCCTTTTATAACCTTATATGGCTATGGATAACCTTTTGTGGATTTAATCTGTTTTGATAAAGACTTAGTTACTGCTGACTAATATCCATTTTTAGTGATATATGGCCCTAGATAACCCTTGTAGATGCAATGCATCTCAATTAAAACTTAGTTAGTGCCAATCGGGATCCATTTTGAGCCCTATATGACTTTCAAAAACCCTGGGCAAGATCAATACATCTTGAATGGGGCTCAATTGGTGCCAATTGAAATCTTTTGGAGCCTTTTATGGGTATTGTTGGCCTTGGGCAAATCTAATATGTCTGGATTGGGTTTCAATTAACATTGAATGAACATTGCCCATGACCTACTATTTTTGGGCAATGTTGAAGTTCATTTTATGCCTAAATCTCTACCTCCCTCTTGTCGAAATGAATTTCATAGCTACTTTTTTCATGTGCTGCTTCCTTCAAATGCCATTTAAGAAATGCCTAGACTTTTCAGCATTTGGTGCAATCCAAAGTCTGACAAAAAGGAGCTTGTTAGAAAAACAAAAAACAAGAAACAAGATATTGAAAATAGGAGGAAAAGAAGAAAGATGTTCAAGTTTCAAGCATTCCAAGGGCCTCAAAGCCTCTAACTGACATGGAGAACCTTGAACAAGATGTAAATGTTGAAATGTTTGAATTCTAGGATTCACCTAACCGTGCTATTCATGAAACACTTGGAGCTCTCAAGACTAGGAAGGGTCGTGATGTTAACCCATTGTCCCACATGTGTAGGAGGAGAAGACTTGTACAGTAGTCACCTGAGACTTCAAAGGGGAGATTTCATGATCAATAGCCTCCAAGTCCAATACTCATTGCCACGCACAAGACCTTGAGGTTGGTTACCAAGGCTTTCAATATCAACTGGCCTTCCCTGGTGAAGATAAAAGTTTCGACTCATGCTTGGCCTCTTGGTTTCCAAAATATACAAGCTTCCTAGAAGAAAGTAAAAATGTTTTGACGAATAATTCCTCATTGAATTATCTTTTACCATTGGATGCAATGACTTGGATCCTCTTGAATTATGGTAGGAATCTCCCAAGGATAGAGTAGATCTCATCATTGCACAAGTCCTAGGAAATGTATTTGTTTTGCATGTGTTAAACCCTATCTCAAATATTCCCAAGTGGAATGTAAGAGTGGACAACTATGTTGTCTCCATTTTTGATTTTACAGATAAGTATTTTGCAAGGAATGGATCGGTCCTCTTGTTTTATGATGACAACTTTCAAGTTTTGAGAAACATCCTACTTGGAGGACTATAATTTCAAAATTCACTCGAAGTTTGTAGTTGTCAATAGTCTCCACCACACAAGTCCTTAATTCCCTTCTAAGAAGGTATACCTTCTTTTGAATTCCACCAAGGCTTCCAAAGTTTGCTTGAGTTCCTTACTTACATCTCCTTTGTATTATCTATCACAAACTTTCTTGAGCAGGACTCTACTATTAATGCCCAATAATGGGATTTTTGTTTTCTCCATAGATCCCCATGATAGGCAATAAGGAAGCATTTAGGATGATGATGTGTTCTTTAACTAGACCACCCAAGATATTATGACAATGTTGAGTAGTGGCTTGCCTTTTAGAGTTGGACACGAGATCCACCTTGATACCTTCCAATTCCTTCTCCTTGCCTTATCGACTCCTAGGAGTCTGGTGGTGGGCATAAATGCTTCCATAGGTTTGTTTTAATTCGATTTTCCTTCAACTTTATCTAATTTATTCTCTTTGTCTATTATTTTTCATCTTTTTCATTTTGTATTGCATTTTTCATTGACATGTTCTCATTGAAGTAAGAAATTGTTTAAGAACATGTCAAAAACTTGGAAGACATGTTCTTTTGCTTGAACTAGACCGTGATGTTTATCTTGCACTTTTGCAACCCCCTTGGTGGATGTTTTTGAGGACCAAACTGATGTTGTGGAGGAGTTTAATAATGACTTGGATGCTCTTGTTCAAAAGAAGTCAAGTATCGATCTTAATTATGAATAAGTTTAACCTACATAGATTTGACAATTTATCCATTGTTTTTGCTCAAGCCATGTCAATTAACATTCCATTGCTTATCACAGAGATTGGTTGCCTCCAAGGCACAGGACAATTCTTTTTTTTGCAAGTGAGGAATTCTTTTCCAACCTGCCATCAAATTGTTTTTTGCTAAAATATTCAAAGGCTATGGCACATCATTTTTCCATCATTTTGTCTCCACCAATATAAATAAATTGTCAAGTAGATATAGTAGCTTTATTTTGCACTACATTGAGGATGACTTCATAGTAGAATAGGTTTCTTTGAACTTTAGCTTTTTATTTAAGCCTTTAGTATTTGTTCCATTTTTTCCAGCTCGTTTTTATTGAGATCATGTTTTCACATTTCATCTTGAAATATTCAATTGATTATTCCTGTATAATAAAAATTCCTAACAAATACCACTGAATTATGCACAATATTTCAGAAACATAAGTGAAATAATAATCCTACAAAAACAATTTACAACATGGGCTTCAAATTTAAGATAACAAGGTAAGAATGTTTATAAATTTGAAAATTACTATTGATTCTTCAAGACATCTACCACTATCATGTGTAACAAATCTATTTATGCATCTACCATAGATCCATGATGTGTAGTATGTAAATTTGGTTTGAACATTGATTACTTATGTAATTATGTTTCATTTTTCAACAATATATAGGCAGTTATCGGCCTGGCATGGATATGTTCAATATATGGATTACATTATATCCCACAATGGATATCATCATGTACAAATTAACTAAAAGTAGACCACAACTTTCATATATATCTGACACTAAAATAGAGTTCAAATTTGTTATTGTGGAAGCAAATAAAAAAATCATATATGAAGCATTGCAAACGAGTTCAAAAATGATATGGTAGAATCAAATCACGAATTTCATATTAAATCTCTATTTTGTCAATAATGGTTTCAAATATTTAAATATTTTATAACAAATCACAAATTTCATATATATGACATTGTAGATGAGTTCAAAATTGTTTTGGTGGAAACACATCACAAATTTCATATGCATTACATTGTAGATGACTTAAAAATTATTCTAGTGGAAGAAGATGACAAATTTCATATACATGACATTTTAGATAAGTTCACATATGTATTGTGGAAGGAAATCACAAATTCCTATAACCCTTTTCTTTTCTCCAACCATTATCCATTTGAAGGTGAACAAGAACATCACTAACAAGTATGAATTGTCTTATAAATGGAAAGTGCATCATGGAATATATAAACCTACCATGAAGTTATTTAAAACTTGTATGATTGCAGTGTCAATTCATTGTTGTTTTGTATTATAATTCCTAGATGTCAATTTTGATAAACTTGAATATGGATAGATTTAATACATCATTCGTGTGTCTTTATAAACTCTTGGGTGTGCTTCTTTATCACAATGAGCATCAAGGCTTCATCTTTTCATTCAAAGATGTTGCATCATGTGTTTCATCATTGCTTAAAACAATTAATAGTACACCATTTGTCAACAGCCCTTCCTTTTTCGTTGCTTTGCATTTTTGACCCCTTTTCTCTTTGGAGGCAAGAAGATTGAAATTGTTTACAAACTGTTTTATCAAGTCTTTAATTGTGCTTGAATGCCTACATCTTGACATAGTTGTGATGTTATCTTCACTATCTTTAGCATGCCTATTCACATCATTTTTTCGAGGACTTTCTAGCGAAGTAAAGAATTTTTCACTATTGGTTTCTTTTGACATGTTTCCCAACTTCATTTTTTCGCTTGATTCTTTTTTGCTAATTATTTCCACTACAAATATTGAATCAATATTGTAAAACAAGTTTTATTGACTTTAGTTTCATCTTCTTAACAATGGCATGTGTTGTTTTTGTGACATTCCAAATTCTTACAAACAATGGGGTATTTATAGTTTTTATAATGTTCCTCATTTGTATGTGTGCTTGGGATCACAAACATATGATGGTGACTTGCATTCCTCTTAATGTCGCGATTTGACACTGATTTAGCCGTTTGACCCACAACATTATTTATCCATGCTTTTTGAGTCTTTTCTTTCTTCAGATGTTGATTGCAATGGTGTTTTTGGTTCCTCCTCCTCCATTGGGGTTTCTTCTTTCTATTCAACCAATGCTCCTTAGTTTGCATTGTATTTTTAAATTGGCAACTCATACTCATCATCATTTAGATCACTTTCATTCTCTAGCCACTTCTTACATGAGGCTTCTACTAATGAATATTGTTCCACTCTATTCGTCCCCAACAAATATTCTGCTTGGCATAATAAACAAGTCATGTAGTTGTAGTTTGTCGGTTCAATAGGCCACGGATTGTCCCTAGGAGCTTGTCACAAGTTGTTCACGAAATTTGGGTCAAACATTTGTATCATTGTGGCATAGACTTTGAATTCTTGCAAGTTATTTTTTGATGCCCAATATCCCACTCTAACACTATAGTTTGCATCTATCACTTTCGTCTGTTTTTGATCCATTATTGAATATAGATCCAAGTCTCTCGGTGTTCTAGTAGCCATTCTCATACTTCCAAATCTACATTTGCAATGAAATTTTTTGCATCCACCATGCCTCTTTCTCATTATATATAATCATTGAAGAAGTTTGTGTCTGTTTTGTATTTATCATTTTCTAAAATCCCTCTTAATGTGTGGGGTTGAAACATTTATGACAAACAATTACTAACATTTTATTATTTGATCAACGACTATTTATCTCAATAGTCATAACATATATTTCCTTATTGATTTTAATTAATGCATGATGTTTTCGATGTGTGATTTAACTTCAATTCATCTTTGAGATTAGACGCCCTTGTTTAGATCATAAATTGATCTTGCTAGATCTTATTAGATCTTTAACACTAAACACATTTACTTTCTCCTTAGTACGAGAAGTACCAATGCATCTAGATACACAAAACCTTTCATTCATTATTGCTTCAATTTTGCTTTTTAATTGCAATATACACTCATGGTCTTTTTTCCTCATGTTTCTATTCTCTTATATGTCCCTCTAGTTTTGTTAGAATTGTTATTAACAAAATACATTTTTTTCCATAATTACAATTGAATCCATTTTATTTTAATCCATTTTCCAATGATTACATTTGATTTCTCCATATAGACATTATAGATATTGTATGTATTGCATAGTGCAATTTAATAAACATTATTTTATCGTTAGGGGTTGGGATGTCATCTTTTCCGACTATCCCACACTTCTTGTGGTTTTGGTGACAGTCCAATCATCTATTGATTCACATGTGGTTAGAGGACTTTGTTTTTTGTGTGTTGTGGGACCCAAGCCCGCCTACTTAGATTTACATATAGTCTTTTTTTGGGTTTTCCAATTTCTATTGCTAATAATCCACATAGGGTGACCAAGTCTTCGTTTGATAAGTCTTTCAGAAAGCTAGTAAAGTAGTGGTCTAGAAGTGGCTTTTTAAGGCTTACGTGTTATTTCAAGAATTTCATCACATGTTTAAACATCACCTAATGATAGTCTTTTATATCTTATTTTATTAATTGGGGGCTTTGCCTTGGCTTTTTTTTGGTGACCTTGTTCTTTTGTCTTTTCATTTGCCCACTACAAGGCGGCCCACTCATCTATGTTATCCACTTTGTCTTTTTGTAGACTACCCCATTTCCTAATTTCTAACAATTTGCACAAAGGGTCAAATCAATTATCATTGTGACGAATTCATCATGGTTCTTCTATTTGTTTGGAAATTGTGTTCGAAATTGAATGCAACAATGCATTTTCAATCATGCATTGAATTGTGAATGGTAGCTTGCTAACAATCAATGATCTATTTGTCATAGTTTAGGAAAAATCTAACTAAGATGGTAATATTGAACAAGGCAATTAAGTACGTGAATTAATAATATTGGGTGGGAAGATACAAATATTTTGTTGAGGTAATAAGAATGTAATATTATATTAGAGGTATATCAAATGCAAGTGGACAGTGATGATACTGAAAATGTAAATAAACAATAGAAAATGAAAAAATGTGATTAGAAATTTATTGGAAATGTGATGACAATGTAAACATTGTATGGGGGTTTTATAGGTTTCATTTGGAGTTTTAGGGATTGATTGGGTACTATATATACATCCTTTGGAGTTCCATAGATTGAATGGGTATTATATATGCTTCCTTTGGAGTTCCAAAAATCAAGAATTCTTGGATTTTTCAAGAAGTGATTTCTATGTTCAACTTCAGCCCTAATTCATATTAAAACGTTTATTAAACCACAAATTATTACAAAGAATGGTATTTTAGTTTTTCCTTCATTTATTGGAATGTCTTTTTTTTTACTATTATAAATATTTTATGGTTTTGGGGTTGTGCCTATCATCCAACGATTCATAGGTTGTTTTAACACTTTGTTCTTTAAATTTTGTGGCACCTAGGCTTGCATGCTTAAAGTTGCATAGAATCATTTGTTGAGTTTCATAAATTCTATTAATAGGAAATTGCCAAGGGTTACCAAATCCTTTGTCGACAAATCTGTCAATAATCTTGTGAAAAATGTTTTGGAATCGACTTTTTCAAACCTACACATTCTTGGAAAAAATCCATGGCATGTGTAAACATCACCCAATGGTAGTCTTCCATATGCTCCTTTGAAATGTTTACAATTTGTTTGGGCGATGCAAAATTTTCTTTGTCTTCTTCACATTCAATTCGACTTCGATCGTTACGGTTTAGTACCTAGATCTAGTCCCAGACAAGCTGACCTTATAATAACGGCTGGCACCGTAACTATGAAAATGGCTTCGTCTTTGGTGAGGCTGTATGAGCAAATGCCTGAGCCTAAATATGTAATCACCCATTGCCACACCGCCCATTCATTTGTTTTGTCAATTTCCTTTTTCCATTTTGTTCCGCATGTTCTAATTTTTAGCAAATGCTTGAAGGGGTCTAACCAGGTGGGATCTTTTGGATATTCCAAAGGTTTTTTTTATCAACTTGCATATTTTATTTAGTATGCTTGAGATTAAAGTGTATTCAATCATAGTTTTAAAGATGTTTGGGGTGACCATTGTTATTAATTTTGAATTTACCATTGTAAAATATATGTTTAGCAATTGCAAATGGGTGGTAGCCATAGAAAAAACGGAGGTAGGTAGTTCGGGCATAGAAGGGGAAAAATGCAATTTGATTCTTCAAGTAGTAAAAATGATTTTAAACATAAAAGGTTTGAAAGATTAAATTCAAATAAAAAACAAGTTGAAATGGTATTGAGAATGTGTGGCCTCATATTGTTTCAATTCCTAATGGGAATATACCTTTTGGGAATGAACATGTGGTGTTTCGATTAACACCTACCTCTCGGTTGTGAACAAGTACAATTTGGATTGGCACATAATTCTTGGTTGTGAACAAAGTGGTGTTCATCCTTTTTTTTGTTCATTTGTTTTTATTTTTCATTCATTTTATCCTTTCACTTGTTTTAGTTTTTCATCCATAAATATTGTTCATCCATGTACACGTGGCAAAATATTTCTCCATGTCATAAAATATTCAGTGCCATGTGTTAGCAAAATATTCCACAAAAAATCGATCCTTTTCACCTACTCATGTTCACGCTTACATGTTCACCAAATAGCAAGCCCTTCTACAGTAAATTGCTGCTGAAAAAAACAATATCATATATATTGTAGGGAATCTTGATGTTGTTGCAAAATAGTTGAAGGAAGTAACATAGATGATTAAAGGGAGAAACAATTAATGCAAATTTTAGAGTTACAAAAGGATAATGAAGGATTAGCAAAAAAACTAAAGAATGCAAAACATCAACTAGCAAACCTAATGGAGAAGTTGGTAATGGAAGAATGCTAGAAGAATTGGAAGAAAAGGTATTTATGTTGTCTTCATAGATTCAATTCATTGAAAAGGAGAAGAGAAAGGCATCATAAAGTATAGTGGAGTTGCAAAAAAAATGCACACATATAGAATGAAAGTAGTTAGTTCATGAAAAAATAGGAAAGGCATTGAAACTTGTAGAGAAGAAGATTCTAGAATTGCATTAGCAAAATACTTAATTGGAGAAACATTATCAATTGGCACAAAAGGAAATGGAGGATGCCAAGGCTATTGTTGCATCAAAAAGGGAGGAGATTTAGAAATATTGTTAGGAAATCATCACAAAAGAAAATGCAAAGATTAGACAAAAAAATTTAGAAATTAGAGTTCTCAAGATGGAACATCAGAGTTTGTTTGAATAGCTGCAAGGTATGGAAGACACAATGCAACCACATGATGGAGCCCCCATTATAGAGATTGATGCATTGAAACGAGCATGAGGAATGCACAACATAGATAAAAAATCCATGATTCAAAAGGAAAAGTTGTCAAAGGAGTTGTAGGAAGCACAACTTGAATTGGAGAAGTTAACTCTCCAAACCACCACAAATTGGGGGGGTATTGTCATGGAAAACCAAACCAAAGCAATTTTGTATGATCAATTTGTGGAAGATATGTCTATAGAATTGGCAAATGTGTTGAAAGAGGTTCAAGTTGAGATGTAGAGGTGGCATTTTGATTAGATAAAAAGACATATCAATATTCTAGATGTTGCCCATCAAAGAAATCAATAGTTAGAAAGAAATGAAGAGGATGATAGAAAAGAGGATATGGTAGAAGAAGAAGCAAGGGGGGGAGCTACAAGATGCCAACAATTGCTGACAATGAGCTCATTGACATATCAAATGAAGATGAAACAACACCCATTACTAATTTCATAAGGAATACTGATGGAGTAGCAAACATCATGGAAGAAGAGAAAAGCAAAATGAAAGAACAAATTGGCAAGAGCAAAGACCAGCCTAGTAGCATGGAGGGAGATTGGATAGGAGCCAAAGTGAAGAAGACCATCAATGGTATTTATAATGTGCCCAAGATTGGTCAACCTACATTGGTAGATATGAGGTAGGTGTGAAACCTTACTCACAAAATGTTATGGTCCATACAATGTTAGAATATCTTCTACCACTTTTGCCAAACCCTGAGATGTAATACCCTCTACATTGTTTGCAAGTGTGTTTGAGGATAGGAACCAATGCTGGGAATCCATATTACAAAGAAGCAATTTCTCTGTATGTGGGCTATACAAGACCTGGAGTGGAGAGAGTATCTAGCCTATAGTATAATTTGTTGTAACATCCAGTATCATGAGCCTCGTGGCTATGGAGTTTTAGAATTCAAAGTGGGCTATCTTGGAATCTATGCAATAAAATATTACTACAGGCTGGAGTGTGACTATCGAGACTATTTCCATTGCCATTGAATTGCTGTTTCCAGCAGACCAACATTTGCTATGACTTGGATGGATGACATACCTGAACATGTTGATAGTGTGCAATAGCTGATGTTGTTTAGCTAGTTTTGAGCAAGAGAAATTGGGTCAATCCTTTTGGTCAGCAAGGTGTGTGTACCAATATTGCCTATGCTTGGTATCAACATTAATATCAATACTAGTAGAAGGAGCCTACCAGACTGGTATGATGTGAGGCAATATAAGCCTGATACCAGTACCAGTCTGGTAGGGACCTGAGGTAATACCAACCTTTGTACCAATTTTATACCAGTTTCAATACCAGGAATACCTGTCTTACACTAGTCCCAAATCAGTCTCAGACCCAATACCAGGACCAAACTGTATAGGAGAAGGGTACATTTAGACCCTTCCTGGATTGAAGGCAGCAGTCATGAGGCCAGCAGGCTGAGTCATGCTGCCAAAAATCCAGAAAGGGTCAAAATTTAGACCCCTCATCCATGTAAAGAAATGCTGGGATTTTCTTCCCAGCTTTTTTTTTTTTCTAAAAACAGGAAGCTTGCAAATTCATAAGGTCTTGTTGACTGGTCATCAGGTTCTTGCGTGGGTCATAAAATCCTGCATGAGAAGTGACAAGAAAATACACTGAAAATTTCAACAATTCTTTATGGTATGAAAAGGTCTAAAAAGTACAACACCACAACCAGACTGGTATGAAATTCTTTGAAGTACCCAATACCAATACCAGCTGGTATGTACAAAAGTTGATACCAGACTAACACCAGTGTGTACCTCCTATGTTTGATGTCAATTGTAGACCATTTTTACAATCTCCACATCCTACATGGTACACCAAGAGAAGATAAATCTAGAAGTTGATGAGAAAGTGAAGAGGCAGTTGATCTGTCCTGGTTATCTCCAAGATTGTAAAGCAGCACACCACCACAATAATCATCATAATACTCATGTTCCAAAATTCTCCACAAAAGAGCAAGAGCAATTTTGGTAGTATTGCTTGTGAACACCAATCTGAAAACTGCCAACATATCATCTCACAGTATGTCAGTCGTATGCAAAAAAGGGTCAAGTTTGGAAGCTGCAGGCAACAGCAGTACTAAAACTAGAAAACATCGGACTCAACACACTAGCAAAATTTGGATCCACAAAACACTTGCAAATATGGTTTGGTTACTCAAATGCTGCCTCATTCTGACAGGTCTTTAAAGTGGAGCACACCAAATTTTCAATACAATAAAACAGGCACAATCATGGACAATCTATGATGATGACTTTGAGCTAACTACACCAAAGAGAAGATGTAATTGATAAGAAGTTGATGATCAGGTCTGACAAGAAAAAGAAGCAATTGTTCACTATCTGGCCTTACATACTGATGGTGCAAAATCAATGCCATTGCCCACCACATACTTACTATGTGCAGCTGATCATTGTTGTTCAAAATTTTTCCCATAGCTATAGACTCCAGCTAGCTCAGCATTTGCAGAGAGGGAATAACTCAAGCAGCACAATAAACTACATGTACAGTCCTGGTTTTGGCATACAATCATGTGCCACTACAAATCATTCAATCAAAGGATTTGGAAGTGAATAGATATCATACAAAGGCTCCTTGGCTGCTGAAAAGAAGAAACACCAATGGAAAAGGTCAAGGGTTGGTGGCTACAAACTGGGCTCCCAGGTGGACAGCCCATGCACAATATGGTTCTTCCATCCGGTGAGAATCCAGCCACCATCTTCTCCAATGCCAAAGTCCTTGTGGTAGGAGCCCATCATGACCTTCATTTTGGACAAAATGACTGGGTTCAGTGGCCTCTGTGTGAATCCAGCTCGTTGAGTTCTTGATTGCCATTGCCGGTAGGGCTCAGCACGTTCTACTCGCTCCAAACCTTCACAAGCTACTATGTTCAGAATCACCCTTCCAAACCATTCTTGTTCAAGCAGGACCCTGTTTGGATCGTCAGGGGGAATCGACCCCTCCACAGCATCAAACATCACTGAAAAATGCCTCATGCACTCTTGAAAGCGAGACATAAAGAAGGGTGCATTGTAGCCTCCACTCACCACTCCTTGAACGAAAACCTTCACATTGAAGACCACCAATTAGTGTGCCCCCAGTGCAACAACTGTTTTACTTGGAAGACAAAAGAGACAAAGGTATTTCAAAATCCTTGGCTCTAAAGAAACACCAGTCCATCAGCTTACCTTAGGATTCAAGCTTTGGATCCTGCTCAACACAATTTTCCGAGGGCTTTCAGCCATGACTGACTCATCAAGAAGGTTGTGGAGTTCAAAACAATTTACTGCCAGCACTTCATCCTTTCTTAAGGCAAGCTGAGCAGTTGTGATAGTTTCCCACTTTTCAGCAAAAGCATGATACTCAAAGGGCACTTTCCACAATCTGGCAAACTCTGTAAGCCTGCGACCAGTTTCCAGAACTCTTTTTGAGGAATTAGAGCCAGGCTGTTGCCGATCAATTCCTGCAACACAATGTTAAGGAGAGAATTAGTGTGATTGAGAGTCCCCCTGATTGTTATCCACCCATGCTAGAATATGCACACAACATATTCACACCTTCAAAGTTAATTGCAGTTATGCATTCCAAGCAGACAAGGATGTGGGGAAAAGTTCAATAAAGATGTGGAAAGTAAGGAAAAAGATACCTGTAATACGAAGATGGGGTGGTCCCCCTGGCCGTGTTGCAAGGTCCTGTATTAGACATGGCCATTGGACACCATTCCCGATACCATAGTCTATCACATGTACACAAGAAGCACCTTCAAAGGCATCCAGAATTGCTGTGTTGGAGAATAAGTGGTTGATTTTTGTGTATGGGAGATTGTCAACATATAGCCGGTAGGCTTTCAACAACATTACAGGTGGAGGGCCATTGCTGCAGACAGCTGCATAAAGTTGTCCACCTGTCCCTGACAATCTGGCAACCTGCAAATCCCAAGACCATCAGGAAAAGAGAAAAATTAGTTTGGAATCCTGCTAAACTGTTACCCATTCTCTTACAAATGGGTGCCTATAACTTCCTGAAGAGCAAAGAATCTTCAATTTACCAGCTATGATGAAAATTATGAAGCTGTCACTGACTTCAGCAATGTGAACCCTCCAAACCCTTAAGCTGTTAGGATCCAGCCTTTGTGCCTGGATTGCTAATTCTAAATCCACCTCTCTCCATAGTTTCCAGAAAGAGAGAATGCATCATAAATGTGACAAACATTTAAATGCAGAAGTTCAACCACATTCTTCAAAACAACAAGGATGAAATCTAAATGCCTACTCAGGAAACAGGCAATACTGAAACTACGAGTCCAGCCTATCAAAACCTCAGTGTGATGATTGATCTGGTCATGATCTGTCTGGAGTCAGCAGGATAAGTATGAGAGACTAACCCTACACAGCATCTACAGGGAAAACTGGAAATCAGACAGTCCAGACTTGGAATGTTCATCAAACAAGATGAAGTCAAACAAGTCTCAGAAATTAGGGCAACAATTTCTCAATCTGCAGACTTTCAAATATCATCTAGTACAGATAAAATGTTCAAAGGTTTCTAATGCTCAGTTCATCTTTATTTTCCGCTGAATCTGCCATGTTGAAGCATCTGTGGATGGACCCAACTTAGAATGCCACAACTCCTTCATCCCTCTTCCACCATAACATAAACAATGCATAACACCTTCTTACTAAAAAGGGATTGAAACTCACCAGAGCTTCCATGAAGTAGTATGCCATTCGCTGTAACCCATTTCCATATGCTGATGAATGCTGACGAAGCTCTCCGATGAGATCATTCGCCTTCCTCACATCATTTTGCTCCATCATTTTTGCACATCTGAACAGCAAGAGCAGATTGAAGGGTCATCCAATTGAGAAGCTTCATGCAGTTTGCCTGAGCAGTTCTGAGGTTGTGGGGAAAAAATAGTGCCTATATTCCTGGCAGTATTTTGAGCATTCTACAACTCTGTTTCTGCACCATTATGTCAGTGGAATTAGACCTTGTTTGATTTTCTTTAAAGACCATAAAGTAGAGGTTTCAACAGATTCTTACAGCAAGACAAGTTCACATGACAAGGAGCATCAATGAAAGTGGCAACTATCCTTGACCACGTGAAAATGAAGGCTGTCATTCCATCGTCAGCCAATTCAAATGAAACCCAATAAAACCCATGTCCAAGAAAATTGCAGGAGCAAATTACCTGAGAAGCAGATCAGACAAATCAACAGGAGGGAGATCAGCACCATAGCTGCCTTCAAACCAACTTCTGACACTGCTTTCAATCCCTTCCTGTTTCAGAGGCGGAAGATAGTCGCCACAGTCCATGCGTGCAGGAAACCGAGCTTCACGATCAAGGTACTGGTTGACGTTCAGTACCTCAGAACACCAACCCATCTCATTTTCCTTCAATTTGATACTCACAGTCTTGGATCCTCCCTTGGATGTGTCTGCTGTAAGGTGGCTAAGACCACCTGAGTTTTCATGTATCCACCCATCGGCTTCAGTGTGAGCTTCTGATTGTTCAGGAACACAAAGGATTTCATCAATCCAACTATTGTCATCGTCGCACATTTCTGGAGAACCGTTAGAAGCGTAACTGCAGCTGGTCTCGGGAACGGAAACGTCTCCTAAAAGATCAACGATTTCTTCGGCCTTCACCCGGTAGGAAGAGGAGGTGTCCGTGGATCTCTTCATCTCACTGCCGCCTTCATCCAGGGGTATGTTATGTAGCAAAGTCAGTGGCGGAACTTCTGTTTCTCTGGAGGAATCGTCCGCAGCACTGTGATCGTTTTGTAACGAAGAACTTCGTGCTCCTCTTTCCACGAAGAATGCGTTCGACGACGCTGCACCCTGCTCGGAAGCACTCGGAAGCGCTTCGACACCGCTGGTGGAAAGCGAGCGTCGAGGACAAACGTTACGACCTGACGTTGACACGGGGTCATCATCTCCTCCACGCCTAGCGCGAAAGTTGCAAGTCTTGGTAGAATAGGAAGAAAGCGTCGGCAGCACAGGCCGTTCTGGAAACACAGAGTAATTCAATCCTTCCAACGATGCTGAAGGCTGTGCAAGATCAGTCCGGTGGCTTGCGAGTCCCGGGAAATCCGCTGTGAAGGATCCGTTTTGTAAAGGATCTGTGCGTAAAGACGATCCTCTCCCTCCCTGTGCTGGTGTCGTGGATAACCTTCGCTTCTGTACCTTCGGTATCTGCGATTGCAGCCATGCTTGCTGCAACTGTGTGGCCAAAGGTGAAAAATCGCCTCTGCTCTTGTTACTGTCTCGCATCTCTTTCTCTCTCTCACGCTCTGTTTTCTGTGTCCTACGCCACAAACCTTCAATTCTCTCAGGCGATCTTCACACTCCTTTATTCCAGCTCCATCTTTTCTCGATCCGCACCTCCCCTGGAATTAGACTACAAATCCATCACCGTTTCTACGTCTCTTCTAGTCAAAATCCTGCCATTTCTTGTGTCTCACAATAATGAATCTCTTTTGCCGTCCACAATTCCTACTCCCTCCCGCGGCTTCTACTCACACAAGTCCGGAAACAAACACATCTCAATACTCTCAAACTTCAACTCCCGCGAGAACTGAATCTTGATCATAATACTCATGGAAGAAGAGATCAATTGACAATAATAGCAATTCATTCAAATCACACCGGAACGTGAACTATATACATCAATAATAATTTTCCGGAATCGAGAAAGGAAGCCATGAGAAATAGAAAATAGACGTTCTATCGGCTCTCTTAGCAAGACAAACTCATACAGCGACTTGCTGTCGCTGATATGATCAAGAAGTTGATCACAACTTCGGGAGCTTATGAAATTCCACATACAAAGTACATTAAAAAACAATTCTGACCTCAAAATGAAATGCGCACGTTTCTCTTCCATGCGAGTTGCTGAGTTTCTGACACCAGATGCAAAGCATCTGCTGCACTGCAAACCGAGCCTCTCTCCAAGGAATCTTCGCAAGCTTCCTCCATCGCCATGACCGCAGCGTGTAGTGCAGTACTTCGTCCCCTCCCTCTTGCTGCCAAAGACAGAAATATCCCCCGGATAAAGCGCCCTACCGACACATCACCCGAAGAGTAGTTAACATAACCGCAGGACGGATACTCAGTCCACTGAACGGCTGCGTTATTCTCTGGACTTTTTACACAGGGGCGATTTGACCCTGTGATTGAAAGCCGGGTTCGCCTTTCGCGAGCCAGGTCCGAGGAAGAGGACAGGGTGGGGGGAATAATCATCCATCCAAGAGTACTTACTTAACTTTTCATGCATTATTTGGATGACGAAGCCAATCGGAAGCCAATTCTTCCAGATCAATGGTTGTATTGGACCTCTCATCCATCGACGTGCTTGGCGTTGGTCTGTTGCTTGGGCAACACGACTGCTCAGTTCAAAAAGCGCCGGGCGGGCCCACTCGAAACTTAACTGTGGCCAGTCACACACGGTTTGCGTAGGCAACACTCCAATGGAGACGCACACTGGGAAAGTTCCCCATTTCCCTGTTCACCGTCGATTCCAGTCCTTTTCATTAAGGCAGAATTGGAGTGGGTATCATCCGATTCCTTTGTTATTTTACATCCAATTGTTTTTAAAAAACTATCTGCGGTGCAACAGTAACCAAAATTAGAACATAGATTCACTTATAATATGTGTAAGGTAACGGCTGATGCGACGGGCATTACTGGAATAAGGGCTCAAGGCTGGCCCAATTCCGGTTATGCCCACAACCAAGGACATTACGCAACATAAAATTTGCTGATTTTGATTTTTGATTAAAAAAATCTCATGATACCAATAGGTATCCGGTAGGTACCCAATGGGTATCATGGGAAAAAGATTTAAACAAGGCATTTTGGAAACAATTCATTTTTTGGAATGCCCCACAGATTTTTACAATTTGTAAAAGTTCCTTCAAATACATTAAGAATTTAGGCAGAGGCTTTTAGGAAATTTATAATCCACAATGAGTGATATGTACTTTACAAGATTTATGGTACAACCACATTGAGTGTTAGTAAAAAAAGTTATGCTTTAACATTATTGAACTTGCACAAATTAACATCTCAATAATCTATCAACTTACTAATCTAGCAACATATATCTAAACACATGTCTACATCTAATGCTAAGTTAATAAGCAGTTTAACTAACATCAAGTTAACATCAAATTAATGTAAATTGTGTGCAAATCTCATTTTAAAAGTTAAAGGACGAAAAATATTGGTGTATGTTGTAATCTTATCATCATCATGAATGTATTGACCATCATCATTTTAGTCATTTGTTTACAAGAACATGATGAATTTGTTGGCCATTGTGACTTTTACCATTTCTTTATAAGAACATGATGAATGTGTTAATCATCATCATTTTTGTCATTTGTCTACAAGAACATTTTGATCATTGCTTTTGCAAGCTTTGCAAATTCATTCTTGTTTTCAATGTTTAAAGTTACCTTTATATGTCTATTCCTCAAGAAGTAAATTTTCTATTCCCTTCCTTTAACATGTTTTTACTTTTGTTGTTTTCACATCTTTCCCGTAACTTTTTGTTATTTATATATATTTTATTCTATCATGTGTTTTCATGTGTGGATGTGTTATGCTTTCACTTGTGTTTGCATACCACTACTTTTGCAAATTTTGAATTTCAAATTTTGTTTTCTTAGGTGGTTGTCATCATTTATATTTCTTTGTTCATCAAGTGAGCCTTTTCATTATTTTGTCATTTTTGAAGGCTCTTCTCACAACTTTTTTTTGTTTATATATATTTTTTTAATTTTTTCATAGCCATTTTTTTGTTTTAGCTCTTCTTTCAACTCTCTTTTCATTGTTGTATTTTTTATTTATTTTATAAATGAGTTCTTTGCATCTTTTTTTCAAGTTGACCTGTGAGATCAATTTAAGACAACAACAATCAAATGATAAAAAGTAATAGATTTTTTTCAAATGAAGGTCATTTACTTCATTTTAGGAATGCACGTATTTGTAAAGACAAATGGCAATCCATCTATGAAGACTTTAAGCAAATCTTTGACTCTAATCATGGGCAATGAACCTTATTAGGATTTGAACCCTTCGAAAAACTTACATTGAATTTGTTGCATGACATTACAACAAATGCATGTACAAAATGATAAATTCTTTCGTGAAAAGCCTTGTGTTACAACCACCACACATGTGAAATCTAGTGGCAAATGTTGAACATGTGTATGTTTCGTCAAGTTGATAGTCACAATATTTTGTTGCCTTGATGAGTGCCATACTTTGTGATACAACAATTACAAATATATTGGACTAAATGAACCAACTGTTGAAAAGTAACAAACTTTCCAATCACACCATGATGAACCTTTTCATAAAACAATGAATTGGACTTTGTGTCCAAACTTTTATCTCATGTACCTCTATAGTCATTTGTAATGTTTCAAAAATCTAAAATGAACACATCATCTCCATAACCACCTACAAGTGCACCTACAATTCCATGTGGAACAATTCTCCAAAAGGATCAAATGGTGGACCAATTCATGAGTCCAGTTTTCAACAAGCTATGAATGATATCATCCATGAACCCATTTTTTATTCATGTTATGCATCTATTCAAATTGTGAATAAACCAATTTGAATTAGTAACATTGGAATGAAGAAACAATCTTTTTATGTTTAAAATGGCATTGTTGAAGTTAGTAATTGATGTACACCAATTATTTCTTTGTGAATGTATTGATTAGATCATGAGAACAATCTTTAGATTGAAGAGAAAAAAAAGGTTAATTGAAGGATTCTTAGGGCATAAGCATATTGGTAAAGTAAACAACTTGTACTCCTTGTCATAAATAAACTTTAATGTCTTGAAAATAGAAATATTTTTTTAATCAATGATTAATATGAGGACAATATTTTACTTTATTAAAATAAAATTGATAATTTATACCTTTAATATGCATTGAAGTAATTTTTTTTTTTAATACATCTATTTAAAAAGATGTATGGGTTTTACAAAGCAGGTTGCAAATAGATGAAATAAGGATGAAATATTGATTTTTTTAAATTTTCAAACTAATGAAGTCATAAAAGATACTTTTGTGTTCTCAAATTGTGCATTTATAATCATAATATATGAAAATTTTAATGTAAAAGTAGCTTTGAACACTTTATTGATTGGGTTAGTTTCAAATCTACTTGTTATTTACTTTTATGATTCTAAAGTCTTTCAAATTTTGTATTCAAATTATCACAAACTCAATGGAGCCCTTTATATATATATATATAATCCACTTTCTTATGTTTATGTCAAAAATTGTAAATTGAATTTTGGGCAAATGATTTTTTTCATCTATTTTATCATGTTTTTACCTCTTAAACAAATAAATTGACTATTACAAATAGAGAGATCAATTGAACAATTCAATGCAATTGAACA
>Ga0116229_10004086_pt1 | contig 23956 bp, 13 predicted proteins | sample S1TSphgellanicum_3_FD_87313 | JGI IMG/M metagenome (GOLD analysis project Ga0116229, IMG submission 87313) | Host-associated microbial communities from peat moss isolated from Minnesota, USA - S1T2_Fc - Sphagnum magellanicum MG | ecosystem: Host-associated > Plants > Peat moss > Unclassified...
AGTCACAATGCAAAAAAACCATGATATCGTAATCACGCAAGTCAAACCAGACATTCCCTATTTGAATTCTCAACTTTTCAGAAGCAAAATCACAATGCAACATCCCTTGAAGAATGCAAAAGACCATGACATCGTAATCATGCAAGCCAAACCAGACATTCCCTGGTTGGGTTCTCAAATTTTCAGAAGCAAAATCACAATGCAAAAAAACCATGATATCGTAATCACACAAGTCAAACCAGACATTCTCTCGTTGGATTCTCATATTTTCAGAAGCAAATCCACAGTGCAAAATCCCTTGAAGAATGCGAAAAACCATGACATTATCACGCACAACAATCGCTAAGAGGGGGATATAATAATCATGTGCGGATGGAAATACAAATGGATTTTTGCGATTACCGTGTATTCAACACAAGCATATCCGAGCGGCTGAACGACTTGCTTGCAGAATGTTTCTCCTCTCACCGCTGCTTCCATCATCATCATCATCATCATCATCATCGTCATCTTCAGGCGAATCGCAAATACATTACCGCTCGCTGTTAACATGGTGAGCTGCATCAATTGCTCCACGTACATTCCAGTAGCCACGGCTCCACTACGACAAAATTCTACTGTCACCTTCGTTTCCGATTCTTTCGCGAGTAGAATTTGCTGTTAATACGTATGCAATCGCGCACTGTCCGTTTGAAAATTGCGCGCTAACCATTTCCTTGAAACAAACATACATCATCAAGAACAGCAGGAGAACCCAAGACTGTGCAACATCCCTTGATTAGCAAATCCTAATTACCCTAATCCCGATTACGCTAATCATAACCAAGAGCAAGGGTACACGTACGTACGGGTATAAGTTACGTACATGTACTTGTTAAAAACCTCAGAAGAAATTCTTAGGGTGAATTTAGACCTTGACATTATTTCAACTTAAATGCGTCACTCGCTTCGAGGCAGCCTGGTGTGAGTTTTCACACATGGGCAATGTGGGCTCCGGAGCAAACCGAAATGGACACATGTCATGTTTCAATGACACCTCAACATTCGTTTCGGCTAGTTAGAAATCACACGTCATGAAACATGAGCCTCGAAACTTGAACCTCGAAACCTACCACCCACTGAAACATGTCACATTTCAACAAGCAGCCTAGCATGTCTTTCGATGCCCAAGCAACCTGAGCCTCTGAAACATATTCCCATTGAAACATGTAATGTTTCAAAAGCTGTATTTCGACCCCATGTGCCCATCTTCCATGTTCCCCCCATGGGATCCCCATCCATGCCCCATGATCCATCCATGAAGCTTTAAATCTTTTTCAACTTTCCCACGTTTCGTCTAACCTATGCCATATTATTTTATTAAGACAATTAATGAAAGTAATAAAAGTTTAGGTAGGAATTGATTAGAAGCGAGATGTATTGCGTGTTAATCATCACAACAAACGAACAAGCACACCCAGGTTTTGGTTTAATTAGGGTTTAGTTTCTTTGTAAAATTTCTTGGTTTTTAAACAAATGTAAGTTTTTTTTCTTCTTCCAACTCAAGTGTAAGGGTTTAGTGTTCCCTTCTTCTAATCTTCCATTGTTCTTAGCACAAAAGTTGAATTAGTCTTGATAGAAAAGAGGAAACATGGAGAACAAAGCAATGGACATGATAATAGAAAATGTGAAAATAAACAAAATAGTTTTTGTGGAAACCTACATTCGTGAGGAGTGGTTATGATTACTAAAGGAATGGCACAATCATTGCCAAGAGGACAGGAAGGAGTTTATTTATGTTTATTGTCATTACAAGAAGAACTTGAAGATGAAGATCAATGAACACCGAAAGAAAAGGTGTGGCAAAGTTGTGGATTTTGAAGGGCATCTTCTCAAACTAAAGTTGTACCCACCATTAAGAAACGCAATGAAAGGTGTGTATCTTGTGAAAGGTGGAAACATTTTGGAATATAGGGTGAAGGCAAATGCATTGTCAAAACCCAGGACTAGTCACCCTTCAACTATAGACATCTAAACACAAGCGCAAGGAAAAAACCCCACCCTTGGACATTCATGACGAAGTTCAAAAGGAATTCATTGTTGTTCGTAAAAAATGCTTCACAAAACATGGAAGCCAAGCAATCATACAAGTTTCAAAACCAAAGAAGATTCTTGAACACCTCGCTTTATTAAAACCTATCACTCGGGAAAAACCACAACACAATGGTATCCAATCGCACCTTTTCTATTTGAATATGCAACATTGTAATGTTTCCTTAAGTTTTGGCAAAATTCAATGAGCAATTGTATTAGTCTAATTTTTTGTGTTCAATTGAAAAGTAGCCCATACTAGTTCATGTGAAACATGTTTCGATATACTGAGTTTTCTTTCCCTCCCTGAAATTCCAGAAGTTTCAAACTTCTCCAACAAAAATATCATGTTTCAATTAGCATTCCAAATTGGATTCCATGTTTCAACATTCCATTAGTTCCAAAGAAACATGTTACGATACCAATACATAAGTTTATGTTTCGATGGCAAATTATAGAATTCTTCGACAACTATCATGTATACGAAAATTTCATCCCTCGTTCATGGACGTGATCATATTCCGACATTCACAACCAGCAAACCTAGAATAAAAGTTAACGATTTCTAATAGCCATGTTTCGAAGGTGTTCATTGCCACATTTTAATAGGTTTTAATTAATGTGTTTTTGTGGTATAATATGTTTCATCTCCAATGCATTTACTTTCCAAGGTCTCTACATTTCTGTCACAATCTAAAAAATGAACAATCAAAACAAATAAACATTTCGGATAAAGGCTTGCCATCAGGAAATTTGGGTACCAACTTAGAAGAGTTACATACCCCAACATCAACTCCCAAAAACCTAGAAGGAGATGGTGGGGATAGGAAAAAAAATTAAAGTTTGACAAGGTGTTCTACAAGAATGAGGTTTGGCAAGAGGCTAATATTGTGTTTCGAGAACTCTTGAAATGAAAACTAATATTCATTGGGAAAATCATAGAAACACTAGGCATTTTAACATCTACGATGTAATCTTCTTGATTGGGATTGGAAAACGTAAAATAAAGAAGAATTTGCAAAGAGTTTAAATACCTTTATTTGTGATCCAAACTTCAACATTATTTCCTATTGTGCATTTGGAAAGCTCATGCGAGGAAACAAAGTGGTACTCAATTATTTATACCATATTGATCCATTGTAGTACATTCACATTTACATTTGATTTTTAACATATGCATTTGTAATTACATTAATCACTTACTTCAACCTTCATTCCATATTTATGTTTCGAATACATACATGTGTGTTTGAAACTTTCCATCATTGGTGTTTCAACATCATTTAAGGTTAAAGACTCATGTCCAATATATTCATTCACATTCTATTTCACATTCATGTTCTTCCTAAGTTTCGTTTGTTCTTTTCCATTGTTAAGTTTTCAGTAGGTGCCATGGTAGATGATTCAATTCCCCAAAACATAGCCACTCCATGTAGTCTAAAACACGACAGCACCATGTTTCTATCACTCGACAAATAACCACTTCTTGGCATGTTTCTATCACCCCACCAATACCCTGAAACATGCCTATAACATGTTTCAACAAAGTTGGTTAAGTAACATTGAATCTTGAAACATGTGAATCACTATTTCTTATTCATTTTTTGTATGTTTCTTATGTAAGCTCTATGTATGTTAATACATTTTTCTTTGTTGGGTTAATGGTAAATACAAAATCTCTATCCTATATTCTAATCTAAATCTGGACTAAAACATATCATGAAACTAATACTAATAAATTCTTTTCATTCATATCTACTCAAATCTAGATTCAAAACTTTAATTCTGTTATGAAAGTATGATAAAAACATAAAAATAACAAATATGTTTATGGATTGAATTTTTTCCAGAAAACAAAATACTCTTGATTCATACTCCCACAAAACTCAATGTTCTACATTAATGAATCCTACAATCCTCTCCTTGCCAAAAATGATCATTTTAAAACAATCCTATGATTAATTCAAATGGTGATAAAGATTATGTAAACTAATTAGTAATTTTTAAAATAATAACTAGGTAAATAAATATATACTAATTAACTATTACAATGAATAATTATTCCTTTAACATTACCCCACCCATACTCTGAATCACATCCCATAATTCTAAATCAAAATATGTTAAGAAAGCTAAATCTAATGTTGTTTTTTATCTTATGAGTCAAAAATCTAATGTTGATCTTGTTGTACTACAATCTGATCTATATGTGCTTGTTGTACTTCAGATTGAATTAATGGATGATTATCTATTGTATTCAAAATTTGTTGTTACTCTTATTGTACTTCTGTTGATAGCTATGCACTTGCTTGGTGATTTGTTAATGTCTATTCCTATGACTACAACTTTAATGTGACTTGTAGATGTTGTTATGACTATAAATTGATGTAATATGAACATGCTCCTATTGTTGCAGCTCTAATGCTAATTCAATTTGATCTTCTTGTATTTCTTGAGTTCTACGTTCTTTAGTTTGTATTTGCTCTCCTATTTTTGTGGCTATAGTTGCATACTCCTAGGAACTAACATGTTGTAAAATAGATTTTAATGGTTCTAGAGTTTGTTTCAATGCATATTTCATACCACCAACCCCCCTTTAAGAACTATTTGTTCATCCTCTTCTGTTCTTGTCCCTTATGGTCCTACACCATCAGTATTCCCTTTATTTTCTTCCTCATCTGAGGTTTCTGGTTTTGAAATGAAGACTAAAGGTTCATATTGAAATGATGGTATGACCTTTTCCATTTGAGATATTTTATGCATGTAAAGCTTCTCATTTCTCTCATACATTCTATATACCTTTCCAATATCTTTCTGGACTATATCCTACACTGCATCCCACCATAGATCTACATCCTTTTCTTCCATTGTTAATGCCTTGAGTTTTATCTAAAGAAAATTATATTACTTTTTGAGTTCATTGTTTTCTTTTAAAACATTATCGTAATTGAAGGGCTTGATTCCTTATACCTCTTCCAAAACTTTCCACAACCTTTCATTAAATGCCATTTAACTTTGTAAATTTCTACCCATCTCTACTTACCTTTAGTTAAATTGCCTCTATAACTCATTTTTGGATTGGTATATATTACCAATATCCATTATGAACTCCTCTACCTCCTTTTGCTTCAAGATCATCTGCTCCATATTCTTGTAATCTCTTTGAAGTTTATTGTGTTCCACATTCAGAAAATCCTTTTCTATCTTCAACTTCTAGTAGTTGGCATTTGTCTATGTCAAATTTGCATGCAAAAAATCTCTTTCCACTCTGATCTTCTACAAATCCTTGTTGTGTTTTTCCATGTTGTTAATCTTCTATCTGGTTATTTTTATTTTTGTCAATACTTCATTTTCATGTTTCTTGACTTCCAACTATGCTTTGAGCTTTTTCTCCTTCTCCAAAGCCCCTTACAGATTCTAAATAAATCTACCCTTCTCTTCTATAATCTGCTTGTTTTTTTATTTCCAAATCAAAAAATCTAAGCAGAATGTTGGTCATTTGTGTGTTATACTTTGTTGCATGTTGAAACATATCAGTAGCCCTCCTATGTTCATCCAAGTCTGCTTTTAACCCATGTATAGACCCTAGTGGATGAAACCTAGGAGTCTATCACTTGGAACTAATATCTAAAGAACCTAGACTTATGTGTGAAGTCCAAATTTCTCCAAATGCATTTGTTCTTGTAGTAGAACTTGGTCTTAACTCTTAGAACATTAATATGTCTATCGTATACTTAATTATTGTCTTGTGTTCATTTCTATGTTTTTTTCATGTTTTGTAGTTTCCTAGAATTAGCTTTAATTTCGGTAAGCTTGTTCCTATCATGTTTCGTAAGGGATTTTCAAAACCCATGGTCCACAAGTAAATTCCATCATTTGTAAGTAATACCTTTACAATATTGGAACCCAACAACACCTTGTTCCAAACACATGATGGTTGAAGAACATTATCAATATTTAGTGTTTGTATTATTAATCGTTCATTAGAATAAAACAAGAAAAAAAAAAAAGTTATTCATGATGTAATGTCCCTTAAAACAACATTGAATCAACCATATACTTGGTCACTATTTTGGGTCAATTTTTATGTTTCTTTCATGTTTCATAGTTTCTTAAAATTAAGTTAAATTTTGGTAAGCATGTTTCTAAGGGCATTTTCTAAACACATGGTCCACAACATAGATAATTCCATCAATTTGTAATAATACCTTTACAATATTGGAACAGAACGACGACTTGTTCCAAAAATGTGGTGGCTAAAGAACACTATTAGTATTCAATGTTTTTATTATTGACCATTCATTAAAGTAAAACATGAAAAAAAACAAGCTATTCATGATGTAATGTCTTTCAGACCAACATTAAACCCTAAACCCTACCATATACTTGATTTTGTCTTGAATTAATTTTTATGTTTCTATCATGTTTTGTAGGTTCCTAGGATTAGTTTGGGTTTCAATACGCATGTTTCTATCATGTTTCAGATAATATTTTCCAAACACATAGTCCACAACATATTCAATTTTATCAATTATAAGATATACCTCTAGAATGGCAATAAGCAATGGTTTGTTCCAAAATGTGGTGGTTAAAAAACATTGAATATTTAGTGCATGAATTAACTACTGATCATTATAATGAAACATTTATCACAAAATAAGAAACAAGTTATTCATGAAGTTCTTTTAGACCAACATTACATCTTTCATATACTTGATCATTGTCTTGGGTTAGTTTTTATGTTTTTATCATGTTTCTCTTAAATCAACATTATATCTATCATATACAATTATTGACCGGTGATTAGAATAAAATATTTATCATAGAGTAAGAAAAAAACCTTTTTTAAAAAATAATGTGTCGTGCATTTTTAGGATCAGCTTAAGTTTTAGAATTTATATTTTGGAAGATGCTTTGCGAACTCAGGGTCCATAGCGTAATATATCCCAATACGTAGAAGATGTTTCCACAATATGGGCAACAAGCACCCACTTGTTCCAAGGGCTTGTGGTTTAAAACTACTTGGAAAAACATTATACAAAGGCATGATCCTAACATGGTTTCAGACAACAAGGTTTTATTTATATCATGTTTTGTGTCATGTTTTGTGGGTTTCTAAGTTTTGATATTCCTGTGGTTTTGAAAAATATGTTTATTACATGTTTATTACATGTTTCTAATTGGTTTCTGTCATGTTTCTCACATGTGTATACCATGTTTCTTACATGTTTTGTTTTCAGCAAGTTGTATAACAAGGTTCTATGATTTTTTGTTTTATGTTTCCAATATTCTGAATTTTTGTTACTCGTCCAACTTTGTGAGACATGGTTTATATGGTTTTGATTAAAATTTTACCATGTTGTTACCATGTTTCAGAGGTTTCAAAACATGTTTATTTGATTTTTTTTCATATTCTAAAGGCATGTTTTAAATTACTTTTCAAATCAATACAATAGATTCGTTTATGTAACCAAATTGTAATACATCACCCTATGCTCTTGGATGGTCAAGGGTAAGTTGATGTTATCCCTTAAATTGTCCAAGAACACCCAAGTGCTAAGGGATGAGCATTGTAATAGGATAATAATGTTTCATTCACCAAAAAAGATGGCAATTGGATATACCATAATATTTTCTGCAAACATCCATTTGCTTTTCATCAATCATTATAGAGTGTTTATGATAGAGTCTATACGATCAAAACCAGAAACACAACATATCTATGTAAAAAAACTAGTTAAAAACATTGGTTAAGACTTAAAGGAAATCGTATTTAAAAATCACCATTCAACTTGATAGTTGAAACCTATGTACAAAAATAGGAGACCTTTAAAGATGTTGAAACATGGGTTAATCCTTGAACCAAACGGTATTTGAAAATTACCATTCACTGGATAGTTGAAGCATGTGTCTAGAAATTAAAAACCTACAAAGATGTTGAAACATGTAATTGGAACTTGTTTCTAGTGTAGTTGGTCATGTTTCGAGTGTTACATTTTGTCTAATCACCTCGCTTAATTGGAAACAAGAAGGGGACCCATACTTCTTTTGCTTAGGAATGTTGCTGCTTACATTTTTGCGATAGTATTCCCAATGCACTTGGATGTTCAAAGGTAACATATGGAAAACTTTGAAACATTATCTAAGAACACCCAAGAGCCGTGGGAGAGGCACTGCAAGATTATAACCTAATATCCATACTCAAGAAACAAGTGGTTTGTTGCCAAAAAAAGTTTAAAGAAACAAAAAAATCAAAAACCTAAACAACAACGAGAGAAATGAACAAGTAAAGAACAAGAAGACAATAACAAACAATGAGACAATGTAAACCCAACAATGCGGGAAATGAACATGATACAAGTGGATTGTTGCAAAAAAATTATGTTTACATAAACAAAAAAAAAAGGTTTAATGAACTTGAAACAAATGCATTATTACAAAGAAATGTTTATAGAAATAAAAAAATTCAGAAACCCAAACAACAAGCGGGAAATGAACAAGTAGAGAACAAGAAAACAATGACAAGGAACAGAACAACGGTAACCCAAACAAACAACGTGGGAAATGAACATGATAGAAGCAATAAACCTATCCTTTTTGCAAGCAAATATTCGGTGCGTAACTTTTCAACCTTTGACACAACATGTTTCAATCGCCATAAATAGTATAAAAATCAATATCCATTTGCAAACATCAAGAATGGGGATTGGGATCGCATGGGGGAACATGGAAGATGGGTGCATGGGGCTGAAACATATCTCTTGACATGTTACATGTTTCAGGGGCTCAGGCTGCTTGGGCATCAAAACATGTGTTGGGTCGCTTGTTGAAATGTGATATGTTTTAGTGGGTGGTAGGTTTCAAGGTTCAACTTTTGAGGTTCATGTTTTGTGGCGTGCAATTTTCAACTGATCGAAACGAACGTCAAAATGTCACCAAAACATGACATGTTTTCATGTTGGTTGTTCCGAGGCCCACTCTGTTTATACATGGAAACCCACATTGAGCCGCCTTGAAATGAGCGACACATTTAAGACTCATTGCTGAAATAATGTTGGGAGACTTTAGATGAGGGTCCAAGGTCAAAGGATCAATGAATTCAAGCAATCTTATTGATCCAAAGCTTTAAATTGGTCCCAAGGCCTTTAGACAAAGATCCAAGACCAAAGAGTGGCAAATTGAGGCTAAACCTACAGGGCACCTGTTTGGAGGAAAAATCAAGTAGTCCAAACCAAAGAACAGTGCTAAATGGAGAGCTCATAATTTGGAGAACCACGAATCAAGATAGGGACCAAGGTACAATCCAACTCAAGGATTCAATTTGCTTCAAATGAGTCCAAATTGGTTCCTAGGAAATTGGACCTTGGACCCTCGTCTAAAGTGGGCATTAATGTAGTTGGAGGAGGGACTCATTGATTGAATGGAATTCAAATTCTATTGAATTTCAATTCAACAATTTTTATAAATTTAAAACATATTTTCTTTGTTTGTTTATCTATACCCTTCATATCTACCTATTTCGAGTCTAATTAAATAATATTTATCCACTAATATGGACATGAAAAAACACATGTTAGGTGCCTTTTCATGATTATGGTATCTATGTTATATTATGAAGTTTTTGAAATATGCTTGTGTTTTTCTAATATGAAAATTGAAACAACAATTCAATATGATTAGAAGGAATGAAAACTTAGAACAATTCAATAAAAATTTAAAATAACGATTTAACATGATTCATGAGGGATTCAAATATTCATTCAGTAAGAAATGAAAATAATAATAGTTCAATATGATTATGAGAAATTGGAACAAGTCAATATGGTGACGATAGAAAGTGAAACAACCAAATGAAAATTTGAGTATAAATTTCATCAAGCATTTGAAATTAACATACATGCACACAATGATGTTTATTTTATTTTATTTTATTTTTCTTTTTTTTACCCCTTTTTTTCTAATTGTAACATTTGTAAAATGAGGAGCATCCCAACTTAGTTGAGAAAAATGAGATGCAAATTGGTGAAAAATAAAATAAAAGTCTACTTATGAATATGGTGTTGAGAAAATAAAACTTTACAAAAACACAAATCTAAAATTAGGGCTTTATACACGTAAAGACTTGGCAGATTTATTTGCTCTAGAGTATTTGTGTCGTCCTGAACGGCCTATTGTTTTAACGTTCTAAGTGAACACAAAACAGCCGTGGTGCACCATTTTACGGCTGCTTGCCTCGTAGGTGCGTCTTCGTTGCTGGTCTGCTTGTAGTAGAGAATCGGAGAATCGTTGCATGCAGCAACCAAGGGGAAGAAGAAGAAGGAGAAGAAGATACTGACGGATTGGCAAAGATCATTCTTCTTTTTCGGTGAGAGCCTTTTTTTCGGGGTTTGTTTGTTTCGTGTTCTGTTGAATTGGTTTAGGGTTTAGGGTTTAGGGTGAGTGCGCACTCAGAAGAAGAGAGGTTTTTTTGTTTTTTGGTACAGGTTATCGAGCTTGTCTGTCACCTGCAGCGTGGGGCTCAAAAGAGTTATTCAGAGCAGATGCAAGATCTCTGTAGTGTGTGAGAGACAAGAGAGAGATCTTCTTGGTTGATGGTTTCTTATGCATTTGTTTCTTCGCACTTTTCTCTTTGCACAACTGTCTGTTTCAGATGAGCTTGATTTTCTGCTTTTAGGGATTTGTAAAGCAGGATGGATTCTCTCTTATTCATTACAGATTTGGAGAGCTCCTCTCGAGCAATGCCGTTCAACAACCCTGCCTCACCGCAAGTCCACAACTCCATTTAAACTTCTGGGATTGTTGAGGTCAAGAACTGGACAATTAGGTTTTGATTCTTTCTTATGGGGAAAGGGAACCCCATGTGGAGAGTGAACTCTAATTCTGTGCCATCCAATCTTCTTCAGGGAAAGAAGACGAAAATTGGCGGATATTTGCCAAGGGCATGTGACATTTGCAACTAGGCAAAAATCAGGGAGTCAACAGGTTTGGATACTCGTTGAAGCTATGGATGACTCCATGGATTTCAGCCGTGAAACTTCCTCAGTGGTCATGGAGGAAGAGGACAACGATTTGTCAACAAGAGCTCTGAACCGAGTCTCCAAAGTAGATGATCACAGTTCTTCCATTGCCTCCAAGCTTTTGCAGGGCTGGACACTTTTGGGGGATCATTGCCCTGTTTGTGTTACCCCTCTTGTTCGAAACCGGTAAGGCTTGTTATTCTTCACTGTCTCTGTCTGAATGCAGTGCATTGCAATTAGATATTGTGGTGGAACTCTCAGTTTTGCTGGTTATGATGATAAGAATGCTTACTACAAGTTGGGACCAGCATGTGTCTAAAACCCTAGTTTGGACCAAAGGCACAAGGTTGGTGTCCTCGAGATGTATCATAATACCAAGTACATGGTAACTATCAACCGATTGCATGTAATGATCCTGCTGATGACTATCACATTGTGGTTGAAGGATTTAGGTTTAGGAGGTAAGCTAGTTTGAGCACCTTTAGATTGCCCCCATCACAGACGCTAACAATTTCTGGACCTTATGCAGACAGAAGCAGATGTTTTGTGTTGCATGTGATCAGTGGGTCCTGACAGAAGAGCAATTGGCATCAAAGTTGAATGCCCAGCGTGTGAATGACTCAAAGACAAGCTCTGAAACCTCCACCCCGACTCCTCCTCCTCCTGCTTCTTCAGCCCCAGCCTGTTCACCTACTATGAGTCTTCTGGGCAATGCTACATCTACAGGGGGGAAGGTGAATGGTGGAAGCCATGGGAGAATATCTAGCCTCCGGGACAGAGATCAGGATGTGGAAGTGAGGAGTCCCAAGAGGTTGGCATCAATGGAGATGTTTGTGGGTAAGCACCTTAGCCCATTTGCTTATCCTAGGAACCTAAATCTGAGCTTTTGCTTGTGCACCTCAAAACTTATGGTAATTGAACTAGAAAGGTTCACTTTCCCACTTCTGACAGGTTTACAAATATATGCAGCGTATGTGTTCAAGGTTGCCATTCTTGACTCACTGTAACTAATTCTACAATCACAATAGGAATCTCACAGTGCAGAAGTTGCAAATGTGGAGTGTGTTCTGGATTTTTTTTCAGGAAATGATGTGCTCAATAGAGTGCAAGATGATATCACTGCTCCATTTTCACAAACATCAAAAGGCTTAATGCTTCCCAAGGTAGTTGTTCATAATTGTTGTAAGTGGCAAACCCAATGAATCAAGGAGCCAAGAAGTTTTACTATCTTGTTGTCATAAGAGATGGCTTTGTTTTGGTAACCTTCTTTTGAGTCTGGCATATATGTAGTTTGATGATTACGTATTGAAATGGTAGTTGTTTCATACATAGATGAAGAATGTCTTTCTGCATGGTACACATATAGTAACGTAGTATATGCTCAGTGTCAAGACTAACTTGGTTTTTTTACAAGCAATTGTGCTGCATACAGTCTTCTACTGGCTCCATATTCAAAGATGTTGAGTATTATGTAAAATCTTTTGCAGGTGAATTTGCCTGTTGATCCAAGTTTGGTGCTGTGCAATACACTGTCAACCCTCTTTCAGAAGGTTGAGGTGAGGTTTCCTAAACTTTTTTTCAATCTCCCCAATCGTCTTCTTGAGAGTGATGGACACTGCACCATGAATGGCTGATCAATCTGCCACTAGTTTGAAATCTGTGATAAATTGGGGCCAGTTTTGGACCCATCAAGGCAGTGGATGTACCACATAAAAGACTTCCCACCCTAGTATTGAATTCGTAGTGCATTATCAGCCAATGCCATGTATCATTGCAAAAAAAAGTGGTGAAGACAGACAACAGACCATTGAACACCAAACTGCGGATTTTACTTCCAAGAATTCTGTCTGATGGTTGTCCCTTGGCACTTGTTAAGTTAATTGTGTGATGCCAAAATTTGGTTCATGTTGCAGTTTTGCATACGTAGTGACAGTGAGCCACTGGTTTTGCTAAAAATCAATTAGCACTTGCGTGGGTTTGTCCCTTAAGATACAAATGCTTCTCTAGAAACTTGTCATTCTACTTGACCAGTAACAGGCACCTTGCTCCACCTCCAAATTGTCAGACTTTAGCCTATGGTGCAGGGCTTGTTATCCATATGTAAGGAGTTGGATTGAAAGTATTGGTGTGATCATCTGGGTAATGCTTTCTTCTTGTTGCAGGAGCTCCGTCAATTGATTGCAGTCTCTCATGACATTGAGGATCTGAGCCAGGTATCATAAGATCTAATGGAATTGCTTTTGACATGTATGTGTTCATTTCTTGGTGAAGTATTGGCAGCTGGTGAAAAGGTTTTAGCTTTGAATCCTGATAACTGGTGGTTATCAACTGTTTGTTTCTGTTGAAATATCACAAAACTTTACTTGGTGAGAAGGTAGGCTTTCAGCATACACTGTAGGCTTGTAAATATTTCAGCAATTAGGAACTGAATTGGGAAATGATTAATTATGTGTGCAGCTGTTGCACACCCTTGGAGAGTGCATGGAGGCCATCAAACACACAAAGGCTGTCTTTCAGTTAGTTGTTGTGTAGTGGTGTGCACTCAACATTTTTGACAGCAGACAAGCTTGGTTCAGTGATTATATGTGCACTAAAGGTTGGTCAACCAGTGTCATATCATGTGTCATATCTGTAGCAGTTTACTGTAGCTGTTAGTGAGAACTCCAGCACTCCATTTTGTGGTAATATTTTTTTTGCGCATGTACAAAGGGAGGTAAATGACTCTCAAATCAGATAGTGTACTTGATGGGATATTGTTTTTGGTCTTGGTTGATATATGGTGGACATATAATCACCAATATTTCTGTTGAGTTTTTTGTTTTTTCAAAAAATCGAGGACTCATCGCAACTTTTGTCATTGGGATATTCCATGGCAGTAAATCACCCTCATGTGAAGTTTGTATGGATCTCTGTATATGAGCCCTGTCACTGGCAGGCCAGCCATACAAGACTGAAACACAAAATCAGAATCTGAATCACAAAATCCACTCAAATGAATGTCATCAATGGATGTGTGACTGTGGATGTCTCATTTTGGACTGTATGCAGGACCAGGTAGATAGAAGAAAATGTGTTGTCTTATGTTGGACTGCATGCACGAGCAGGTTGATAAAAGACAATGTGGATGTCTTATTTTGGACTGGTAGAAGACAACGTGGATGTTTTATTTTGGACTGTATGCAGAAACAGGTGGGAAGAAGAGAATGTGGCTGCTTATTTTGGAGTGTATTTCAGGATCAAGTTGATAGAAGACAATGTGGACAGGATTTACATGTGCTGAAGACAATGTGGATGTCTTACAAGATTTACATGCGCTGAAGACAATGTGGATGTCTTACGAGATTTACATGTGCTGAAGACAATGTGGATATCCTACAGGAGCTACATATGCTGAAAATAGCTACATATGCTGGACTTTCAAAGGGCTGTTTTGTGACCTGAAAGGTCCACGTAAGTTGCACAACCTATCACTAGCAGTTTCTCAGTTGACTGCAGGAAAAATAACCCCAAAATAACACTTTGAAGGTAACCATTTGAGTTGGTTCAAAGGAGATACCTATGTAGAGTATACTTTCACAATCTTAGCAGATTTGGTATCATGTAGCTATTGGAATCATCCACTGCATTTGTGAAGATCAAGAATAACCCAACCACCCAAAGACAGGACCATATGCTTCATAGGAAGAAACTTTGGCAAGACTGGGAAAGCAAATTCCACCATTGCAGACACAAGATTTGAGCCCCCATATGTAAAAGAACATCAAGGTGCTTGCACAAGACATTGGAGTTCTTGGGTTTCTTTATCAGCGGTGTATGGTTTGAAACAGATGAGACAAAAGCTCAGTAAGATTTACACTACCATATAAAGGATACTCAACGTCTCTTCTGTTTGAGCAACAGAAACCGACCCACATCATAAGTGCAACTTTGACCCAGAAATCTTACATAGACAATTGTTGCAGAGATAGCGCCCAAGTGTTTCTGGAACCAACCTGACCAAAATTTTCCAAACATGGATACAGCATCCTTCAAAGGGTTGTCTATAAACCAGACTACAACATCTTCAAACACCATAGTACCTGACCAGATCTTCTCCCAAGATCCATCTTCCATGAAGGGTTCATCTACAAGCAATACATGAAACCCTCATAGAAGAGAATTGTGTTGGCTGAGAGTCAGAAACGTTCCTACTTCTTGACAAATGCTTCAATGTTCTGTAGCCAACGAGAATACTCCCGTTTCTCTTTGTCTTCCATGAGATCTGATAGATAGTCTGCAAGGTTCCCATCTATTCCCCGTGCTTCTAAGAACTTTTTGAACTGCTTCTGCAAATTCTTGTCCAGACTCCTGCAAACAGGTATGACATCATCAACAAACCACAGTGAGACTACAATTTTCCAAAGCAGCATGTGGCACCAAAGCTCTGTATATGATCAAATGACTCAGAAGACCGTCAGCATCCCGAACAAGAATGTAATGAGAAGAAGAATGACTCACGCAAAGTCGGGTCCATCAAAGGCAGGTTCTTCTTTGGACTCTTTTCCCTCCAAGTACCGCACTGATCCAATTGAGAAATTGGACCTGTCTACTACACAACTGAATTCCAGTACGGGTTGTTCACCACGCTTTGTGACAGAGACTGTCAAGTGAACAACATTCTGGTCTGGGATCTCTGAGTCCTCATCATGGTATTCCTCCTCTCCCTCTTCTTCTGGCGCCATACCTGGTTCATAAATGCATGTAGCCTCTATGTCCTCTTCACCATATGATCTCCGCAATGTCACCTCCAGTTTGCCAGGTTTGTCCTCTATTGTGAAGGGTTGTGGTGGGCCTCTAGCTAATGTCTGCATGCGAGAACCAAACCTTCAATAATTAGGTCAGCGCAAGCAGGGTTCTGGATTCGCGGAATGCAAGCTTTCCATTGAAAACTTCACAACTTCTGTTACCAAAACTGTAAACCCACTAAACCCTCATGAAAAAACGTCTGGCGTTCTACAACAAGCCTTTGCTCCCAGTTCGGGAATTCCTTTCAGGTCAAGAGACGAGACGCTTACACTGGGAGGTTCATAGTCATCTTTCTCATGTTGGATCTCAGATTTAAGCACGCGCAGAAGACCACCATCCTGCGGAGCTGAATCTCGTGCCGTGCTTGCGGACCGCGAAACGGAAGACCACATACTTGCTCTGTGATGATAACAAGACGTCTCAGACTCAACGACAGCCGCCGCCGCTCTCAGCGCCGTCACCACCCGCGGCTGCTCCACGAGCCGCATTGTACCTTTCCTCAGAGATCTCGCAGCTGCTCTCCACACCACACCACCTGCCATCGCTACAACTCCTTTCTTTGAGATCCAGCAATACAAACGAGAAATACGAGTGTAGAATGTTGTGCGAAGAGATCGACACGCAAGGCAAAAGACAAACAGTCGAGAGGCAGCAAAGACGAGAAGCTCACTAAACCCTAGAACATGAACACGGCAGCCCCAAAACCCTCGACCCTGCCCAAAATCATAAAACCCTACTTTTTCTTTTCCTTCCATTTTGGGGTCAGCCCGTAAACCCATAAGAAACAAATTTGTAGTTGATAGTTCATAGTTGATACCAGTCTTGGCCGGTTATTGAATTTTTTTTCATAACCACTGGGTAGGTTATCAAATAATCAGTTGATAACCGTCTATTATCATGTTGGTTATGAAAAAAAATAAAAATAAATAAAAATAAAAATAAATAAAAATAAAAATAAAAATAAATAAATAAATAGTTTTTTATCACAAAAATGTTTAATGTTTTAGGTTGATAACCTATCTAATGATAATCAAGTCATCTGGGTATGTTATTAGATTTTGAAATTTAATTACCAAGTGGTTAGGTTATTAACCAAAAATTATTAAAAAATCAACAATTGGCTGATAAGTTTTTAATAACTATTCAATAACTAGCCAACATTGTTTGATACTAATTGGGCGATTTTTCTTCTTTTCTTTTTGGGGATAGCATCTAAGCCCCTAAAGGTATGTTTAGACCTAACGGTAGTGTAAGTTGATAAAATTTTGGTGATAGGATGATGATGATGGTTGTTAGGTTAGTCGAAGGTCATGATTTTAGCAAATAGTTTTTTTTTTTTTTTTGTCCAATGTAGGTTCAAACCTATTGACCTTTTGTGTTTAGGAGTTATGTAGAACTCTAAAGCGCATATCCTTGTTCATGAATCGGTTGAAAGTTATTAGCATGATAACAAATCATGATGGCATTAAACCACTTGTTGTCACCCTGTTTGCCTAGATCAATTTTTGCATTGTATCTTTCATTTTTCTATTATAGTTTGGTCAAGTTTTGCGGAGTAGTTTGTTTTCTTTGACAATTATAGGAGCTCATTTGTTCATTTGCTTTGTTGTGGTCAAGCTTTCTACCACGTTCTAGATTTTGACGATGCTTGCAATATTTTTTTGCCACCACTTTTCTTCATCTTTGCATTTGTTGTCTTTGCCACACACGCTCATTGTCTTTGTTGCACTCCTTGTTTTTGTCGTGTGCTCTCATTATATTTGCCACATTCCATGTTTTTGCCATGTTCAAAGATATCTACCATGCTTGAACTTTCTTTTTGCCATCATATTTCATGTTTACATTCCTTATTTTTGCAAATTCCCCTTACTTCTTTGTTTTTTTAAAAAATTTGCATTGTTTGTAATTCCAAGAATGTTGTTGCTAATACATTTTCTACATGTGTTCTATCCTAATTATAGGAGTTTCTTTGTCTATGGTTTGAGGTTGAAAGTGAGGTATTGAATGCCATGTGATTTTTAAAGGAATGACTTTTGATGCAAGATTATTAATCAAAGGTGCAAGGGATGTGCAATCTACATCATTACATGTTTTCTTGTGATTTTGAATTGTTGATGACAAAATAAATTGATGATTAGGTTAAGGCCTAGAATGCAACTTGGTATTCAAACTTCCTCATGATTCAATATAAATACTAGTGGTGGGTTAAACATTTCTAAGTCACTAGAAAGGTAGTTTTGCAAATAATAGAAAAGTTACAACCTTTGATTACAAAATGAAACACCAAATACATGTGTGTAATTCCTATTGGCATCAAAATTATATGTTCACTTTACAAGCTTACACACATAGTTAATTACCTTGAGTGATGAATTGTTTTTGATTAGCAAGTTTTCTATCAACATGGTCTTGCATGAATTTGTTACTACTTTTAATGTTGTGTTTAGAAACTAGATTTGGTGGCCATGGGGTGAAGATCTATTGAGGGTGATGGTGGGTTTCAAGGATTGGTGCAACTTTTGTGCATGGTGTAATTGATTGCACACAAATTCACATTTATAAATTGAATAGAGCTTTTGTTGTAGATTTATTTTCTTACAAATTTAAATTTCATATCATGTAGTTGCAAGCAACTGTTGATCATGAAAAGTGGTTTCGAAATGTTTTTGTGGGATTGTTACAAATTATGAATGATGCAAGAGTTTTTTGATTGTCTAGTCTTTACCAAAAAAAAACTGACAATGACTTCTTGAACAAGGATCACAAAATGGCTACATTTAACTTTACATCATTGGGGACAAAGGCTATCCACTTTTGTCCTAACTCATTATCCATCATAAGCAAAGTGCGAACATCAAGCACACATTTTTAGAAGCATGTATAATTGACATTTTTCCAGAAGAAAAAGTGTGGTGGAAATGTTTTTGGGATACTAAATGAAACTTTTAGAAAATGCATTGTAACACTTTTCAATGAATTGTTTTAGCAAATGGAGTTTGTGCCACTTTCCCAATGTCAAATCCCAATATGAAATGTTATTTATAATGCTTTTATGGTAATCATATATCTTCTTGTAATCGCCATTGACACAATTCCACTTATTTTTGCATTGTTTGCCAATTCATGGAATCTTGAAATGTTTCATTGATTACAAGTCCTTTGAGAGCTTGTTCCACCATTGTATTACAAAAATCATGTTTGTTTGTGGATCAATGACTTGTTTCAAATCAATGTGTTCATAGTGTTTACAACTTATTAGGGCCATCACCTCCTCATGACTCTAGTACAAATTGCGTTGTTGTTGAAGACTTTTGTTTCTTTCTTTAATATTATATGTTGAATTGTTTGTGAAAGTTCATTGGATCCATCTCCTTTTGACTCCAATTGGAATTGCATTGTTGTGATGTATTTTTGCCATTTTTGCGTTTGCTTATCCTTATTATGTTGATGTTTGGTTAATTGTCCATTGTTGTCACAAAATGGTGTTGTGAAATTATGATGTTGTGACAATGATGCTACGATGTTGTGACACAAAAAGATAATGATGTAAATAGATGGGAAACAACAATCTAAAGAGACCTATGTGATGTTGAAAAGAAAAAAAATGATGATGTTATGAAGTGAAATTGTGAAGGATGGATTTAGGGACATGTGTTAAAGCTTGAACATGCATTACAACGATGATGTGTGGGTGCAAAGTATAGGCATCATGGTGAGGCACATGAAAGCAAACCTTGTTGGGAAACAAACCTTTTCAATAGTTATTAGCTAGGATTTAAAGTCATTGAGATATTGGTGGTGTTAAACATCAATCAAATTTTCATGTTTTGAAGATTTTTTTAATAGCAATAATAAATCATCATGTTCCTTAACTTTAAAAGTTTGTTTAGTGTTAATGGTGCCACATCATTGCAATGGTAAATATCTTTAAATAAATTTATTTAGGTTTGAATATATTTAATTAACATTATTTTTGTCAACCATGTTATCTATAAGTTTGAATCAGTCATAAAAAAAGATTTGTTGGCTTTGCCCCCATAAGATTGTAATTTCACTTTTCAAGTTTGGAAAATAGCCTTTAGTTTTAGGAACATTGAAAACATCATAGAAAACACATGTGGCCTATAATTTGACGCATATTTGTTATGAAAATAAAAAATTGTGAAACCTTAATTTCATCCTCGAACTAGCCATATTCTTTATTGTCTATATATAACCCAAATTTTTTTTGAAAATTAAAAGTGCTAAAATAGGAGATTTTCAATAACCATAAATTGAAAAAATAATCTAAAACACCAAATTTCTAATACATGGAAGAAATAGCCAAAGGATATGTATTTTTCAAAAATTAGGTTATATCCAAATTTGACTAAATTTTCTTCTGGATGATTATAAAGCCATGAAACCAATAGCCTAGTTATTATCGTGAAGAAAACATTACTAGGTAGAAATTAAATAAAAACAATGAAAACAAATTTTTGAAAATGCATTTCCTTGACAAAATTAGAATTGGAAGGTTGGAAAATAATTATTTTCCACTCCTTGGACAATATTTCTATCACAAAAAATACATCACTTAGTTGCTAGCTTCCTATGGCTAGCTTCTTATTAGAATTACCTTCTTGGTATAACTAGTTTCTTATTGTAATTAACTTCTTGTTATAATTATTTTCATGCTTAGGGTTTACCTTCCAATGACTAATTTATAACAAACATTTTAGGAAGTGGAAGATTGAAAAGAAAGTTTGATAAATTGAGAATTAATATTAAATATTCTCTTTTGCATCCAAAAAATCAAGGCAAAAAATAAAATAAAAGATGTCATTTGACCTTCAACCAAAATCCATTATATTTTTTCTTCACACAAGTACAACTTTTTGTTCTCATTTCACACGCATCTTTCTAAAATTACATATATAAAATGATAGAATAATAGGATGATAAGGAATGAAAAAATGAAGGAATGAATCACAAAAAATAATAAAGACCCAAAAATGATTTCCCACCACTCATGGATTTCCCTTGTCCTTATTCATTTCATTACCTTATTTAAAAATCCTCCACATATCCTAGTTAGTGATAAATTATTTCACTTTTTAAAAACGAATTGTTCTAGTGATTTCATCCCATAATAAACGAAAAACACTAAGTATGAACCTACCACTAATAATAATCTAATTATTAAGAGGCCTTTTAGGCTAGCTAAACTAAGAAATTATCCTTTAACTTGAGTAAATTTTAATTGAAATTTTACTTCAAAATTAATTTCCAATCATTCTTCTCTAAAAGTAATTCATTGATGATATTATTGTTAGGTCACATTTCCATTTCAAAATTAACCTCTAAAAATTATTGTCAGTTATAAGTTATCGCCACTTTAGCTACATCACAAAATTGATCCAAAAATAATTTGGGGTTCTAAACCAAATCGAGTCGTAGTACAAAAAATTGATTTTAAGATGTTTTGATTGAAAGCCATACTTTTTGTTTTAGTATGTCATCATGCTCATGTATATAGCTCTAAAAGCTAAAAACATGGCTACTACGATGTGAGAGCATTGCATAGATAATGTGTATTTTCCAGGGCAAGTGATTTTGCAAATTTGCTAACGATTCATCTCAAAAGAGTAGCTCAGGATATCATATGCGTAAGGTAACACCCATGGCCATGGGCATTACCAAAACTCTAGGAATGCTCATAGCCAAGGGCATTACACGGTGTAATTAAAAATTGATGCATCATTTTTGGTTTTTAATTTTTTTTGTTGATATCCTTTGGGTGCCAATGGATGCCCTTCGAGTATTGTAGTAAACAAGTAAAAAAAATAATCCATGCATTTCGAAAAGTGAAACGCCTACCTCTGTGGGCATTTCATTGTTCAAAATGCTCACATATGATGGGAAGACTTAGCATGCCCTCGTGATAGGCCCACTTTTTTCCTTTTCGGGGGTGCGGAAAGGGGAGTTTTTTTTTTTTGGGTGGCTTTTCTCCCTTATTCTTAATATGTTCCCAACATGTTCCCTTGAGGTTCCCACGTTCCCAAAGGCATTCCCCATAGCACTTCAATTTTATCTCATATGGTTTGCCCAAAGTTCAACCCTCATGTATGTAAACTGAAAAGGTTGGCTATAGGAAAATACATTTGTCTCAATTTTGCAACTAGGAGTCCAAAGAAGTGCTTTCATTGGGGAGTGCTCAATGTTCCAAAATTTTTGTTGATGGGCCAATGATATTGCTCTTTCCCAAAAAAAAAAAAAAAAAAAACAAAAAAAATAAAATGAAAACACCCATGAACTAATTAAAATGAATCACACTAGACTTGAGGGTGTATATGATATGAATTACTACTAGCTCTTGTCCTCTCCCAACCACAATATAGTTGGCTATACTCCAAGATATAAATTGGAAAAATCATCTGCATTCATCAAACAAGAATCATTATTTGCAGATTGTTCTACTAGAAAAATAGTGTCCCGAGCTTCTCATTGTCTTTTTAAATCCATGAGTAATTGTCAAACTTTTATCAACTTTCTTAGAATAGCTTTATATTCATCTAAAGGTTGAAATATATGGGCATGTGTTTGAGACACTACCCATACCATAGTAGCCTGGGGTCAGTTTCCACATGGACAAAATGAATAATTAATTTCTGAAAAAAAACCAATTCATTTTTATAAATTTGAAATTATTGTTTTCTCATGATCTACTGTGATATTCTCATATCAGGAGTTAAATTATTCAGATTGCAGCCTGCAATAATTACAATGGTTTTCAACACCTCAATTCCATATTTTCACAAAAAATTGTTTCATTATTTTAAAGATTGTCTAATGATAAAACCGACCCTAGGGTAATGTATGTGCATATAATTCCACATTTTTTGCATGATGCATGAGAATGGATGAATTAAAAAATATATCCATTATGACAACTTTGCACAACCACATCAAAGAATAATTTACAAGAAAATATAATTTGGTTAATGCATGATTAAAATTGAAGGGAACTATAGTTCAAGAGTAAAACCTATGGGACCAATTAGTTGTACACGAAGAAGGTGATGTAAATTTGAACTGGATATAGAGTGAAAAAAGGACATGTAGTGACTCCACACGACATGTGTACCTATGGACCCCATGCCCAAGCAAAATCCGTAACACAAAGCTTGGCCATTGCAACAAAGTGTTTACAAAGAATGCATGCTTGAGATCTAACATGGAAAAATATGATACTATGAGTACAATTAAGTGCAATGAAAACAAAATGATTTCATGACCTTCATCATTTGATGGGTTGTATTGACAAAACTTACACAGGAATATCCAAAACGGAGCAACAAATGTCGATTAATGTGGCAAGATCAACATCCAAATGGGCTTTTGGCAGTTCAATTGTTTTAAAAATTGTTTCCATTTGTGGTGGCCAAACCTGAAAGTGATCACCATCATTCAAAGTGGAATTGACAAGAGTAGTAAACTTGACGAATGAGTCAACCAAAATTAAACTTGTTAAATTGTGTTCATCAATTTATTGTTTAACAAAGATGAGGATGAAAATTGCATGATTTTAAGAAGCTTATGTAAAGGGTATACTTGCACTAAAAAGTATAAACTGGTAATTTTGTATTTTTTTTGGTGTTGTTTATTACTTTGTGTGTAAAAATGGTTTTTGACATGGATTCATTCACTCATATTGGAAATCATGTTCTTGATGATTTTTAGATTGCCAATATAGTGGCACATTATGATGTTCTACATTTTCATTGATCATTTGGAGCTGAAATGTAGATCTTTTGTTTGTGAAATTCAATTGAAGCAAATGGCAAGAAATAATTTTGTTTTTCAGATTCGTCTACTTCATTCCTTGAGTAGGGGAAAAAAGCCCATTCACCTGCATGAGCTTTTCGATGTCTGGCATGGGTTTTGAGAAAACAACAGAAGGTGGTGGCTTTGCATGGTGTAAATCTTTGATGCTATTAATCCAAGCATCTAGCTTCTTTGGATTCTTGTGGCAGTTCTCTATACTTGCTACCTACATACCCCAAGAACACCCCTAAAGGATTATAGTTTTGTATTCATGCACT
>Ga0116229_10004088_pt1 | contig 23947 bp, 12 predicted proteins | sample S1TSphgellanicum_3_FD_87313 | JGI IMG/M metagenome (GOLD analysis project Ga0116229, IMG submission 87313) | Host-associated microbial communities from peat moss isolated from Minnesota, USA - S1T2_Fc - Sphagnum magellanicum MG | ecosystem: Host-associated > Plants > Peat moss > Unclassified...
AGGGTAGGTGATGAGTACAGTAGCTAGGTTAATAGGGTAGGTGGTAAGTACAGTAACTAGGTTAGTAGGGTAGGTGGTGAGTGCAGTAGCTAGGTAGAAAAGTGAACAGGGTAGCTATGTGTGGGGTCAGGTCCAGGGAAAAACGAGCAGGAACCCAAAAAAAAAAAAGTACAATGGTCAGCAGCAAAAAGAAATGGACTGTCATGAACCCCATCCGGCGCCCAATGAAAACACGCAACCCATCCAGTGGACAGAACGGCCAACTGGTGCATTGGTGGGTGCTAATTCACTCTGGCCTACAGATGCCCCCCATACAGTGCTCTCCAAGGGAGCCAGTAAAAGGAAATGTTTTTTTTACATCTGCCAACCATAAAAAGTGACCCAGGTGCTAATATTTGAAAAGTCTCTCACTTTATGCTAGACACGTTTTCATGTTTATAGGTGTAGAGGGTGGAATGTTTTAACATTGTATTTTGAATGTGCGTGGAGCTGGTTTAACACTTGATGTTGGATGTGGTAAATTATGGTATAGGCCCAAATAAGGGGTGTAGATGCAGATGGTCTAACAATCAATCCTTAGGGAAGACAAACATCCAACAACCTATTTGATAGCATGGGAGTGCCCAGCAGACCATTCTTGTAAAGCCTTTTTTCATTTGTCGCCTTGCATTTCACACACCATGTCAAGTTCTTTGTGTCGTTTTCTTAGCTCCTAGCTACATGCGCATCCCATCGCACACTTGGTTTGTCCCAATACCTCAACTGCTCAGGATGAACTTAGATTCTCTACTTAGACTCCTTAGACTTCGCTAATGAAACTAAGTTCTAACCTAACTCAAAGCCACTCTCCGATTCAACTCACAGAGTCGGCCCAAAGGGCTTGAAACCCGGGCAACACCAAGTTGTCCTAGGGCCAACCCTCTCTTGATGGCCTCGAAACTTTTTGGAGGGACATCTCCTAGTTGTCCCAAGTGCTTTAACAGCCTGGCCCCCTTGCATCAGCCCTGCCCAGCACTTAATCATCTATTGAGGGTTTCAAAGGTATAGTGCCTCGCACCATAATCCCAACGACAACCCCCACTCGTCCTCTTAACCAACACAAGCTCAAGCCACCTTCACCAACCCAAGCTCACTAGCCCGGGTTTTCACCTGACTTCACCTGACTCCTAGAGGAGTCGAACTTCCAGGAGTGATTTCTGACTTAACTTTCACATCACGTTAGTGCCCACTAAGGTGGTCTTGACATGAGGCCCACTCTGCTTAAGACATCTCTTAAGCCGAAGGGCATGTCAATTCTCCTCTTGCTGGCCACTGGCTTGTAAGTCTTGAAATAATGATTTTGCTCTCAAAGATTCACACATTTTGCATGGGTCTAATGTGTGATTGGAGACAGGGAAATTGGCGATGCTACTGGTGATACAATGTGCTGCAATAAATTATTGTCGACGTTGCAGCCACTGCATGAATGGGCCAATAACCTAGTCTGCCTGCCGCATGTACCAAAGCTTCTGAGATCATGGTTTTGTAGCACAGACTTTTTTGCAAAAATACTGCAGATCAATATGCTTTCTCAAACAGGGGTGTGCTGAAGCAAACAAATTGTGGGCCAAGTCGAAGAGTAGAGAAACTGTGAGACTTTTCTTTCACAGTTTCAACAGTAGGCAAATCCAGATGTATCACTAGGTTGTATCTTGACTTCTAACTTGTGAATAAGATTAGGGTATGAAATTTCATAACTCTTTAATTACAATGGGTTTATAACATTGTGCTTTCCTATTGATTAGTTGGGCTGCCTTGTGAAGTTCAAAAAAAATTCATTGCAATGAACCTCTTTGATTGGATCATCACAAAAAAATATGAAATTTTGGAGACTCCCAAAATAGAAGTTTTCAATCTCGTTATAGAAATGCATAAGAGCACAACTATTTTCCACAACCACAAAAAGAATATGGTTCCTCCGATGAAATTACCCTGCGATTTTGTTTTCCTAATTAATTATTGACCACAAGTATAACCTTGTTGGGGTGGAGAATTCATTTAGTGAAATGCCTCTTATAGGGCTGGGCTGTGCATAGGGAAATTGCATTTTGTAATTTCCTACCATATCAACAAGAGGCCTTTATGACTGGTCTACCACAGTCATTACTAAAGATAATGGCCTAGCAATAGGGCATTACACCCTTCACCCTTGGTTCACAAGGTGTAATGCCTTGCTACCACCTAGCAGTCAAGGTGAACCAACACCTATTACATACAATGGTACCTTCACCTTCTGGAATAAGGCCTCATAGAGCTAATAATTAATGGAGGAATTGTTAAATTTGGACTTGAAGATCCTGATTTAGTGTATGAATGGGCTCCATCCACTAAGGAAGGTTGTTTGTTTCTTCTGTTTATTGGTTTTGTTTGTTATGTTGAGATCGCTCAAATGAGAGCGCCCCTCATTCATTGAGGGGTGCACCGGTCGATGGCTTGGTAGTGTCTTCTTATTGTATGCAGATGTCTATAATCAGCAAACTTAGTCAAGAGACCTGAACCTCAGGACTCACCGGAGTGCTGGCAAGCAAATTACTGACATAATAGTCAGCAGCACTGGAGGACATGCATATCACTCAAATAAAAATATTTAATGGGGTTTGTCAGTAACCTGTAAGAGTTGAGTCAAAGAACTTTTAGATCACAAACTTTTTGCGAGCATTAAGACTTGTCCCCTGAAGATAGAATTATCAACTCACCAATGTCTAATGGATGAGTGGGGAAAGCAACATCAAGAAAACCATTCTTAATTGGTTCTGGGTTTTGAGTAAGTTCTGGGTCTGGTTCTGGGTGCAATTCCATTCTACAGGATCCAATCCAAGATAGAGATTATGTAATATTAATTAGATTCAATGTTCTATCTTGGATTGTGTAATATTAATTGAATATCCCCATGTCAGATTCTTCACAATACTAAAAGCTTGAACAAGGTTTGGAACTTCACACAACTTGAGTAGTATATTTCATTTGAAATTGTGGGTGGAGATCAGTGTTGTGAGGGTATCTCATTTTCAATCTTAAAATGGGGGGTTCCAAGGTCACATTTTTTGTGACCCAGACTCAAGCTCACATCTCTTTGTTGAAATCAGCCCAAGAACCAGACATTGGAACTAGTCTTTTGTTAGATCCAGACCAGTGTTTTGTTTTTGAGTTATGTGTAGTGGCCAATATGGCTACATAGTTCAACTGCTGAGTAGCTTAGTTGGCTAAAATTTTATGTGAAGGAAAGTTAATTTGGTGATTTTTTTCATTGGACAATAGCCCCCAGGCGAGTTTTGATTTGCAGTTGTCCACAAATTGAGGTTCACAACATTAGTTGTGATCGAAAATGCAGGCAATATAGTTGCTACCTAGGTCATCTATTTGGCTAGTAGGTTGCTCGCAAAGGAATATATATGGCTACACAAAACCAAAAAAGCTTGAAACAGTCAAAAATTTGGCAACATACAAATAATCATAGTAAATAATTTGACAACATATAGACATCAAATTTCATGGTAGTGTTGCTTAGAAGCCCAACAAAATGAAAATTTTCCCTATTTTGCAAAGGTAACTAACAATACCAAGAAAAACTATGAATTGATGGCCATTCCTATTATACAAACAAAAGATAATTTTAAAATTCCAACACAACACACAAAGCATGCCCTCTAATTTCTAAACCCCCACCTCCAATAGTTGCATCAAAGGCCTTCTCATTGCTCTCTATGAGAACTATCAACTTCTCACTTCTCTACAAATTGTGTAACCAAGGCTTGCAAAATCACAATTCCCAAAATTCCTAATTCTCATTGCTCTCCATGAAAACTATGAACTTCTCTGCAAATTGTGCAACCAAGGCTTACAAAATTACAACTCCCAAAGTGCTTGAATCTCATTGCTTTCCATGAAATTTATTAACTTCTCTGCAAATTGGGCAGCCAAGGCTTGCAACCTTGTGTAGCTAAAGCTTGCAAAATTACAACTCCCAAAATGCTTGAATTTCAATTCCCCACTTATCTACAAAATCACAAGATCACATATTTTTTAAATGAAATATGAATCTTGTCCCATGCCTTGATGTAGCCCACATGACATGCCCAAAATTCTAATGCCGTGAATGACCAACATCTTAAAATACTATATTTGTGACCAAAGGACATATTCTAAAATCATGGCAATTTCTATGCCGCAATGTTCTAATTGGTTCAAAAATCACCAACTTGTGAACTCCATTCCTTTACTACAATGTTTTGACAAATTCAAACATCAACAAGTTAGTGGCAAGGTCCATTCCCATTATGCTAAGTAGAACAAATTCCAAAACCAAAAGGATAGATCACAAAGTCATTCCATAGTTGTAGATTTACGACACATTAGTGGCAAGGTCCACTCCCACTCTTATTAACCTTTTGAAAGTTTCCAAAACCAAAATGACATATCACAGAGCAATTCCATTACTCACTACTGGAAAACTAGGTCTTATGCCACTACATAGTTCCATTCAAATCTAGTTTTAGTAAAATGGGACTAATCCATACCACTGCACATTGAATGTAATGGATTGGTCTAGTGGATTTGTCCACCCAAATCCAATTTTAGTGGAGTTGGACTAATGTTGTTCCACCATACATTGGATGTAGTGGATTAATCTAACCAAATCCAATCCAAAACATTAAAAAACACATTTTTCTTCTTTTAGACCCCTCCTACTTACAAAGCTCGTAACTTTTTCAAATCATATTCAAATTGAATGATCTAAAATGCTATTGGGGCACCACCTTAAGCTTTATAATTCATCTTTCAACTCTAAAGGCAACAGAACAACATACAAGGATTGTTTGGTGTTTTTAGAACAGTTTCCTAGTGTTGGGTGTGGCATTTTTTTGACTTTTTGACCATGCACACGTTGAAGGGCCATAACTTTCTCATTTCTAATCCATTTTTTATCATTTTTAGTGCTATGAATGCGCAAAGAAGAGACCTCCAACTTTTCATTGCACACCATAAATAAAGGATCCTCTTTTGAATTTCTTCAAGCTTTGAAGTCTTATGTGTTTGGACATTAACCTATCTACCTAATGCATTAGTAAATAACAAAATTTCAAGTTTATTAGATTTTTCTAGTGATGGTACAACCAACATAATAATAGCCAACATACATATAGCCAACCTAAGTATAGCCAACCGAAGTATAACCAACATAAGAATAGCCAACATAGGTATAGCCAACATAAGAATAGCCAACATGTGTATAGCTAACATAGGTACAACAGACATAACATAAGTGTAGGTACATAACCAAATTATAACTTAAATATAATTTACATAGCCTATGGCAACCTACATAACCTAGTTGTAGCCTATATAACCTAAGGTCAGCCTATAATATAACCTAGGTTACCTTAGGCGTTTAGCCTAGGTAGCCTATGTTTGATGAGGTACCTATCCTAAACTAGCCTAAATTAAGCAAATCTAATATATTTTAACTAGGCTATTTAAATAAGTTCAAAGAAAATGTTATGAATTTTTATTGACATGTTATTTCACATAAAAAAGAAATGGTGCAATGGTTAAAAACTTAGCTCCTCAAAGTGAAGGTGAGGGGTTCAAGTCTTGAATCTTGCAACCTAGTTGGCAAAACCAACATAAGTTAGGTTTACTAGGTTTCATTAGCCACGCTAAGCCTCTTAGGAAGTTAGGTTTTTTAACCTAGGCCAACTAGGCCTAGGTACCTAGGTGCATAAGTCTAACTACCTAGGTACCTAGTGGATAAGTGCCTTGGCCTAGCCTTGCCATGTGATGATACTTCATTGGATGTCTAATGTTTGCCACATGGCAACATATAACTAGATGCCTATGTTTGCCATGTGGCAACATATCAAATGAATGCCTACACATGCCACATGGCATCATCTTAATGGAGAAGGACTTGCCATATTTTAAATTAATCATTTGATTCAATGGCAAAAGGAGGCCCAATCTAGACCATTGGATGGTTTTCCATGATTATACTAAATAGTATCACTAGACCAATCCACTAAGGCTCCACAAGTTGTTGCCATGTGACTCCGATCATTAACCCATTCCACTACGTTAGGCCAAATGTCACTATAATGTCACTATAGTGGAATTGGTCTAATCCATTAAAAGGTGAGTGGATTGCATAGTGGCTAAGACCACATTTCCTCGTAGTGGCTACAGATTCAGGACATGTTACCAAGAAGGTCTATTCCCATTCTTCTAACCTTCTAACAATTTCATAAACCAAAAGGATAAATCACATAAGCATTCCATTGCTACCAATTCAAGACAAGTTAAAAATTTGGCAACTGATTACCATTCCCACTTTCAAACCAAATGATAGGTTCTTCAAACAAAAAATGACTACCATGGCCCATTTTGGGTTGTTACATACATGATACACATTCAAAACTCCACAAGTTAGTGCTCCAATTTGTTATAGACTTAAGACAAATTGCATATTCAACATCTAACCACCATTCTTTTTCCTAAACTTTTGAAAGATTCAAGAACCAACTAAATAGACCAAAATGCCATCTGAAGGTTATAGATTTAAGAAAAATTAAGAAATGGAAAAGTGACCACCACTTCCACTTTCCAACTAGATAACAAGTTCTAAAAGCAAAAAAAAACTCCCATTGCCTAGATTGTTGTTGCAGGCATGCCACATATTAAAAAATTCACAAGTTAGAGCTATGGTTTGTTGCAAACTTAGGACAAATTCTAAACTCAATAATTGACCACCATTCCATTGTTCCAAACATTTGCTAGAGTCCAAGAACAACTAAATGACATACATTACCTTGTTGCAAACATTCCATAGATTCAAAATGCACCTACTAGCAATACAAAAATTGTTGCAACATCAAACTATTGGCTACCATCAAGGACTTAGGAACCCAAGATTGTTAAGAACTTTTAATTAAACATTTATGCAATACCAATTTGTAACTTGCCACTTGGTAATTACTTATTCATATGGAAAGGCTTGTAAAGAAAAAAACATTGGCTATGGAATTTGGTGCACAAATCCAAATGCATGTTCAGCCAATTCCAAAGCCAAGTTTTCATGAAGCTCATAGTGTTGAATGTTTGTTCATCTTCAGTAGATCCAAGGACTTGGATAGTAGCAATCTAGGCCAATTTGATGAATTCTAAAAACTTGTGGTTGAGAACTGGAAATCCACAAACCCTATGCCAAAGCCTGGTAAGAGGATTGAAATCAGTCTCCTCACATAGGATAGGTTTGGAATTATGACACATGGTCATCTTGAAAAAAAAATTGCAAATCCAAGGTGTGGATGGAAAGCAAATCAAACACCATTTTGTCAGCATCACCCACCTTGTAAGGGACATAAAAGGTGGCCTTCAACACCATTAGCAGCCTATGGAATCCTTTTTCAACCTATTTGGGATTTCTAGACTAGAATTGGGGGTAAAGCGCACCCAATGTTGTCATAACTTGATGTTCTCAAAAATGCCTTTCAAGCTCTTTAATCAAACTAACCATTGCCCCTTCACATTATTGCTTCACATTGGCCACAGTAGCTTTGAAAACATCTTTAGTCGCAAGTTATAGTTTTCTAGTACTAAATAATTCATGTTGGTAAACTAGAAGGTAGATGCATAATCGAATGGTTCACTTTTGTGACAAAATGATGTTTTCCCCCTAGGTACCCTTTATTCAAATGCATATGTTGATTAATATATTATCAAATTTACTAATTGGGGCTTGGTTGTAAACTAACAACTTCATTATAAAAAAAATTATGTGATTTTTCATTAATAAGAAACTCATTTGTTAATAGTAATGGACTTTTCAAATCGAAAAATATGGATTAATCATTTAGCTAGAACATCACAAAATGGAAAAAATTATATTGATTCACATTCCAAATTTGTTATTGGGACTCAATATATTATGTAATACAATATGATAATGTCATATGAAAAATCTTTTCTTTGAAAACTTTAACCATTTAATAATTAGGGACTTTTGAATGGTTAAAATTTGATCATATTTTCATAAGTCCATAAGAGTTGCAATTTTTGTTTGTTTTTCAATTTTTTGTCCCAAAAGCATATTTTTGGGAAACTTTACATGGGCTATTGTTCATATGGACTTTCTGGGTTTTCCTTTTAAGATTTCCAAATTAAAAAATGACATCAACTACATTAAATACAAGTTTTCACATAGAATTAGGAAGGTTTGTACATCATTCAACATGTATTATTCAAACATTACAATAATAATAATTTTTAAAGTAACAACCATGTCCATTTGAATCATTTTAAATAATCTTGTATGGAATTATAGGGAGTGTAAATCTATCGATATTGAGCCACTTGATCGTGCATTCACCCTATATATTTATGTCTAGCAAAAGAAAAAACCAAGTAGACCACATCCTTGCCTCCATTGAGGTCATAAAACTAGCTCAAGGGGAGGTTTTTGTTGCTTAGGGTTGATTACATTGAACTCATCAAATGTAGGGTCATCAAATTTAGTGTAAGGATCGTAGTACAATTTATAAAGCTTGATTTGTGCCAGTTTCACACTTTCAACAAAATCACACATGAACACATTTCAACCTTGTGCAATTTTCATGAATGTGTGTGCAAACATTCTAGCAATGGTAAAATATAAAGTAACCCTAAGATCAATTTGACATCACACATTGCGTTCAAGTTTTTCAAAGCTTGATCACTCCTTGCACTTTTAGCATGCATCTTCACAATCAAAGGACAAAATTTTGCATAGACTCGCTTAGTTGGAGAAAGCATAAAGATCCAATGTGTTTTGACATTCTTCAACAATTTGTTGCTTTCGGTGTTAAGCAAGTTTGCAAAATTCTAGAATTCCATGAACTTTTTTGGACTATGAGCAAAAAAAACATACAAGCTTTGCAATATGCCTTCCATTCGACACACAATGTCCAAGTTGGATGAAACACACATTGCTAAATTTGTTTTATGGGTAAGACAATGAACGCCATTTAAAAATGGGGCCACACCTTCTTTGAATTATAATGTTACACTTGTTTGATGGCCTTGGAAAATGCCACTACCATCACATCCCATGCCAACTACCTTTCTGATCAACTTTTCCATCCCTACCCCACCAAACTCAGCCAATGCTTTCAATAACAATCTTAATACATGATCAAACGTGGCAGAAACCCTAATAGTTTCAATGCATAAAAAGATTGAAATCCTCTTCCAAGCTTGCACCACATATAAGTGATTAATAACCATTGAATGTTGTCAATCATCATGATTTCATCTATACTAATTGCAATGAAATGGGTAGAAGCAAATGTGGCCTTTGTGGCCTCTAGTAATATTTCGTGCATTACCTTAGCCATGTCCCAACCTAAGGTGTCAAACTAATGTTCTCTAGATATAGACTTGATCTTGATCATTTAGAGGAAGCCTCGCAAATGCTCATAGTTAGTCATGGGATGACCATGGGTCAATAGGTGATAGATGGAAACAAATTGGACATATTTTCATTTTTGTTCTGAGGGGATGTCAATTTGGAGTTGGTCGAAGATGGAAGGGCGCATAATAGCAAGAACTAATGTTCATTCTAAGCATGATCGAATTCTTATTGGAGTAATGTGAACCTACATCCACCTTTAGCATGGAAACTTTTCATTTCTCTCACCCAACATGTTTCAACAAGCTATCTAATTTTGGAACTAGAAGCTTTTCTTTCCTTTCAACAAATGTGCATATCTTGCATCTAACCTACTACACTAGCCCCTTGTCATCCATAACAGATTCTGCCCATGGGAGGCGGGTTGTCCAAGCATCTTGGAACTTCTAAAAACCTTCATAAAGTTTCCGTTTCTTCTGTGAAATTTGAATGAACATATCTTCACACTAAATTGAATTCCACAAAGGCTTAAAAGGTGATTTGCCTTGAAATGATATAACAATAGGGTGGCTAGAAGATGATGGACTTCCCTCATATTGATGGGATTCAGAAAAGGGAACAGGGGCTTGAACTTAAAGTTCTTGGGAATTTGAAGAAGTCCCATGTTATCTTTAAACCTTATAAGCAACAAAAGACCAGGATTAACAAAACCCAAGTCTAGAATTTAAATTTGACCACTGAACAAACAATATAGGATCAATCAACCACAATTCAAAGAAAAATTGGGACTACAAACCCTAAAATGAAAATCACACACACCATATTCAAACAACATTGCAATTTAGAATTTTGAAATATACAATGAATCATTTACAATAATTTACAACAAAAAAAACACAATTCTGTTATACAAGTACCATAAAAATGAATTTGTAACTAACCTTTTCAATTGCTTGTCCCTCATTCAACCTTGCAAGTTGCACTTGCATTTTTTTTTAAAAAAAATTCTTATTTCACAACGCTTCCAAAAAAGCTTTAAAATGTAATCACACAAGTCCAAAACAATAATAAGAACATAGGTCATTTGTACCTTAATTGAAACCTCTAGGCTTTAGGGTGTGTTCAAAATCACATATGCTACAATGACCAATATGCAAATTGCAATACCTTTTATGGATAAATTTTGAACATGATGAATAGAGATGTTAAGAATGCACAATGTAATCGCAAGAATTTCATGACCTTTCCCAACTATCTAACAATAATGTCCAAACTCCAAAGTCACACACAATATAATTGGACCTTTCAATAAACCCTTTTATGGACAAATTTTGAACAACATGAACAAAATGCATGTTTTTTGCAATTGCAAATAAAACAATGCAATGTAATATAATTGGGTTTCACAAATTTTTAGGTTTTACTTGGGGTAGATACTAAGCTATAGGTGCTTGACAACTAATCATAGTGGTAAAAGACTATAAATTGAAACCCATGCCCTGTAGTCGCACCCACCCCAATATTGAACTTACTGCACTTTACAATCTCCTAGGGTTTTTGGATTCTATGTTCCAAGTGGACAATACTTCATCTATTTCTTTCAATGAACAAATGGCATAACTCTAAAATGCAAATAACAATTAGTGTATAAGGAATCCATGGGACATACTCATCTTTTTGTTTTGTAGTTGCAATCCTTTCACTTTTGTGACCAAACCCATTGAATCCTCCTAAGGACACGATTTTCCTTAATACTTATATAAAATCCAAATGCCAACATTCAATATCAAGATTGCTCATTATTGTTGTGCTACTTAATCACATGATAAAAATTTACATATTTCACGAATTTGAATTTGATATAATGTAACAACACCATTTAATAGTAATTTATTGAAAGCTCATCATACATGTAACTGCAAACATGAACTACAATTTGAATTGTGGAGTTTGTAGGGTTTATGGAAGTTACAATTTACAAAAAAATTTAAATTGTGTAGATACCTTAATAATCAAGAGTCTCAAATTCCAATGCAAGTTCCAAACATCAGTTTAACAACCTTAAATAGGATACATGTATTCTAGTGTAATTTGGATTATGGAGTCCCAAATTATGTTTAACAACCTTAGCCAATAACCATTAGTGTAGTTGAAAGTAATTAACTAAAAGCTAAGGATCATCAGGATTAGAAAACCCAACTTTCAACCCAAGATCAAATCTACCTAGAACTACATTAACATATTTCATCATTATAATCTATGCCTAAAGAAAAGGTAGTGGAGGAGTTTCAAACTAAATAAATGGCAATGGAGTGTTAATTATGCTAAATTTCATGCTTGTTGAACTCAATAAAAATGGAAGTTCATACCCTAGGGCCTAAAATCTTAACCAGATTTTGCATTATGCAATGGATCAACAATATCGAAAAGTTGGAAAGTTGATGTAACCATACTTGAATACATATGTTGGGCTTGCTATTGAGAGTTAAGTACCGATTACCTTCCAAGCCCTACATTAAAAAACGTATACCAAAATATTAGCAAACAAGGATCAAAAGTTCAAAATTAAGTTTTCTAAACTTGCAAGCTAAAATGGCAATAATTTCCTGCCCAAATATGTTTTAGCCATTTCTTGTAGGCTTGAGCCTAGAAATTTCAAAGATGTAAAAGGCTCATTTGGCAGAGAAAAAAAAACCTTGTAAAACGTTGAAGTTTTGCAACAAAACAAACACACATAATACCTCAATTTGAAAAATCTAGAAACTTTATAATATGTTCAAATTATAAAGAATGGAATCATAGTTGTTGGTAGTAAATGAAGTTTCAACCCTAAACTCAATTTTTAAAAATCTTACTTCAAGCAAAGAATGACCCTTGCTTCTTGCAATCCCTATTTGCACAAATGTTGAAATAAATATTTCATGATTTGAAGACATGGCCCCGTTGAAGGATTTCCAAACCCTATTTTTCCACATTGTTCTGTAGTGGAAAATGCTTGCAATTTACAAGTTGCACAATGTAGTTGTTCTACACTAAACTACTTACTCATATAGCCTAAACCTTACTATAGTCTACAATTACACGAATTCTTTCCAAATCAACCACAAGTTTTCATAATCAACTTAACAACCAAACAAACATGGGTCCAACCACTTTATTAAGATCCACACCTGCCCCCTTAGACCACTACTTTATCCCTAGAATCTTCTTGAAATCTTTTTAATACATCTTTCAAAAAAATATGAAAAATCTTTAAATTTTTCTTAATACTATTGTGTTAAGGTGTATATTTAAAATATCCAAAAATATGTCATTAAATTTTTTTTTCAAATTATGCTTTTAGTGTCAAAACTACTTTAAATTGCTTTTATGCAGTTTTTAAGTAGTGGTTACAAGAGGTCAAAAGTCCTTATACATATTTTTCATTCATTGAATTGATTCCAAATTTTGATGACATGTACATAATGTATTGACAATGACATTTTACATAAAAATATATATATATATATATATTTTTTTTTACAATCAAAAATTCAAAAAATTAAGCAATGATTATAATTTCTTTTGGTACATGTTAGTATGACTACACCCACATAAAAATAAATTTCATTCTACAAATAAAAATGGCATCACCATGCAAATTGCAATGTCTTCTAAAACATTATGATGCACCAAAAATAGCTAATGATTTCAAGGTGCCATCAAATCACCTATTGTTGGCAACATGGCATTGAAAAATAGATCATATGTTGCAGGTGATTATGCTTCAAACGCAGGAGCTCTAGTGGCAAGAAGCTCCTAAGCGTTGGAAGCACTACTAATGAACAAGAAGCAGGATCGACAATGAAGATGGCGACTTTAAGTCTTTTCCTATCTGAAGGGTGGTGATTCAACCACTTGGCGTTAAGAAGATTTGGTGATTTCTCCAAAAACAATTTCAGATTTCACAATAGCCTTGTCACAAGGGTTAAATTTATGTTGCCTTTTGGTGATTTTTTGCCAAAAAAAATTCATTGATCCAAACCCGAAATTAAAACCACATGAAAAAACATTCTTCAAAATAATAGAAATAGGTTCTTTAAGTAAGCAAATTAATGTTTTTTGAAAACTTGACAAGTAGGTTCAACTTCAAGGTTTTATTTTTATTTTTATAGTTGTTGAACTCCACATCTATATAAATCCTAATTTTAAAACTTTTTATCGATATAATATGTAGCATAGAGAAGTGTGTGATGTCTTCATGGAACTAGACCTAGTTTTGAACTAGGTTGAGTTTTGAATCAAGCCCAAAGATGTTCTTGAATTTGAAAAATTACATCAAAATTAGAACTATATAGTTTTTCAATGGGAATAACCAAGTTCAAAATTGAATGCAAAAAACTCCAATTTTTTTAAAGATCAAAACCAAAACCAAAGGTTCTTTTAAAAAGATCTACACAACATTAGTGGAAACATTCTTTCATAGATTTGTTTTTAACAGGCACTTTAACATGCAAACATTTATTACATTTTTGAAAAGGTTAGGGTAAGCTTTACTTTTAGATTATTGTTAATTTCAAGATGTGCAAATCTAGTCAAAACTAATCTTATTTAGTTCAAAAGAAATTTTGACACCAATTTTCAAACTTTTAAAAATTCTTTGATGGAACTTTCAATTTTGATCAAGGACTAATTACTTTTTTGGATTTCTAAACTTCTAATTTTGGTCATTTTTTAACAAAATTAAAAATTTTTTTAGTTCAAGATTATGTCCAATTCCATTTCCATTACACACAATTACACTTTCATTTATTTTGTGTAGTATTAATTTGTTCCACTAGTTCACACAATCAAAAATAAAGATTATATAATATTAATTATGTATAACCAAGGTCAAAGCAAGATAAAGTACACAAAAAAGTAGATGTCTTCACTTTAACCTTTAACCTTGTGCCTTTCATATAACTACCATAAAATAACATCAAATTAGGTGAAAGTATGTGTCAAGTAGCATTAGTTGTTTTTAATAAGTTTGTAAAAATCTAATTTTAAGAAAATAAAAAGATAATGAATTTAAAAAGTAGTTAAAAAGTACATTTAAAACTGACTGAAAAATATATGCTCAAACTTATGTTTTCATTAGAAAAATTAATCAAATTGATATGTAATAAGTTAGAAAATGAAGATCAACATATGTTTTAGCAAGTCATAAAAAAAAAATCTATTTCCTTTTTGTAAGAACCTACTTGATACCTATTTGAAACCTAAAGTAGACATCAAAAGTTACTTATATTTTGAAAAACCTATTTAAAACCTACTTTTACAATTTGAGATTTGAAAATAATGCACATTAGGGTAAATAGGTACATTCACAAATATAGGAGCCATAGGAATGTAACTAGTGCTTTGTTTTTCATGTTTTTGTGTCAAAAAAAATATTAATATTACACATTTCTTTTATACATTTTGATGATAATGTTTTTAATATATTGTGAAAACATGTGTAGTAATTTGAAATGAATCTAATAAAATTTGAATTCTCAAAAACATTGATTAATCACTATAACCAGTGTTTTATAATGTTTTTACTCCTTGAAAAAAATCATAAATGATTCTTAAAGGACTTGAAAATGACATAATTTTGAAAAGACTTTTAAAACATATATTCACATAAGAGTGTAATGTAACATATTTTTGAATCAAAAGGGCTTTCTTATGACTTTTGTAAATTACAAACAAAATATTCCTAGTATATACCCAAAATCTTTTAGAATAAACAATCACTGAAATCCTACTAAGGGTGCATCCTTTATTCCTTATTTAGTGAATGTACTCAAACATATATTATATTTCATCATTAAAATGAAAAAATTCAATGTTTTTCAATTTTATAATGGATTTTATTGTTATTTTAAATCTACTTATTCCAATTTTGACAAGGTAATCAAGTTGTTCACTTTATCTTACTTACACCCACCAATTAAAACTTATAATTACTTACATAAAAAGTTGAATCAATTTTTTTATATATAAATAAAGTTATACTTATTTAACTAACAATTTTTTTTTAATGAACTATCACTAGATTTTTACTTTTTAAAACCTTGGCTACCAATACAAAGGGAAGAAAGAGGGGTTTTCATTTCAAATCACCTTAAAGTAATAACATTTTTTTGGGGGGAAGGTGTTACCACATTTCTATCTACTAGCTACAATTTTAAGAGTTCTTTAAAATAATGTCACCAACTTTCTAAAATGTATTTATATCTACTTAAGGATGCTCCCACCTTAGCTCCATCAAGAAATTCATAAAAAAACACTACTACCTAGATAATTTTGTTGTGTGTTGCTAAATCAACAACAAACACTAACATAACTAACAAAATCACAAACATGAAAACATGAACACAAATCAAATATACTAACTTATAATTGCAAGAATCCAAGTACAAATCAAAAACACAAAAAAACCTTGACATGAAGATCCACATCTCATACTCCTTTTTTATGTTTTTGAAATCTCATAGTTCATGAAAAATGAAACTCAAAAGCCACATCTTGGGGATAAACCCCCCAAACACACAAAATACTTGGAATCCATTCATAATAAATTGGGTTCCGACCACAAACCAAATCCTATAAATATATATTAAGATGTGTTATAATACAAACTTAATACCTTAAACATGTTTAAAATAAACAACACTCGCAATTCATGTTCCAATTCAATTTTTTTGAAGGCCAAAATTGTTCAATTCCATTCCAATGGGGGGTACAACAAATTGTTAAACCTTCAATCCATATACCTTAGAAACTAACTTGGTTCTAAAATTGTTTTAAAATCATATTTAATTAATTTTTAATTAAATTATTTATTTCGAACTTTTTCTAACGCCTAGGATCAAGCTTTCTATTGAATTTATGGCAAAACATTGTTAACATTTATTTGTTGGATCATATAATGAGACAAAACATTAAATTAATATTAATTGTTGCTTTCAAATCATTTTTTTTTCCCATTTTTCAACCTCCAAATGGTCAATTGTTAATTATCAAAAATTTCACAAATTCAAATTTAATTAAATACATAGTAATTACATGTTCAACCATGATGAAAGGAAAAAATAGTTCATTCATTTTCTATTCAAGTATTTAAAGGGTTGTTAATGGAGCTTTGGGCTGATTTTCCATTTCTTGATTTTCACATTCCTAGTCTATCATCATGCCTTATAATAGTGCATTCATATGTAATGATATAATGTGTGAATTATCAAAATGTTGTACAGTTGTTTTGATTGCAAAAAATGTTTCCATGGGAAACTAATGTGTATTTGGTGAAAGATCTTTGTAAGGTGAGGTTTTTAAGGATGTGTAATGAGCTTCCCATTAGGTGTAGCCCACTTAAATATTTAGTTTTAAACATGTGAATGATCCTAAGGGTGATTATAAAATAGGGTGTGTCAAAAATGTACATTGCAAAGTCATTTTTACAATATTACAAAGGATTAAAATGGTCCCCAAAATGATTTTATTTCAATATTTTAAACATATTTTTATTTTTATGAGCTAAATTATTATTCCAATAAATCGTCATTGTATCATCATCAGATGCTTTGCATAGACCAAATGAAATACTTTTAAATTTTCATAAATTGAACATCATAATCCATATAAATTTCATAAATGGATTCATAATTTTTATTGTTGTCAAGTGTTTGGTTAAATCTCTTCCTCAAAATTCATGTGTATGATTACATAGTTAAAATTTATGATTTAAGATGTGGTTAGCAAAAAGCCAAAAATTTGATGGTATTTTATAAAATGCCCTAGAATTGCTTGATTTACATATTCCTTTTAAACAATAAATCTTTAAAATTTTGGCAACCTTATCATTACATTATGTTGTATATAATCTAAGGAAATTCTAAATATCTTTTTTTCAAAAAAACTAAGTTCCTTAAATATGATGGTAAGAGGGCATTGTTAGTAAGATATATTTTTAGTGTCAAAATTTGGTCCATATGAACTCCTATTGTATCCAAATATGAGCGACCTTAATTTGCAATTATCTTTAACCCAAAACAAATAAGTTTCACCCTTTTGATTGTGTTGTGTATGTCTTATGTGGGATTTTGGTTCATTAATACTTATAGCCAAGAGAATAATTTTTCTTTATGCCCTAATATTGGACTTGACTTTAAACAAAACCTTCATGTAGATCAACTCTAAATTAGTCAATTGAAACTAACCACCTACAAATCTCCTATTAAATATGTGAATTGTAATACCTCATGTTTTAATAATTGCCCCCATGTTGCATTCATGGTCATTATTTGTAATACTCCACCCTAGAAAAAAGGTATGTTGTTTTCGAATGCCACCAATACATATTTCCTTGCAATTTTCAAATTTTAAAAATATGTCACAACTTTAGCTCAGGGCTCATGACCAAGGCTTTGGTAAGACAAGATAAGCTCATGGATAGGAATGAGGTCAAGGCATCCCTTCATTCAAAAACACTCACACAAAGTGTGTGAAAGTGCAAGGGGGTGTATTTGCAACTAGGGTACCAAAGTTAATATCAAGTTCCAATAATGTCATGCGTCCCATGTTCTATGGCAAAATGAACATTTTGAGATGGTAAACAATAGAAGGTGGATATCTATGTTTCATCTTTCAACTACTATGTGTTACAACATGTGGTAAAAGTTGATGTAACAAATTTGGGAGGTCTTTTTAAAGCATAGACATATAAAGAATGCAACATTGCAAGACACTTCCAATATCTTGCATTTGGAGTGCCAAAGTCAAATTAAGAAATCAAATATTGATGGTATTTTTGTACACACATACCTTTTACTTCCTTCTAAAATGGAATGTAATCATTTTTGGGGTTGCAACAAAAATGATGGTTGAATTAATTTTGTTAGTAATTTGATGTGTTATATAATACTAAACATATATGTCGTCATGTAAAGCATACTTATTCTATTTGTGGTTAAAATAAAAAACAATTTGAAGAAATATTTGTATTCCCTATGATTTGGATGCAGTCACAATCAAATGAACTAGAAAGCATGTCAAGTGACCGCCAAAATTCTATAAAAACTGTAATTTTGTTAGATATATTTTTATGATGACACTTTAATGCCATGTTAATCATGGAATGTAGTGCTAAATGACTAATATGAATGTTGAAGAATTCAAAATAAAAATTCAAAAAAAAATATTCTAGGTTTTGGTTTTTAATAAAGGACATTTGAACTTGAACAATAATTGCATCAAAAGTAGTCAATTTTGTAAAAAAGCCAAGCTAAAGACTCTCTTTATAAAGGAATTTTGATGAGAAAAAAAATGAAATGATGTTACTTGATTATCCACACTCAAAAAACATGTTAGAATCTTAAAATTTCAAGAATCCTTTACCACATGTAAATGGGGTGTAATGTACATGACATATAAAAAAAAGTTGTAGTTTATGAAAAAAAAAAAAAAACATTAAATAACTAGCATATTTTCATACATTTGAAATTAAGATAATTTTTCAAAATGAAACACAAAATTTGGTAGAATTTGTACACTTTTCAAAAATTCTTAGTTATTCATGAAAAGTTAATATAAAAAATGTGATGTATTGAAAAAATTATACATAATTTTAGTAACATATTGCAAAAGATTTCATCCCAAAAGTCCTTTCTATGAGAAAGTGAAAATGACCACAAAAAGGATTGTAGTCCTTGAATCTTTTATCATTGTTGGCTCATTTGATTGTGATCACACCTATTCATTTTGATATATTATGTATTGGAATTACCAAGGTTCTTCAACTATGTCTAAAAACATTTCAAGATTTTTTTTTTATCATCAAAATTATGATTATTTAAAACCATATTGATTCTAATGTATGTTTTTGTTTAACAAAACAATTTAAAAAAAAACTCAAGTATGTAATATTACTCTTAATAATCAATCAAAATTAAATTTCAATGTGATTTTGTAATGGAATATTCATTGTGTACCCCAAATTGTGATTTTACTCAATGGAGAAGCCCCAAATGGCATTACCAAGTGGATTTTCACTTTTGAAATTTGAAGTCCTAAAATGTCACAAATCTTTGGAACAAGGTTTGGGATCCAAATTGGGTCTTCTTGTTAAAAGGTTTCTAAAGAGTATTTCAATAAAATGGAAAACATCCCCAAAGAAAAAATGTATACAATGATAATTAAATGGTCATTTGAAAGGTTGAGAATCAAACTACAAAAGTGATTCCTAATCATTTAAATAATAATTTTAAGGGTCAAATCACCTCCAATTGGAAAGCTTGATATGTCATTGGAAATATATTTTCAATAGTTATAAGTTTTTTTTTTGTTTAATTTCCAATTATGAGGTGAAATGAAAAAGTTCCCCAAAACTATGGACTCATAACTTAATAGTTTCAAGATTTCCACTTGGGATCCCAAGGAAAAATGACCATTTGAATCTAATACCCATGGGGAGTTGTAAATTATATTATATGGTAAAAGATGGTGTTTTTTCTCAAGTCTAGGCTATAGTAAGTCTTATGAATTCAAACTTATCTATGATTTGTCCATGCACAATTTTGATACCAACATCACAAATTTATAGGCTTCATGGGTTCGTTCCAAATCTATGCAAAATTTGTTATTTTATAAGTTCATATTGTTTAAACACAAATGTCATGCATTATTTAAACATAAAAGTCATGTGCACGACATCATTCATGTGTAAACAACATGAATAGACATACAAAATTTGTGTTTAAATAATGCACATGACATTGATGTTCAAACAATACAAATAGATGAATGACATTCATGTCTATTCCATACGAACCTATGAAAAACTAATTTTGCATGACTATTATTGTCAAATCATGCCCCATGAATTTGTAATGAAAATGCAACAATCACCTTCTTGTTTGGTTTGCATGATTTGACATGTTATTAAACTCACCTTAAGAAGTTCATGCAAATCTCATTTGAAATTTTTGACACCTTTCTTGTTGGGAGGTACAAAATGTACCCTAGGTTTACATCCCTTTTGCATTTTGTTGCAAAATTGAAAATCAAAAGGTTCTTTACCATTGGCATCAAATTTTACAAATTTAATAGTGCATCAAAATACAAGAAAAAAATGGTCCAAAATCCAAACATCACCATGTTAATTAATCTCCAATAATCATTTGTTATGGGTGAAAATTCATATATTTTCAACTTTTAAAAATGTCAATTCAACCTCCTAGGATAAATTGAAGCTAAAAATTGACCATTGTTGCCATTTTTCCATATTATATTAGATGGCAACCACTTGAACAATTGACAACCACAAGAAATCACAAACAAATGCAAAAACATTGTGCCCTTGGATGTCACAAATTCTGTTAAAATTTGATGAGGTCACTTCATTTTATTTCCTCTTGTCCCCCCAACACGTTCACCCCAATTCTAATCACATTTCCTTGCAAATCACTAGAACAACTTTTCAATAGTTATGTTTTATCATCAGTAGTGTTCCATTAGCTTTAACTTTAATTTTTATGAAATTATTGTTCATTCTTTTAAATCACACGAGAGGTTTAAAGGTGAAGGCAAAATCAATTTTCACAATCTTCATTTTTTTAAGCAAGCACCTTAATGAAAAACTTTAGAATATGAATAACTTTAAACTCAAATGCATATTGATTTGTCACCTTACATTTTAATTTGTGTTTTACAAGATTCCAATTATATTTGTGTGCAATTATGTGGTTGATTAGGAAAATTTGTGATGAAATTTTATTTTTTGTCTTTCAGTTCCACACATAAGCTTTTGAATTGAGAGCTATTTTGCTCCCTATTCATTTATCTTTTAACCTTACTTGGAAACTAAAAGCTCAACTTAGATTTTTTATATGTATTGATTAATTGACTATTTTTGTGCATTCCAATTCTTAAGGTCTATTGTTTCAGTATTTTGCACAACCTTCATTGTCCACTTACATCCTTTATCTTGTGTTTGTATTATCATTGTATTCTATTTGTTTCAGAATTTTGAAGTTACAATTTGTTGTGAATGGATTACTTTCAATGATGCCAAATGTATATATATAATAATTCTCCTTAGTGCATTTTGCCTCTCTTGAAGCTCTCGATTAAATTTAAGTACGATCATTTCTTTCTTTTCATCCTTATAATATTTCCTTCCCAAATCATACAAATTGCTACTTTTGTTTCACCTTTTGCAAATGTGAAGTCAAGCAAAGTTCAATTCTAAATTTTGGGGGATCAAGTTGCTTGGGTTAACCATTGGGTGCAAATGTGGTAAAAGGAACCACATTCACCTCCTTGGTCATTATTTATTTTTGAAATATTCTTGAAATGTTTTAATAAAAAATCTTCAAGAAAGTCTTTTTTAATATTAAAAAATATATATATTATTATGTTAAGGTTTATATAAAAATTTAGTAAAAAGAATGTCATTTTCAAAATTTTCAAATCACTTTATAAGTTATTTTAATACTTAAAAACATTGGTTACAATGTTTTAGAAGTGTTTAAATTGCGTACTTTTACTTCATTAAATTGATTTCAAATAAATTTTCATGTCCCCATGATATATTATGAATGTTCTTATATAAATAAATTCAACAATTTCAACACAAAATTAAATTACCAATTTAAAACATGAAAAACCAAACATTGTTTACATTTATTATGGTTCTTATTAGTTTGATTACACAAAAATATTTGTGCACAAACTAGAAATATTTGCACAATAATATTTTTGTACAATGAAGCTCCATTGGGCCAAAATCTAATGGCAAGTTGACCCAAGTTCAATGTAGAATTTGTTTTAATGTTGAAAATGGGAAAAATTTTAAGTGCCAAAGTTTGATGGCTTGCTACAACTTGCATCTTGTCAAAAGGTGAAATGTTCATGTCTAGGAGTTGAGTAGGAGCCTTGATGGATATTATCTTAATGAAAACAACTAGCATGTGAAATGAATGGAAGGTAGTTTATTGCATTGCGTGAGCATGAAACTATAATGCAATAAGTTACAAAAGGTTTTGCCACCAAGTCATGAAGGTGTGAATGTGTATAATTTGCCATGATTTTTCATACCTTGAAACTTGGGCATCCAATAATTAATTTTGAAGATATGAAAGTCCTATTCAACTTTATGAAGGTTCCCAACAACCCATTGGAACTTTAGAACTTGATCCCATTGGGTGGAGCATGGCAAAATCCATGCACGAATTAATTTTGACCTTTGTTCACCTTGTAGTCTATTAAGCAAAATTGTTATATATTATGATGAAGTCATCACAATTGACAACTAGTCTTGAACCAACATTCATGCGTATGTTGTTAAGCTTGGAAACATGTTTTTATCTTGTTGTTTTCAAGTCTAAATGGTTGTTGAAAGATCAAATTCAAACAACCCGATTAAGTGGTTGTTGATGCTTTGATGTAATACATCGGATTGTCCATCAAATTTATTCAAATGTGGCCTCCAATCTAGTGTATTTTGGTATAGAACATAATAGTTTTCTATTAATCCAAAACAAAGGTGGTCCCATGCACATTAAAGGATAAACATGTTACTTTCCTATTGTGCAAATATTGTCTAAATTATTTTTGGTACCCAATTCATTGTTTTGTGCAACAACCATTATATTTATTACATTGCACACCTCCTTCTTCCACCTTCATAGACTACCCCCTTTTTCAAATGTTTAGACACCTTTCAAGTCCAGGGTCCTTTGTTGGCCCAAAATGACTTATAGTGCATAAACATGCCTTTTTTCCAATAGCTTTTGGTGGCATCGAACTCATCCTGACAACCACCATTAAATCGATAACCTATTTAGTGAATTGGGTCCTTGTAGATTTAATCATAGTTGTTAGGTTTATGGTCAACTAACATCTTTTCCTTCCTGAAGCCTTAGCACAAATCAACAACAACACCTTCCCTTTCTAGTAACATTTTGTTAACGATGTATGCAATCTTCTATTACCCCCAACACATGCATATTTTCTTCCTTTTGAATAATTCATCAGGTAATAAATGGTTTGAATTTAGGATTCCATTTTGAAGCATTTACATTATGATACCTTCTCCAACATGTTTTCCAACAAGATAACTAAAGCCCATTGTGCTCAAATTTTATCATGTTCCTACCTTGGGGTAGCAATTGGCTTATAACTCAATTAATTTTCCCAACCTTTTGAATATCTTCCCCAATTTTTTTCACAATGTTTCAGATTTGGCTTGGACTACCACATCTTTCAATTGTAAACTTCCTCCGATGTGTGTGCAACACATCTTATTAACCTTATGGATATCCACCTTTTATGTTGTGCCTATGGGAATGAGTGCATGAAAACACATGTTGTAGTTTGCAACATTTTTGCCACCATTGCACAAAATGTTTGTTTTTAGTGGGGACAAGAACAACTACATGTGCTTCCTTCAAACACCTTTAACTCCTTTTGTCGACGAATTGACATTGTGTTCACTAAAGATGGAATTCACAACCTAGCTAA
>Ga0116229_10004089_pt1 | contig 23946 bp, 16 predicted proteins | sample S1TSphgellanicum_3_FD_87313 | JGI IMG/M metagenome (GOLD analysis project Ga0116229, IMG submission 87313) | Host-associated microbial communities from peat moss isolated from Minnesota, USA - S1T2_Fc - Sphagnum magellanicum MG | ecosystem: Host-associated > Plants > Peat moss > Unclassified...
GACAGAATCCTAAAAGTAAGACTTTTGCAGAGGCCTCTGAAAGGGTACCAGAGTGCTGCGACCCCTGCCGGGGTCGAGTCCCTTTTTTATCGCACCGGTGGTATCGCCCTGCGGGCTCAACCACCGGCTACGGTGCGGGCAAGCCTCCGGCTTGCTTAAGCCCTACGTCTATCTAAATCGAAAATGTACTAAAGGGATTAGAACGAAACCTTGATGCCGCCATAACCGGCGATGCTCGGGGCGTAATAACCCAGAACGGGCTGATAATTGCGGTCGGTCAAATTCTCGCCTCGAATCCAAATCGAGACGTGATCGTTGATGCGATAGTTCGCGGTCGCGCGCAGGACGAAGTAGTCGGGCGCGACAAAATTGGGATTGCCGGAGATTGGATCGTAATCCTGTCGTCCAACGACCCAGTCACCGCCCAGGGTGAAGGTGAGTGGTGCGAGGGGTTGCCATGTGCCGGTAAAGTCCAGGCTGTTGCGCGGGCGGCGAATCAATCGTATTTGCGCGGTATCGTTGACGGCATCGAGGTAGGTGTAACCAATTTTTGCCGTCACGGTCGGGCAGGGCTTGACGGTCAGGCCAACCTCGACGCCATCGGTGGTTGCCTGGGCGATATTCTGGACGGAAGTGCCCACGGGCTGGATGGAGTTGTGCAGATCGTTGTGGAAATAGGTCGCGCTCGGGGTGACCCGATCGTCGAAGAGAGGCTGCTCCACGCCTGCTTCCCAGCCGAGATCGGTCTCGGGCACGAGATTGGGGTTGGGGTAGTAGAAGGGCGGGTAGGAATAGACCGTGTCCTGCAAAGTTGGCGGCGTGAAAGCGCGGGCCACGGAGGCATGAAGGAGGGTTTGCGTTGGGGCGACACGATAGGAAACGCCCTGGCGCCACGAGAATGATCCCTCATAAGCGGAGTAGGAATCGTAGCGTCCGGAATTCAGGATATTCAGGCCGGGCAGCGGCTGCCACTGGCTCGAAATGTAGCCGCCGATGTTGCTCTGGTTGCCCTGAAAGGCGCGCACGCCGATGCCATCATCATATTGATAGAAATTGTGATAATCGCTTTGCACTCCGGTCGTAATCGACCAGTTCCGGGCGACTTGAAAATCATTTTGCCAATCGACGGATTCGGTATTGACCTGGGTGCGGAAAATATCGCCCTGCAGAGAGGAACCGAAGGACATGCCTAAGTTGTAAGGATCATCGTAAACCTGTCTTTGTTGATCGTGGGTATAGTAGAGCTTGGTCTTGTAGAACGAGGTGACTTGAGCGATCACCTCGGGAGAAAGGCTCCAGTCCTCGACCAGGAAATTGGCCGTCGGATCCGGGAAATTGTAAGTCCCGGGCGAGCTGGAGTAGGCATTACTGTAGATGGTGTGGAGATCGACATAGACGGCGGGTGTGATCTGGTAGCCGAAATTGCCGCGATAACCGGTATTACGGTACTGGTCGGCTTGGCCGGCGAAGCCAGGCGCACCGAATGGGCCTGGCGTCCCCGTGCTTAAGGCCGGGTAGATGGAATCCTGACGGGTGGCGGAGACGGCATAATCGAAATTGTCCACCGCGCCACGAGATTGGATGTTTTCGCGGAAGGTGTTGAATGAACCGGCTTCTTCCGAGACTGAGCTTTCAGGCGTGGTCAGTCCTTTGCCCGACAGGGTGACAATGTTAATGACGCCGCCCATGGCGCCTCCGCCCTGCGCAGCGGAGCAAGGCGTGCGGACGACTTCGATTTGGTCGACGTCATCAAGCGTGAGGTTGGTGAGATTATCATCCTGGCCATCCAGGCCGACGGCCTGACGGCGTCCGTCAACGGTCACGAGGGTATCGCGACTTTCCATGCCGTGGATATAGACGGCAGTAAGGCTTCCTGGCATGCCGTCTGGAGCCACGGTAAGGCCAGGCACAGACCCCAGCGCATCCGGAACCGAGGCGTACTTGGCATCATCCAATTCCTGGCGCGTGAGAACGGTTGTGGTGGCAGCCGTCGTTTCCTGCGGTTGCGGGGTGCGGGTGGCTGCAGTGACTACGATCATCGGACTCTCCGTGATCGTGGGTTGCGGCTGGGTTGGGCTCGCTTTGGAACTTTTAGCCGGCGTGGACGCGGTTGCCGTCTTCCCTTGAGAGGTGGTCTTGGCCGTGGCTGGAGCGGCGGACTGTGAGGACTGGGACGGCGTGGTTGTGGCCGGATCGGCCCCGGCAATCCCCAACGCCATGGGCGCGAGGAGGCTGAGGGTGAAAAGGTAAGGAAGACTCTTCCGGTGGAGCGACTGGATGATCTGCATGGTGACCTGCTTTCTGTTGGCAATGCGGCCCGCCGAGGCCGCGCTATTCTGGAAGCGGAGAAGCGCAGGCACAAAAAAGCCTTCGATCTTCCGCAGGGGGAGGAGACGAAGGCAGAACGGCGCCAACAAAAGCACCGAGGAGACTCCACTCCCATCCTGTCTGTGGCGAGACAGTCGCCTTGGACACATATCCAAGGACTTGATGAGCACAAGAAAGCAGGTCTTCTGACTTCGGGGTCGTCCTACTCGCTCCGCCTTACCGCGCGCTTTCGCACAGTGGCTTCATGGAGCTTTCGTCGCCCGTTACAGCGGCGCTACCGCACAGGATTCACACCTGTTTCCCTATCCTCCCCTGGTCGTAACCAGAGGCACTTTCTTGCGGGTTGGTCCCGCCGCGGCGGGACAATATCAAAGAACTACGCTACAACTAGCTTCCATCGCTTGCCATCGTCAACGGCTAATTAGCGGAAGGTGCGGTTATTATTCGATGGAATGCGTCCCGGGTTGCTTTAAGCGGCACCGGGGGCGGAATGATATTCGCGTACACCTGCGAGGCGGCTTTCCGCCAAGGCTAATCCGCCAAAAAGGACTGCCGAGTACAACAAGCTGCTGAGGAGGGTATTTCCAAAGAATGGAATGGCCATGACATAGCAGTCTGCCAGCCCCGCCAATGTCTTTGGATAGAGCGTGCTGAAGGCCCAGACGCCAAGGTTGGTCAGGACGAAGAAGAGCACGGCTGCCGCAACTGATGCTCCGATGATGGTTGAGACGTTCCTGCGCTGGCGCAACCAAAAACCGAGGCAGACGATGAGGATGAAGCTGCCATAAACGACCGGCATCTGGGCGTAAAAACCGAGCAGAAGGTCGCTGAGGAATAGGCCGACCAAGGGAACAAGGAACGCCGCACGTTTATCGGCAAAACAAGCGCCTCCAAACAAGGCCATCGCGGTGATAGGAGTGAAGTTCGGCGCATGAGGAAACAGCCGCATGGCGGTTGCGACCATAATCATTCCAATTAACACGGCGAAGCGGGGCTTATTCATGAGTTTGTGTCTTTGGGTCAACGATAAGTTGAGCGCTACGAATTGGCGAGGTATTTTGCGGCCAGCAGTCCATCTAGTAAGGACAATGAAGGCAGCCATTGCCACAGCAAGTCCCTCGCCTGAGATGATAAGCCGCCGTGAATACCGTGTTGCCGTTGGTATCGAGATAAAAATCGGGCGCAGGTTCCCCGCCACGATCCGGTCGATTTGCGGAAATGACTTTTCTGACCTCGGCGAGAATTTCGGTCGTATCGTTCATGTCACGCGAAATGCAGGCGATGGTTTCCAGGCAAGGACGGCAAAAACACGCCGGGTCGACGGCATGCTCAGCCAGGCGGGTGAGGATATATTTCGGCACGATGACCTGATGACACCAACAGGGGCCTTTGTAGAGATGTCCTTTGGCAACGCGACATTCATTTTCACGCGCACAGAGAGGGCATCGCTGATCCTGGGCGCATGAAAAGCTGGGGAAAAGCATGGGTCCGGCGATCGTCGAATCGTTGGGGCGTGTGGCTTTACCTCGACTCCTCCTGCCAGCGCGGCCGGTCGCTCCACAGCGTATAGTTGGCGCCGCCCGGAGGGGTCGCTACGCGCAGGGTGAGAGGAAAGTCCGGTGGCGCCAGAAAATCGTCCCCGGTAAACAGAATTAAAGGCGCCCATTCTTTATACTCGCCCGTCGTGAAGTTCGAGACGGGCTCGGCCCACGTGACGGGAGTTAACATAAGCACTCCGGTAGGGCAGACATTTTTGTGAAAGTTTTCAAAGTCGGAGATGGAGTCAGGCAGCCAGAGAGACGCCCGGTCTGCGTACCAGGCCGTGGCCCAGGGCATGTCCGTGGTCACCCACTCATCGGGCTGGGCAAATTGTCCGTAGAGCTTGATCAACGGCGGCAGATAGGGAGGAAAGCTGTAATAGGTCGAACTGGGAGTGGTCAGCGTAAGGATCAGGGGCGCCAGGATAAAAACAACCGTGGTGATAACGATGAGGTGGTACAGGAGCCTCATTTGCACGTTCAGGCGATCCAGCAGAATGAAAAACAAGGCGGTGCCGATGACCAGCATGCAAGGGAATAACAGGACCAGCGCATTCCACGGACCCACGGGTTCGGGAGAGGCGAAGCCCAGGTTGCTGGCCCCGACCAGGACAATCGCACAGGAAAACACGAGCCAGTGAAACAAGCGGGTGCGGCGGCGTTTGAAGAGATGCAGGATGGAGGCGCCAAAAAGCAAAATCAACGGATTGGATCCCAACAAACTCCACGCATGTTCGAAATTGTAGCGAAAACCGGTGGTTTCCTTTTTCACCACATCGCCAAAAATTTGCTCATAACTGGGGATGGATGTTGTGCAGTAAATCTGGTTGCCGGCGTATTCCCCTTCGCCATAAAGCATCAAGACCGAGTTGGAGCCCAAAAAATGGCCGGACACTTTTTTCCAGTGGATAAACCAGGGGACGAGGCTGACGACAACCAGCAGTGCGATGACCGCGGGCAGGAGGAAGCTGCCTCGCGGCATCAAGACTAGAAAAACGAACAACGGCACCAGGAGGATGAGAAGATCGAGTCGGGTCAGACAGGCGGCGGCGAGCAGAAAGGCGATGGCGAAGCCCCACAGCCAGGCCGGGCCAAAAGACCGGTCTTCGTTGTCGAAGCATTCTTCCCCGACGCGAAAGATTTCCAGGACGCACATCAGCATGCCGGTAACGAGAAACGTCAGGAAAGTGGTCGAGAGCGCGGTCAGGGTAAAGTGCCAGATAAGGTCTGTGCCCAGGAAGCCTATGACAGAAATCCACGCGACCCGGTCATCGAACACGCGCTTGCCCATTATAAAGATGAGGAGCGCGGTCAAGACCATGAAGAATTGATTGAGCAGCGGGATCCATCGATCACCAGAATAACCGTGGGTCGTGCTCATGGCGCTTGGCACCTGATCGAATTCAGGATGGCTCATGAAGAACCACGCCGCGAGGAGGCAGGGATACCCCGGGGCATTATACGTGTCCGGCAGGATTCGTGGAACGCCCGCGGGGAACCGATCCGGCGGAAAGAGGGTCGTTCCACCCCGGCTTACCGCATAGTCGCGAAACATGGCCACGGCCTGGGGACGCAGGAACTTGGTGGTGAATCCCTGTCCCCGGACGAGTTGGCGGGCGAGTTGGGCATTGTCCATCGACTGGGCATCGCTCAATCCATGATAAACGCCGCCTATGGTAATCACGGGCGTCTGGAGAGCTCCGAAATCATAAAAAACGCCGATGGCAAGAACTGTGATCACCAGGGGAATGATGCGTGTCAGTACTTGTCCTTTTCCGACCTCAATTGTCTGCAATGCGTTTTGAACGAAATTCATTTCGGGTCCATTTTATAGGTTTTAATCTTACGATGGAGGGTGCGACGGCTGATGCCCAGAAGTTTTGCCGCTTCCGTTACATTTCCGTCCGTCAGCCGAAGCGCTTGCTCGATGAAAGCCTTTTCCATGTCCTCCAGGTTCAAATTGGGCGGGGAGACATAAGTGGCTCCTCCGGGATAGATGCGTTCGGAACCGACGGGTTTGCCCTGGATTCGTTCGGGCAGGTCGCGCACGCCGATGCGTTCGCCGCGGCAAAGGACGACCGCGCGCTCGATCGTGGCGCGCAGTTCGCGGATGTTTCCCGGCCAGTCATAGCGCAAGAGGATTTCCTGCGCCTCGGCGGAAAGGCCGGTGATCTTCTTTTGATTTTGTTTGGAGAATTCCTTGAGGAAGGCGTCGATGAGCAGCGGGATGTCCTCGCGCCGTTCGCGCAGCGGCGGGAGGTGAATGGGGACCACGTCAAGGCGATAGAAGAGATCGTCGCGGAATTTGCCTTCGCGCACCAGCGCCTCGAGATTCTTGTTCGTGGCCGCCACGACACGCACGTCGACCTTGATGTTCTGGTTGCTGCCCACGCGCTGGATGGTTTGTTCGCCCAGCGCGCGCAAGAGCTTCACCTGCGTCGCCGCGTCGATCTCGCCGATTTCGTCCAGGAAAATCGTGCCGTGGTTGGCCTCCTCGAAGCGGCCCGCGCGGCGCTCGGACGCGCCGGTGAACGCGCCTTTTTCGTGGCCGAAGAGTTCGCTCTCCAGCAATTGCGGCGAAAGCGCGGCGCAGTGGACGGCGACGAAGCGCGCGGCCTTGCGCGGGCTGAGCATGTGGAGCGATTGCGCGACAAGTTCCTTGCCCGTGCCGCTCTCGCCCTCGATCAGGACGGTGGCGCGGGTCGGGGCGACCTGCCGGATGAGGTCGTAAATTGCGACCATGGCGGGCGCGTTGCCGATCAGTTTTTCCAGGCCGAATTTTTTGTCGAGTTCCTCGCGCAACTGCCGGTTTTCCGTCTCGACCTTGCGTGAGTGGAGCGCGCGGGTGAGCACGGCCTCGAGTTTCTCGAGGTCGAGCGGCTTGGTGATGTAATCGTAGGCGCCGCGCTTCATCGCCTGCACGGCCACTTTCTCGGAACCGTAAGCGGTCATCAGGACGCAGACGGGAGGATGGGGCAGCGATTGGGCGCGAGTGAGCAGGTCGAGGCCCTCCGTGCCGCCCATGAGCCGCAGGTCGGTGAGCAGCACGTCGACGGATTGCGTTTCCAGCAGGTTCATCGCCGCCGTCACGTCGGGCGCGAGGTAAATGTCGAATTTGTTTTCGAAGTAACGCCGCAGGCCGTCCCGCGTGTTCTTTTCATCCTCGACCACCAGAAGGGTCGGTAAATTGTCGTTCACCGGTGTCATGACGTGGCGATCTTGCTCCCTCGTTCCCAAGTTGCACTTGGGAACGTATCCTGGTCCACGCGAAATTTCATTTCGCGCCGACTTTTTCTGTTTTCATCCTGATGAGATCGGCAATGAAATTGCCCCAGCAAGCGCGTTCCCAAGTACAACTTGGGAACGAGCAGAGAAATTAGCCGGTGGCGTGAGCCACCGGTTCGCAACTTTGAGTTGACCCGCCCCGGACGGGCGGTGGATGAGTTTATCGCGCGCAAGCTCCGCCGCCCCTCCGGGGCGGGCTCCCTAATTGCATCGCACCGGTGGTTGGCGACACCGGCTAATATCCGTTGGCCCTCCGGGCCATCAATGCAGATCTGATTCATGACGCTGTCTTGTTGTCGGCAGAGGATTTGCCGGCGGGTTCATCGCCCGCGCCCAGGAGCCGGACGCGACGTTCTGCCAGCGGCAGAAAAATGCGCGCGGTGGTGCCATGGCCCGGCTCGCTCAGCAGTTCGAGATGCCCCCCGTGTTCGTGAAGAATGCGTTGCACGATGAAAAGTCCCAGCCCGGTCCCGTTTTTTTTGCGTGTGAAGTAAGGTTCGGTGATATGGGCCATGTCCTCAACCGAGATTCCGGTGCCGTTGTCCTCAAAGGAGATTTGTAAATGGGTATCGGAACGCGACGTGGTCACCCGCAGAATGCCTCCATGGGGCAGCGCTTGCACAGCATTTTTAATCAAATTGTAGAAGGCCTGCTTAAGCTGGTCCACGTTGGCCGGAATCATCGGCAGGGCATCGCCCAGCTCCTCCTGCACGATCACGTCGCGGTCCTTGATCTCGGGGTGCAGAAAGGCCAGCGATTCGCGCACGACGTTATTGATGCTCACCATCGTGCGCACCGAGCGGGCCGGGCGGACCGCACCGAGAAACTGGTTGATGATCGTATCGAGCCGGTTCACTTCGCTCCGGGCGATCCGCACCGATTCGAGCAGTTCCTCGTCTGAACCCCCGCCGTCGGTGCTGCGCGGCTCACGCTGGCGCAGGTCGCGCTCCAGCAGTTGCAGGTGGATGTTGAGGGAGTTGAGGGGATTGCCCAGCTCATGGGCGACTCCCGCGGCGAGCAGTGTCACGGCATTGAGCTTTTCCGATTCGATGGCTTCGCGGGCCTGGGCGCGGCGCGCGGTCAGGTCGTGGAAAATAATGGCAAAGCCCATCAGCGAGGTGTCCTTGTCCTCGAGCGGGACGAGATAAAAATTCAAGTACCGCTGCTGGGGATAAAAGACTTCGAGATCGCGGTTGACCACGCGTCCCGCCGCCAGGATTTTGGGCCAGTCGAGCTCCTTGAGATGCTGGGATATCGGTGTGCCCATCGCGCGGGCCGGATCCATCCCCAGGAGCGTGGTGATGGCGTGGTTGAGGTAGAGAATCCGGCCTTGGGAATCAACGACGACGATGCCCTCCTGCAGCGTATTGAAGATCGTTTCGAAAAACCCCTTCTCGTTGTTCAGGCGCTGCAGATAGGCCTGCAAGTCGCCCTGGCCGACCCGGTCGATCCGGTTGAGGAGCTTGTCCAGAAACGTGTTTTTCACTGCGGGAGAGGATGCGCCAAACCGGGGATCGGGGCAACTGGAAGTGAAGGGCCTTACATCCAGCGCTTGCGTTTCAGCCAAATGATCATGCCCCCCGTGGCGACAATATCGACCACCCAGGCAATCGGGTACGCATACTCCCACTGGTACTCCGGCATTTTCAAATTCATGCCGTACCAGGTGCCGATGAGCAGCGTCGGGGTCGTCAGCGCCGTGAGCAAAGTCAATACCTTGACGACCTCATTTGTCTCGTAGGAGGCCTTGTTCAGGAAAACGTCGAGGGTCATGTAGAGCTGGTCGTGGAGCGTCGCGGCGGTCGTCTCGATGCGGTTCAAATTGCCGAGGAGATCGCGAAAATAGGGCAGCAGGACGGGACGGATGAGTTTGAATTCGCCGCGCGCCAGCCGGTTGGCCACGTCGCGTTGCGGTCGCACGATTTGTTGCAGGTCGGAGAGCTCCTTTTTGCGTTCGCGGAATTCGCGGATCACCGCTGGTTCGGGATCGCGGGAAAGAAAGACGGTGTCTTCCAGCGAGCCGATTTCGTTGGTGAGATCGTTGAGCACCGGTTGATAGGCGTCGACCATCGTATCGAGTAAAAAGTGGGCGAGCCGATCCATTCCGCGCGTGATGGTCGAGGGATTTTTGTTGATGCGCTCGATGGTGCTGGTGACGGTGGCCAGCGGCTCCGCGTGGTGGGTAACAAGAAAAGACTTCCCGATAAATAAATCCAAATCCGTGGTGCGAAACTGTTCCTCCTTGTTGAAGGCCACGGCATGCATGACGAGATAGAGGTAATCCTCATAGTCCTCGATCTTGGGATAACGGTTGACGGCCAGACAATCCTCGATCGCGAGGGGATGGAACGAAAACACATCCTCAAGGATGGCGGTGGTTTCCTCGGGCGTGGGCGCGAAAAGGTTGACCCAGATAAGAAGTCCCTTATCGGCGCGCACGAGCCGCAGCGCATCGCTGTCGAGATTGCTCGCGACGAGTTTCCCATCATTGAAGACGAACGATTGAATCATAAGACGACCAATGTAGTGACTAACCGGAGGGTTGTCGTCGGGCAATTCTTTTCGCAAGAAGCTGCCCGAAAAAGTTGATGTGGCCCAGGGCTGTTTCTCGAAGAGCCTCAATAAGCTCTACTTTTTATAGGCAAGCTGGTAAAAACAGGTGGAATTAACTACACTCATTCGTAACAGAGCTTAATAAAGAGCCTTGCAACCCTACTCTGATGTCGCTTTCATTGTCTCTGATCATGTCAAGCTGGCGTTTAAACGGCGGACTAATAACTCTCTGCCTTTTATTGAGTTGCCGCTTTGGCATGGCGGCTGATTCAACGGCAAGTTCGCCAGACTCAACAACGGCAGCTTCAGCCAATCTGGCCTCGACGATTCCCTCTTCGTCAGCCTTTGGCCCGAATAACCCTGCCTCGATCGAACAAACGAATGGGATAGGGCCTGCCACACCGGCGGTAATGGCTTTGCCGGCTAATGTTGGCACCACGCCCGATGCCAGCACGACACGCAAGTGGTATACCCTGACGGCCGAACTGCGCGAAACCTACGACGACAATGTGGGTACGACAAGCACCAATGAAAAGAGTAGTTTTGAGACGGCAATTTCACCCAGCATTCTCGCCGCTTTTCCCGACAAGGACGGCGAATTTACCGCTCGCTATACGTTGAATGCGACTTATTACAGCGTGGGGCCGAATTCCAACAGCAACAGCAATGGCGGCAACTCCAATGGCTCCGGCAGTAGTGCCGAGTTCCAGATCACGAATGAGTTGGTCGCGCAATACACCCATGCCTTTTCCGATCGTTTCAACCTCAACCTTGCCGACCAGGTCGGCTATTTCACGGAGCCAAACCTACTGCAGAGCGCGGGTACCAACTATCAAAATGGCCCCTATATTTTCAACACGCTCAGCGGGGCGCTTACCGCACAATGGGCACCCCTTTGGGGCACCACAACCAATTATTCCAACACGGTCATCAAGTACCAGGATTCCTCGGTGGCGGACTTTCAAAACAGCATGGAAAATACGGGGACGGAATCGGTGAGCTACGCTCTTTATCCAAAAATATCCTTGAGCGTGGGAGCGATTGTGGACGATCTCTCCTATCAAACGGCCGATCGCGGCTACACGACCTACACCGGTTTCGGCGGCGTCTCCTGGCAAATCCTCCCGTCCATGAGCCTGACCGTCCGCGGCGGAGGCACCTACATCGTTCCCGAGCAGGGACAAGACACCATCGCGCCCTACGGGGCTTTGACCTACAATTGGTCGCTGGGCGCGCGAAGCAACCTGGAATTCGACTATGCGCACGAAATTACACCCTCCGACCAGGTCGGGGCCAATGGGCAAACCTCGGATCGATTTTCCTCTACCTTTAGATACGATATCACTTCGCGTATTTCGTCGCACCTTTCTGGAGTCTTCACTGCAGCGACGGTTTCTAATGGGTTGTCCAATTCGAACAGCCTGAACAATTACCAGGAAAATGATTATTACGTCGATACAGGTCTAACCTACCACTATGACAACTACCTGGACTTTGATCTCGGCACTACTTTCAGCGGAATCTTCTCAGATATTTCTAATAATGATTATACGCGTGACGAAGAATATGTAGGTGTGCGCGGGACCTATTGATGTCGACGTTGTAATTAGGGAATGGTATGTTTGTGAGGTAGTGTTTCGTACTTTCTTTTTTTATGGCTGAAAACAGCGATCAGATACTTCATTTCCACGAATACTTTAAGATTATCCGCAACCGGTTGTGGGTCATCTTCACGATCTTCACTCTGACCGTTATCAGCGGGTATTACGTTACCAACTTTGTCCTGCCCAAGCGATACACCGCAACCTCTCAAATCCAAATTCGCCCCGCCCGCGTCACCGACATTACACCTATCGGTAATGACGGCTCGACGGATCGAAATTTCGATCCAACCGATTTCCAGGCGGAGTTTCAAATCATGCAATCGGCCGACGTTCTATTGCCCGTCATTACCGATCTGGGCCTGGATAAAATCTGGGCCAAGCGGGAATACAAGTCGAGTCTGACGGCATTGCCTCCCCAGGATGCTTTGGGATTCCTGACCGGGAACCTGAAACTCGATTTTTCGCGCGGCACGAACATCATCAACATCACCTTTACGAGCGAGGTGCCGCAGGAATGCGCTGACGTGGCGAACGCCATTGCCGACCGGTACAAGACCATGCGCGACGTTGAAGAAGATCAACGCACCAATCGCGGTACCGACGCCTTGCGCGACCAAATTGCGCAGCAGGAGAAAGTCGTCGCGGACCAGAAGTCAATCGTGGAAAAGATGCGAACGAACCTCGGCAACAAGGGCATCAACCTGCCCAACGGCGCGGCCGAAAGCTTTACCGAGGCGGCCCAGACCGATCTCGAAAAGCGCAAGCAGGACCTGCTCACGGCGCAGGAGGACTACGACGCCCGCCGGGTGCTGCTCAACAGCGTCATCAAACTTCCCGACGAGCAGTTCATGGACACCCTCGACGGTCTCGGGCGCCCTGAGGCCGATATTGACTCATTGCGCACGGACATATTGAAGCTCGATACCGACAAAGCCAACTTGCTGAGCGATGGTTACGCGCCGAACCATCCCCGCATCCTTTCGATGGATGCCGAGCGCGACGCCAAGCAGGCGCAGGTGACCGATCTCATCGCCGGCCTGCGGCGCGCCATGAATGTCGATACCGACATGGCCAAGTCCCGGGTCGACCTGCTGCAGGCCCAGGTGGATGAACTCAATAAAAAAGTCCTGGAGGATACCACGAACGAACTCGTGCCTTTCCGCGACGCCCAGCGCCAGCTCGACCAGGAGCAGAGCGTGCTCGACGCCTTGAACGTCCACTTGAAGCAGGTTCTTTCGGATAGCCCGCTGCAGGAAAGCCCGGTGCGAATCATCTCCCGGGCCGAGCCCCCGGAAGCCCCGACTTCCCCCAAGAAGAACGTCAACTACGCCATCAGTGTCGTGGCCGGTCTCTTTGTCGGAATTGGCGTCGCCTTTCTCATCGAATACCTCGACACCAGCGTCAAGACGATGGCCGATGCCGAAACCCTGCTCGGTCTGCCGGTGCTGACCGTTATCCCGAACAAGGGCGGTCCGATGCCGTTGATTCAGGATGCCGGGCGATTGCCCCACGCCGAGGGGTATCGCATCCTTCGCGCGAAGCTCGATCTGAAGGTGCAGAACGGCATTGGGCCTTCCCTGACAATGCTCAGCGGCGGTCCGGGTGAGGGGAAATCGACCACGATTTTCAACCTGGCGATCGTCTGCGCGCAAGCCGGCCAGTCGGTCATCCTCGTCGACTGCGATTTGCGCCGTCCCACGCTGCATGAATTGATCGGCGTCTCGAACGAGCGCGGGCTAAGCAACTACCTTCGCGGCGAGGGTGAGGCCGCGAGTTTCGTCCAGCGCACGGCCATCCCGAAGCTGCAGGTCTTGACCGCCGGGAACATGCCCATGTCCGACATCGGCGTGCTCGCGGGGGACAAAATCCGGAACATGCTCGATGACTTGAAATCGCGTTACGACCTGGTCCTGATCGACGCCCCGCCGGTGCTCGGCATCAGCGACGGTTCCATCATCGCGCGCGAAGTCGATTACGTCATTCTCGTCATTCAGCATCGCCGCTACCCGAGGGAGATTTCCCTCCGCGCCAAGCGCGCGATTGAGGAAGTACATGGAAATTGCGTCGGCATGGTGCTTAACTGTGTTGCGGTCAAGAGCGACGATTCCTATTATTACTACAGCAGCTACGGAAATTATTATAAGGAGAAGACGGACCGCACCAAGAAGAAGAAAGACATCGTCAAGACGAACGGCAAGCCCGTAGCGGTTGCGGCTCGCAAGGCGGACTTGGACAGCGACGAATTTTAACTCCTCCCATGAATACATCCATTGTTTTTAGCGGCCTCCTTATTTGTGCTCTTTTGACCGGCTGTTTCGGTGGCGGCGGCGGCTCTCATGCCTATAACAACGCGGCCGTGCCCGGCGGCGCTTCGGCCGACGATTTGATGCGCGTCGGCGATAAAATCACCATCCAGTTGGCCGGTGTGCCCGATGACGGTTGGATTCATGAATTCCTGATTCCTCCCTCGGGGGTGGTTACCGTGCCGCTGCTCTCACAGTCTTTTCCAGCCGCCGGCCATACCGTCGCGGACTTGGGCGCGCAGATAGCCGACGCCTACAAAAGCCAGAAAATTTATTCCGAGCCCGTGGTAACCGTGCTGCCCGAAGAACGGTACGTCAACGTGGGCGGAGACGTGCGAGGCCCATCCCGGGTCGTTTATTCCTCCGATTCAACCGTCATGAGCACGATTAACGCCTGCGGCGGTTTCACCGATTATGCCGATCGGCGCCACGTGCGAATTCTCCGGGGCAAGCAGGTCATTCAGGTCGACTGTGTGCTTGCGGCCCAGAGCGCTGGCAACGATCCTCCCGTCTATCCCGGGGATCAGATTTACGTTCCACGGACCATGTTCTAAGGCCATGTCGCGGCGGTTGCGACAATCCCCTCGTTCCCAAGTTTCACTTGGGAACGCGCTTGCTGAGGCCATTTCAGGGCCGTTTCAATCTGCGTCCAGCATAGATCTGCGCCAATGAAAATTGCCTCCTCCAAGCTCGCGCGCCACATCGTCGTGCTTCTCGCCGGCGTCATCGTCGTCACGGGAATTTCCTCGTGCGACCGCCTGCGGCAGGCCAACGAACAGGCGAAAGTCGCGCACGCCTTCGATGCGTGGAAAACCGCCATCGCCAATCAACAGACCCATCAGGCGCTGGCCTACATTCCGAGCCATGTCGACGACTACTTGAATGCGTTGAACACCGGTACGCTCAGTTCGGGCGCCACCCCCAGCTCGACTCCCAGTCCTTCGCCCGGCGTCGACCTGCTCCTGCGGACGGCTTTGCAAAAAAAGGTGCCCGCCGAGATGCGCCCTCATTTGACCCTCGGCAGCCTCCTGCAGCGCATCACCGACCGGCATCTTTTCAACCCGCGCGAGGTCCAGCAAATCGAGCTCGGACCGGTCTCCATCGAGGGCAACCGCGCCAGCGCCGCCGTCTATTACCAGGGATCGCTGACCGCCCTGCGCCTGCCCTTCATCAAGGAGAACGATGTCTGGAAAATCGACGTCATGGCGCTCCTTCCCTACGCCGAAGTGCTCATGCGCGTCGATCGCGCCATCAAGGGCGAGACGGAAGCCCAGCAGGTCGATCAACTTGTCAGCAAGCTCCCCTCGCTTTAGGTTAAGTCCCCCATGCTCGCCAAACGCGTCATCCCCTGCCTCGACGTCCACAACGGACTCGTCACGCGCGGACAGCAGTTCGGCCGCGCGGAGGACAACGGCCTGCGCAACGTCGGCGATCCGGTCGAGCTCGCCATCCGCTACAACGAACAGGGCGCGGACGAACTCGTCTTCTTCGACATCACCGCCTCATCCGAAGGCCGCCAAGCGATCATCGACGTCATCGAGCGCACGGCCGACCGCTGTTTCATGCCCCTGACCGTGGGCGGCGGCGTCCGCACGACCGACGACATGCGCATCCTCCTGCGCGCCGGGGCGGACAAGATCAGCCTCAACTCCGCCGCGCTCGCCCGCCCGCAGATCATCGCCGAGGGCGCGGAAGCTTTCGGCAACCAGTGCATGGTCGTCTCCATCGACGCCAAGAAAACCGCGCCCGGCGAATGGTCCGTCTTCTCGCGCGGCGCGCGCGACCGCACCAAATGGGAAGCGCGCGCCTGGGCGCAAAAAGCCGTCGCGCTCGGCGCCGGCGAAATCGTCCTCAACAGCATCGACTCCGACGGCATGCAGACCGGCTACGACCTCGAAATCACGCGACTCATCAGCGAACTCGTCCCCGTCCCCGTCGTCGCCAGCGGAGGCGCATGGGAACTCAGCCACTTCACCGCCGTGCTCGACCAGGGCAAAGCCGACGCCGTCCTCGCCGCCAGCGTCTTCCACTACGGCAAATTCACCATCGCCCAGGTCAAGTCCTACCTTGCCGACCACGGCGTCGCCGTCCGGTTGTAGTGCAGTAGGTAGCCGCCGCTGTCCCTAGCGGCGGTGCTGGATAGCCGCGCCAAGCTCGGTCGAGGTTGTCTTTAGGGAGCCGCCGCTGGCTCAGCGACTCATTTCCTCCTCGTTCCCAAGTTTCACTTGGGAACGTACTTGTGGAGGCAATTTCATTGCCGATTCCGCAGCCGCGCTCGTAAAAGCGTGGGTGATTATTTCGGCCAGAGACTGATCGATTGGCGGATGATTTCATCGAGCTCCGCCTTGGAATCGCCGCTGCCGAAGGTAAAGGTGCCGGTGAGATGCTTCCAATCGTCGGGCGTGAGGCCGTAAAGCTCGCGCGCAATAAAGACTTCGAGCGCAGCGCGTTCCTTCACATCACGCGGATTCTTCAGCAGCTTCGTGGCGAAATCGGCCAGCTTCTTTTTCTGTGGCAAGGTGAGCTTTGGAACTGGAAGCTCGTACATGTAAAACATGTTGAGCGTCGCCGAGATTTTGCTGCGAATATAAAAGTTCAAAGTGAACGAATTCAACAGGCAAAGAACAGAACAAACATCTTCATGATCCAAAGAGTTTTGAGATAGCTTGCAGGTGTTCGTCAAATCGTAGCGGGTCGGAACCAAGTAGGTAACCGTGTCAGAAAAATAGAGTCCGGAGGGTAAAAGCGTAGCAATGATTGAGCGCTCATCCGTGCTTCGGCCAATTCGTCGGTAACCCAAACGATCAAATTCACAATCAAGCTTGAATTTTTTCGCCTTCCAGAGTTCGGTCAGAAATTTTTCAAATTCGTCTTTTTTGGTTGGAACATCTTTACCATCTACTTTTTCCAACCTGTTTTCACGAACGAATTGGCCAAGTCTGTATATCTCCTTGTGAAGCAGTTCGGGGCGCACTTTTTTATCCTCAGCATGGTAAGTCCGTGCCGCAAAATCGCTGTTGAACTGGTGAATCATCTTGCCTTCTAAGATTACTGATTCTCCTTTGTGCAGCTTACGCGCCTGGTCTTTGAGGTAGAACTCCACATCATCAGACGGGTGCAATTCCCGTCTAAACTGTAAGCCAAGTTCCCCAAGCAATTGATGCTCGCCGCGAATTCTGCTGGCTAACAAATAGTCTTTCTGCGACCGGAATTCCATGACCGAAAGAATTTCAGGCGAGAACCGGCGAATCATCTCGATGCTGTAGCGAATCGGTTCTTCGTGAACGTCTTTGGGATCGTGCAGATAAAACCGGGCGTCGAAGGTGTGGTCTTGGGGCGTCGGTTCGCCTTTGACGACTTTGAAGAATCCGAACTTGAAGCGGCTGTCGACATCAGGAAAAATTTGTTTTGTCCGCACAACGCCGTCCACGATTTCTTTGTAACCGCGATTCTCGAACGACGTAAGTTCATCAAGACGGTTTTCAGTAATGAACCATCTGCGTATGTCCGCACAGCCTTCGTCCGTTTGCAGGCTGGAAGGCACAAGCAGCGAGAACTGCCCGCCTTGCCGCACAAGCATGAGGTCGCGTTCGATGAAAAGCTTGAACAGATTCCAGTCGCCCGTGCCCTGCTTCTGGTAGCTTTTGCCAAAGTACACCTTGTGGCGTTCGTAGTATTGCTCGTGCTCGCGCCATGAGGCGGCGAATTTTTTGTTGCTCTTCAACTCATCCTCAAACCATTTCTCGAAGGTTGGCCCATCCATGCCCATTTTGCTGAACTGCGGTTTTCCCCGATAAAAGTTGGCGGCGAATTCTTTTCGGACGGGCTTGAATCCTTCCCAGGGCGGGTTGCCGATCACGCCGTCGAAACCGGAGACTTCCCTCCGTTTGCCGTCGGGCGAGAACCAGCAGGGCCAGAAATGGAGAACAAAGCCGGCCGGATCGCACGGCAGATTTTCACCCTGGAAATGTTCGAGGAAGTTGGCATGGACTTTGGCGCGCAAGGCGAGGGCTTCGTCGAGCGCCTCGTGCCGCATGGGGTTGGCGATGTAGCGGGCACGGAGTTCGGTAAGTTTTTTGAGTTCAGCCGCCTGGTACTCGGCCAGCCACCCGGCCTGCTTGGCCAATTCCACATCGACAAGGGAATCGGCGCAGTGAAAATTGAGTTCGAGGTTGGGCAGGATTTTGACGATATCGGTTTTAAGTTCTCGGTAATTATAATCGGCGGGGGAAAGTTTCACCGCTTCCTTCCAGATGTTGGTCTTGGCGACGCCGAGTGCTCCGGGGTCCTTGTCGACGCCGAAAATGTGCCGCAGGAGGATTTGCGCGATGAGGATGCGACGATTGTCGAAATGCTGGCTGCGGCGGAAGGCGAGCGCGGCTTCGACGTTAGGCGGCATTTCCATCAGATTCATCTCACCATTTTCGGGCTTAAGAATTTTCTGCACCCAGGTGCAGGCCTGATCGACCCTCTGATATTCGCGCCAGAACGCTCGCAAGACCTTGATGAGGAAGCCGCCGGACCCGCAGGCGGTATCGGCCACGCGAATTTCTGCGAGTTGCGCCATGAGTTGACCGGCGCGTTTAAAGTCGCATTTTTGACTGCCGACGGCGTCGCAGATTTCGTCTGTGATTTTACCTGCGAGGGAATTAACGAGCGAATCGGCCATCGGCCCGGTGATGCCGGCGGGCGTATAGTAGATGCCCTCGTCCTTGCGGTTGGCGGCAAGGAACATTTCGTAGCTCTTGCCAAAGATGTCCTCGTCAATGCGCCGGTAATTATAATGGACAATGCCGCGACTACTGAAAGTCTCCCACGTATTGATGCCGAGGACGAAATTCAGCTTGCGGCAAAAGCGCTCAAGATTGTCGGGATCCTTGTCCAGCCGATCCCAAACGCGGGTGGAAAAAATCTCGGTGTCGTAATATTCATCGAAGAAATCCTCAAAGCCGTTGAGGAACTTGGGCACGATGCGGTGCGCTCCCTTGGCCTCCCATCTTTGGGTTTGGAGTGTGTATTCATCTTGAGTGTATCGGTAGGGAACGAGGCCGAAATCCTCCACCGTCCGGGCGAAGATGAGCTTGTTGATGAGGAGGATGATCGACTCGGCGGCGAGCTCGGTGGGAGTCCATTTGATTTTGTCGAATTCATGAAACCAGATTTTCAAGTCTTCGAAGAATTGCTGCTCAAGTTCCGGTTTCTCCGCTGTGTCTTCGAGGCGCCGTATGGTGTCGAGGACGCTGCGTGTCTCGCGACAACGGGTTAGGAAATCGGTGAAGGGAATGGAAGCAAAGTGCTTGTCCTCGAAATAATAGTCGCGCGCGCTGAAGAACCAGGCGGTGCGTAGATCGGTAAGTATCAGGTATTCGTGATCACGCAGGTACTTTTTGACCTGCCCAACGTGGTCCCTGGGATTGGCTTCGCTACGCCAGACCTGGCTTTCCTTGGCATCAAATTTGAAAAGGGATTTCAATTCAAGCGGGATACGTTGTCCCCTTGATTCGGGCAGCATGAAGTCGACGTAACCCTCCATGGTGCCCACTTGTCTTGTGGGCATGAAACCGAGCACGTTTAGGCAGAGCGCGGTGAAAAGGTCTTCCGCGGCTGACTCGGGTTTCGAGCCGTTTTTCAGATCAAGTAGATACTTTTCAATTGGAGCGTACGTCGAAGGCTTGCGGGAATCGGGTGCGAGGGGGAGGAATTCGATGCGACCACGCTCCGTGAGATCGTGCAGGGCAAGAAGGATGTCTTCGGGTTTCACTGGCTGTGAGAGATTCTCGGGAAGCCGGGGTTGGTTTCAAGGATAGATTTTACGAAGGATGATGCCACCTTTCGCTTAAAAAGCTTAAAACGCCTGTTTTTTTAGGCCGTTTAGGCCGTTTAAGCTTAGCAAGCCTGCCGCGCCTCTTCTTTTTCGTGGCAGGATGGGCTCATGAAAAGTTCCGCGTCTTTGGTTTTCAATTTCCGCGACGACAACCGAGCTCGATTTGGGTCGGGACAGAGTCCGACCCTCCAGGGTCAGGGCACCGCCGCACAGAACTCCTTGTCAGTGTTCGGTCTCGCGCTAGCGTTTCAGGATGACCCGGTATGCTCAGCAAATGGGAGCCCGTTTTCTCGGAATGCTTCAGATGGGGGGGCAGCTCGTCTTTCTTTTGTGGGACGTCCTGCGCTGCCTCGTGCGCTATCCCATCCGCTTCAACCTGCTGGTGAAGCAGATCGATTTCATCGGGTCGAAGTCGGTTCCGGTGGTGATTATCACGGGCAGCTTCATCGGCGCGGTTTTCGCCGCCCAGTGCGAGTTTCAGTTTCGCGACCTGGGGATGAGCTCCGCCGTGGGCCCAGTGGTGGCGATCGCGATGTGCCGCGAGCTCGGGCCGGTTTTGTGCGCGTTGATGATCGCGGGCCGGGTCGGTTCGGCCATGGCGGCGGAGCTGGCCACGATGAAGATCACCGAGCAGATCGACGCCCTGCGCGCGCTGGCGGTTTACCCGACGGAATACCTGATCGTGCCGCGTTTCCTGGCGATGCTCATCTCGATGCCGATCCTGGTCGGGCTGGCGATCATTTGCGGAGTGGGCGCGGGCTATTATGTTGCGGTGCACGTTTTGGAGGTCCCCGGTGTCTACTATTGGAACAACACGGAGAAATTTACGCATGACAAGGACATCTGGATCGGCGTGGTCAAAGGCTTCTTTTTCGGCCTTATTATTTTGTTGGTCGGCTGCAACAAGGGGCTTCAGTCCTCCGAGGGAGCGGAAGGCGTCGGTTTGGCCACCACGGAATCGGTGGTCGATTCATTCATTATTGTGCTGATCGCCAACTTTTTCTTCACCTTCCTGCTCAATGCCATTCTCTAATTTTTGCCGTGCCAACACCCATGACTGAAACCTTCAACGGGCCCCTCGTTCGCCTGGTTGAGGTGGAAAAGAAACTGGGCCGCCAGAAGGTTCTCAAGGGCGTGAACCTCGAGATCCGGCAGGGCGAAAGAATGGTCATCATCGGCCGAAGCGGCGGCGGCAAGAGCGTTTTGCTCAAGCATATCATCGCGCTCATGCAGCCGGATTCAGGCGAAGTCTGGTTCCGCGATCACAACCTGGCGGGGCTGACCGAGGAGCAACTGGTCCCCATCCGCAAGGAGACCGGGATGCTCTTTCAGAATGGCGCGCTGTTCGATTCGCTGAGCGTGGGCGAGAACGTGGCGTTTCCCCTGCGCGAAAAGGGCGGCATCAGCGAGGCGGAAATCAAGGCGGAGGTGGAGCGCGCGCTGAACATCGTCGATCTGCCGAAGCAGGAGCACAAATGGCCGTCGGAGTTAAGCGGCGGCATGCGCAAGCGGGTCGCCCTGGCGCGGGCCGCTATCGCCAAACCGGCGTTGATGCTCTACGATGAGCCGACCTCGGGCCTGGACCCGGTGGTGGCCGACAGCATCAACAAGCTGATGGTGCGGCTCGGTGACGAATTAAACATGACTTCCGTGATTGTAACACATGACATGGTGAGCGCCCGCGAAGTGGGCGACCGTATCGCGATGCTGCACGAAGGCCGCATTTACTGCGTCGATGTGCCGAAGGTGGTGCTTGAATCGGAGGACCCGATTGTGAAACGCTTTGTGAACGGCATATCCGATGCCAGCGACGCTGTATTCTAAGAAGGAGACGCTATGAAACAATCCGCGAATATCGAGACGAAGGTCGGCATTTTCCTGCTGCTGGGGATTGGGCTGATCTGTTCGCTCATCATTCTTTTCGGCGAAGTGCCCGATCTCTTCAAGCCGACCTATGCGCTGACGGTGAAGTTTCCCGACGCGAGCGGCCTGCTCAAGGGATCTGATGTCTATCTGGCGGGCGCGGTCATCGGCAAGGTGACGACCGATCCGCATTACATTCCCGACTCCGGGAAGGTGGAGGTGAACCTCAAGATCGACAAGGCTGTGCAAATCCGGGAGGACGCCACGTATGAAATCGGCAGCTCGGGATTGCTGGGCGACAGATTTGTGGTCGTCAAGCCTCACGAGTACAAGGAGGGAGAGGAAAAAGCGCCGTATGTGAAAGATGGCGAGATTATCGAGGGCACAACGGAAACCGGTCTTGAAGACATCATGAATTCCTCCAAGCCGCTGATCGACCGGGCCAATCACATCGCGGCGCAGCTCGACGACATGATCACGCGGCTGAACACCGATGTCCTTTCCGGAACGAGCACGGATGATTTGAAGGAAACCATCGCAAAACTCCGGCACATGGTCGATAACGGCGACAGCATGATTTCCAACGCGAATGATTTGCTTTCCCAGGCCAAGACGGGCAAGGGCGTGCTCGGACGGCTGATCAACGACAAGCAGGTCGGAGACAATCTCGCCGCGTTCATCGCCAATCTCAAGGCGCACGGTCCGATTTTCTACCACGACGATACTGCGGATAAGACGAAAGACAGTAACGACGATGATGGATCGAGAAAGAGCCGAAAATGAGCGAGCCTTTGAGCGCGGTTGTCGTTGCGGCAGGTCGAAGCCAGCGCATGGGCTTCGACAAACTCCTTACCCCGTTGGGCGGGCGTCCCCTGCTGCTGCATACGCTGGACCGGTTGCTCGCCACCGAAGTGCCGAGGGAAATCATTTTGGTCATCCGTCCCGGCGCCCAGACCGAAATGGAAGCGGTGATCTCGCCCTTGCGCGACCGGGGCAACATCCGGCTTGTCGATGGCGGTGCGCAGCGCCAGGATTCGGTTCAGGCGGGGCTCGCGGCGGTGTCCGATTCATCTGATTTTGTGATGGTCCATGATGCGGCCCGGCCTTTTGTGACGAAGGAACTGATCGATTCGGTCCTGGCCGCGGCGAAGCTCTCCGATGCGGCGGTTTGCGGCGCGCCGTGCAGCGACACGTTGAAGGAAGTCGGGGAGGATGGGCTCGTCATCCAGACGATGGATCGCTCGAAGCTTTGGACCGTGCAAACGCCGCAGATTTTTCGCACCAAGCTGCTGCGCGATTGTTACCAGGCGGCGCTGAAAGACGGTGCAATCTTTACGGACGACACGGCGGTGGTGGAGAAAATGGGGCATCCCGTGCGCATCGTGCTTTATCACGGGATCAACCTGAAGGTGACGACGCCGGCCGACTGGGGCATGGCGGAAGCGCTTCTCCGGGCCGGTGAAGGCGAGGGAAGTCCCGGCCAGACCCTGCGCAAGCAACTGCATGACATGAACAATCACCTTACGCCGCTGCTGGGCTACGCCTACCTGCTGGTGAATGAATTTCCGGATGACTCGCGCCCGAAGAAATTCGCCAAGAGCGTGCAGATGGCGGCGGAACGGTGCCAGGCGACGACGGCGGCGATCCAGAAGTCGGTGCGGGAGCTTTTCCCGCGCAAGGGGGAGTAGGCATAGGTAGGGACGCGAGTCCCTTTGCGTCCCTTAAATAGGTGGGACGGCACGGGACTGCCGTCCCAACCTTACTTTTCAGGTGCGGCGATTTGAGCGCGCCGCTACAGTTCGCGCGATGCACGATATCGATCTGCTCCACGATCTTGCCGTCGTCATGCTCGTGGCGGGCATTACGACCGTGCTTTGCCATCGCTTCAAGCAGCCGGTGGTGCTCGGTTATATCATCGCGGGTTTTCTTATCGGACCGTACACGCCGCCTTTCGAGCTGGTGAGGGACGAGGAATCGGTGAAGACGCTGGGCGAAATGGGCGTGGTGTTGCTGATGTTTTCGCTGGGGCTGGAGTTCAGCCTGCGCAAGTTGAGCCGCGTCGGGCTCTCGGCGCTGGTGGCCGCGCTGCTGGAAATCGCGCTGATGATCTGGCTCGGATACGAGGTGGGCCGCGCGTTCGGATGGAGCACGATGGACAGTGTTTTCCTGGGCGCGATGCTCTCCATTTCCTCGACGACGATCATTGTGAAGGCGCTCGCGGAGCTGGGTAAATCGAGGGAGGCTTTTGCGGAGATCATTTTTGGCATTCTCGTGATCGAGGACATCCTGGCCATTGTGCTTCTGGCGCTGCTTTCGGGTTTCGCGCGGACGGGATCGCTTAACGCGGGACAGGTCGGAATCGAGGTCATCAAGCTGGCTGTCTTTTTTGCGATGGTGCTCGTGGCGGGATTCATCGGCGTGCCAAGGATTTTTAATTATATCGCCAAATTCAAAAGCGACGAAATGCTGCTCGTCGCCGCATTGGGATTCTGTTTCGGCGTCGCGCTGGTCGCCTCGATGCTCGGCTATTCGGTGGCGCTGGGCGCATTTCTGATCGGTGCAGTGATCGCCGAATCGCGACAGATTCACAAGATCGAGGACCTGACCGCGCCGGTGCGGGACATGTTCAGCGCGATTTTCTTCGTCAC
>Ga0116229_10004091_pt1 | contig 23930 bp, 22 predicted proteins | sample S1TSphgellanicum_3_FD_87313 | JGI IMG/M metagenome (GOLD analysis project Ga0116229, IMG submission 87313) | Host-associated microbial communities from peat moss isolated from Minnesota, USA - S1T2_Fc - Sphagnum magellanicum MG | ecosystem: Host-associated > Plants > Peat moss > Unclassified...
AAGAGGAAGAGTTTTTTCATTTTTTCTTTGTTCCAACAGGTCCCCAATGTGTTCCCCATGGGTTTTATTTTAAGTTTTGAGGGGGAAAGGGGGGGGGGGAGAAGAAGATTTTTTTCATTTTCCTTTGTTCCAACATGTTCCCAATGTGTTCCCCATGGGTGTTCCCAATCGCACCTTGCTTTAATCCCATATGTTTTGCTCAAAATCCTCCCCTTCTCACATATATTAGTGGGCCAAAGGGGGAGGCACTCCATCTGTCCATAAAATCTTCAATTTTTGTGAGCCATCATAATTTCAATTTTTTTTTACTGGGGCCAATCAAATTCAATAAAAAAAAGTTGGACTTGTGAGGGGTAAAGGTTAGGCCAAAAAGGGTGATAAACTTTTTTGGGAGGAGAAATTTCATGTAGCCAATGGGAAGGCCCAAGCACACGCTAAATGTGCCTTGCATTTTTTCCTTTTAAGTTTGGGGGGAGGGGGATTTAGAGGGGGATATTTTTCAATTTTCCCTAGTTCCCACTATGTTGACCATCCCACCATCCACTCACTTTGGCTGGGGCCCTCAAGGGAAAGGGGGGGTGGGGGGTGGGCTCCAGCCAATCATGAATTATCGCATCAAGACACCGACGCCCATTTCTTTATAGTAGTAGATAGTAAGGATTACATTGAAATGGCAAATTTTCTTTAGACTCTCTTGAAAATTCTCAATTTCATTAAGTTATGAATCTTGTAACTTTTCAAATTCATAACTCGCACATTTGGATTTCAATTCATGAACTATCAAGGGCAAAGTTGTATCCTTTGAACAAACCCTTTCAATAACATATCTCACATTCCAATCAACCGTCAAATTTTGTCCAACATTTTAATGACTATGACTCTTGATCATTCTTTTGGTCATAACTTGTGCTTTAGATTTTTAGATGAGTAATGTGACCCTATTTTGGATATTTATTTCTAAGAGCTTTCTAATAATCTAAAGAAGGCCCAATTTGAACTAAGTTTGAATTTGCAAACCTTATTTCAAAAACTTGAAATATCATAGGATTTCAATTCTCAAAGTGAGAATCCATTGACAAATGTTGAGACTCATTCTTTCACATTTGTGAAAGTGTGTTTAATCTTGAAACAATTTGTCAACTCATTCCCTTCACTATGCTTTAACCTTGGTCGCAAGTTCAAGGTTAAGTTGACCAAGGTTAAGAACATGACATTTTTAATTAGGGTTTGAACTGCATTATGCAAGTTAACCCAATTGAGGATTTGCTACATTTGCAATTTTTCCTTCATCCATCCATTTGTCCAAATGTTTGAATGTTTTCAGTGCTATGAAATTTCATCCATTTGACTTGATGGCTAAAAATTTGGTAAAGAAAAACATTATAAAACATGGGGGTGGTTGGGTGTTGGTTTTGATCCTAGTAGCTCATGCAATTTTTTCAACCTTTAGGTAGTCCCCAAATTTGAAGGGGGCCATGACAAATTGTCATGTCATATTGTCATTGAAACCCACAAATGACATCCCAAATGAGATCCCATTTGGAGACTATACCTACCAATCTAAAACCCTTTGTCATGTCATATTGTCATTTCATTGAAACCCACAAATGACGTCCCAAATGAGATCCCATTTGGAGACTATACCTACCGATCTAAAACCCTTTGTCATGTCATATTGTCATTTCATTGAAACCCACAAATGACATCCCAAATGAGGTCCCATTTGGAGATTGTACCTACCAATCTAAAACCTTTTGTCATGTCATAATGGCATTTTAATTGAAGCCCCAAATGATGTCTTGAACAATATCCCAATTGATATTGATAGCTACCAAATCTACAATAGTTTTGTCATGTCCTATTGTCACCTTCATTCAAACCCCACCAAAAAATGACGTCCCAAATGAGGTCCCATTTTCATGCCTAATTACCCATTTAAATTAGTGTTGTCATGTCAAATTGTCACTTCAGTGAAGTGTCGAAAATGACGTCCCAAATGAGGGTCTCATTTGCATGCCTACCTACCAATCTAAAACGGTGTTGTCATGTCAAATTGTCACTTCAGTGAAGTGTCTCAAACGACGTCCCAAATGAGGTCTCATTTTCATGCCTACCTACCAATCTAAAACAGTTTTGTCACATCAAATTGTCACTTCAGTGAAGTGTCCCAAATGACGTCCCATTTTCATGCCGACATACCAATCTGAAACAGTTTTGTCACGTCAAATTGTCACTTCAGTGAAGTGTCCCAAATGACGTCCCAAATTTTGATACCTACCAATCTAAAACGGTTGGTTTTCAGCTGAACATCCCCCCCCCCTCTCTCCTCCCTTTCCTCCCCTGGCCCTCTCCTCTTCCTCCTCCTCCTCCTCATCATCATCTTCATCATCATCAGGAGCCAGTGATTGATGATCAAATGCATCCAGTTATGGAGCTGAAAGCTTGGTGGATTGCTTGTGTTTTATCTCCCACTTGTGGATTCTGAGATATTCCAAAGGACTGTTTGGAACATTTCACACAATTGTGAGAAGTTTCTACAAAGTTTTGTTTTCTTTGTTCAAGAAAAGAGAATGCTTTTCTGGTCATACTGAAGTTGTCGTGGTTATGGTGAAGTGTTTTTTTTCCTGTTGCAGAAAAGAGACAGACACAGACACAGAGAGACAAAGCTAGAGAGAGAATTAGGGTTTGTTTCTATTGTTCTAGAACTTGAAAGTCTTGTGTAGTGAGAGATGTAAATGCTCTGGATCTGTGCATTGTGCGAGATGCTGAACAAATTTTTGGAGTGGAAATTATGACCAAACACAAGGTGTTGCAATTCTTCACCTTCTGCATTCTGAACTTTGTCCAATTTGGTGAAGGTTGGATGTTGTTGGGAATATATGTTAAGAGTTCATGAAACCCTAATAAAAAGCTCTTGAAGGAAGCTCTTGAATCTGCAACATTTTACATTGGATTTCCGAACTTGACTAGTCCCATTTACAGTGGAGTAGAGTTGAACTAAATTTTTATTTTTCTTATGCAATTTGTGGGTTTGCAGATTGATGTGGCACCAAAACTAGATTTCAGGACAGTGCGTGTCCATGTGACTGATGGTGCTCGCAGAAGTGCTGTTGATTCTCAACAGTAAGATCTTCTTTGGATTCTCTGTAGATTCTAGGAGTGCAGTTTTCATTGAAGCTCAGTGGGTTTGTTCGTTTGCCATCTAATCTGATTGCATTGATTGTCTTTATTTTATTTTTTGGGCAGGTTTTGTTCAAATAAAATTGTGACAGCCAAGTTTGATGCCTATAGCTTCATCCCCAAAAACCTTTACCAGCAATTTCAACAGCCGGCAACTCTTTACTTCCTGTTGATTGCGTCAATCCAGCTGATTCCTGGGCTTTCACCATCCACCAGCTGGAGCACGCTCTTACCCTTGTGTCTTGTGTTGGTCTTGAATGGTATGAAGGAAGGCTTTGATGATTGGAAGCGCAAGTTGTCTGACATGCAAGTATGCTGCCTCTCTACCTACTCATGTTTGGCTCGTGTTAGTTGCATGTTTTGCACTAAATCTCCTCAGACATTTCGACACATTGTCTGACATGGTAGAGTCTTGTATAACTGGATCAAAGATTGTATGTGCATGCCTCTTACTTTGCCAACCTTCTTCATTTTTCAGCAGCAGCACTAGACCTCAAACCAAGTGCACAAAGGTGACAGCAAGCAAAGGTCAATGGAGATTTGCAATGACAGATGTCACCACTAACCTTTGCTTTGCTCGATGAAGGGAACAACATCTCAACTGGAAACTTGTTTTCTTCTTCTTCTTCTTCTTCTTCTGACAGGTAAACAAGCGCAAGGTCCAGATTTTGGTCGGTGAAGACTTCTTGGATGGGGACTGGAGCACAGTCATTGTTGGTGACATTCTGAAAGTGCAGATTGATGAAGAGTTTCCAGCTGACCTTGTCTTTCTGTCATCCTCTGACCCCCAGGGTAAGCACTAACTACATGAGTTGAGAAATAACCAGGGAGGATTTTGCTACAATGGGTTGTGTCAAAATTTTGCACTCCTGAAACCATCTCATATAGAAAATTCCAGTTTCAGCAAGCAAATGAGAGGAAAGAACTGTTTACATGTATATTGCAGCAGAAGCAATCTAGTGTGAGCAATGGATATGATGTTTCTCCAAGCTTTGTTATGATGTTTCTCTCCTGTATCACTGTCCATCTGAAACTTTGGCTTACAATCATGCTATAATTTGGATCATCTTCATCGACAGTAGTAGTGGCAAATGGGTTCTGTAGGACTTGCATATTTGGAGACTTCAAACCTCGATGGTGAAACAAATCTGAAGCTCCGAAATTCCTTTTACAAGTTAGCACCCTTAATGTTTGAAGGTGGTGACATGTCAATGTCAGTCTTCTCTGGGATGGTAATCAAGTGTGAGAAGCCGAACAACCGTTTGTATCACTTTGAAGGCTCCATCAATCTTCAGGTTGGGAATCACTGCCACCATCGAATCTGATTCTTCAGTTTCTGTCATTTTTGGATTACTCCCACTTTAGCATCAGGACTTCAGGGCTCACTTGAGCTAAAGCAAAGATGTCTGTGCACTTTGCAATCGACAACTTAACTACAGAACAAGACACACTGATCTCTTGAATTCAGATTTCCTTCTGGCATGTTGGTCTCATTTTAGTTTGAGCTGAGCTGTGGGTCTGTGACTAGAGCAACAATACATGATGGGATGTGAGGTGAGAAGTTAGAAAATATATATTTTGCGCCGTTGTCATGTTGCATACACAGGGTGCAGGGAAAATGCCTGTGGATGAAAGCCAAATTTTGCTACGGGGGGCAACTCTTCGCAACACAGAGTGGGTACTTGGTGGTGTCGTATTTACAGGGCCTGACACTAAACTCATGCGTAACATGGTTTCTGCCCCTCGCAAGGTGATTCATTTGCACCATAAATTCAGTGTTTTAGTTTTAGTGTGAGAGGAAATTGTGCAGTGTAGAGCAATGTTGCAACAAACCATTAAAAACAGTTCGGAAGGAGGATGTTGACACTTTTCACTGAACCCATTTTGTTATGTACCTATTTGTAATGAAGTTGTTGCTTCCACTTCTGATCTGAGTATTAGATTTTTTCTTGGAAAACTACACTAAGAAATCAGGGTGGACAGTATGTTTTGGAAGTTGGGAAGTTTTGTTGGAGCATGCCTTGAATACAAGGGTGCCAGCTGAAATTGATGAATCTTGTCTTTCTGTTATGGATCATTGCAGATGTCATCTTTAGAGAAGCATAGTAACATACTGGTGCCAATTATGTTCTTCATCCTGGTAGTCTTGTGCCTAGCCCTATCCATCATGGAGAACAAATGGTCTTTGAAGAATATGGCACAGCACTATTATCTGCCAAACACATACACATGGCCTGAAAAGGCTCCCGGGCTTGGTGGCGTTGCTGTCCAAATTCTCAGGTTTTCACTGTCTTCACCCAGAATACACTTTTGGACAAAGGCAGGAGACATAATGAGAATTAGCAAAGGGGAAACTACGTAATCATGTAAAAGATAGTTCTTTTGTAGCAAGGTATCTCTATATCCCTGGAGACACTTGCATGAATGATCACAAGAGCCAACTAATCAAGATGAAGATTATGTCAAAGCATCCCAGCTGTTGTGATCAGTATGTGGTTGTTGAAGGTTTCTTCTTTTTGAATCTTAAACACAAATGTGGGACATGCATGCAGATTCCTTATACTGTTGAATCAGTTTATACCTATCTCTATGTACGTGACACTGGAAATAGTGAAGGTGGTGCAGTGTCTATTTATTAACTGGGACCGTCAAATGTTTCATGCTCACACCCAACAATATGCTCAGGCCCAGTTTTCAGGCCTTACTGAAGAGCTTGGTCAGGTGAGCCCACCCTCATTGAGATTGCTTTCTGGAACAAATGTTTTTGAGTTTCTCAAGTGCTAGCCAGTTCATCATGACCACCATGTCTTCCTGTTTGCTTCCAGAAATGCAACAGAAACTCGGGATGCTTATTTTGTATGACAGTAGATAAATTATATGCTTATCTACAGCCACTGTCAGGAGCTGATGAAGTTAGTGGGTAGTGATTATAGGGCAGCTTATCATTGCTATTTGTGATGAAGTTGGTGGTCTGATATTGCTTTGTGAGTGGTCCCCTCATGAGGCTATGACTACTGCACACTGATTGTCATGTTACTTGTAAGATCCTTGCTTTGATGATGTTCTGCCCTTCAATCTCCCAAGATACAGACCATCTTTTTATGCTGCAGGTTGAGTATGTTCTGTCTGATAAAACAGGCACTTTGACACAGAACTTGATGGCCTTTGTGGAGTGCTCGATTGGAGGTGAATTGTATGGAAAGGAGTGTGCTGCAGATGTGAACAATGGGGATCATCATCATCATCAGGAGACTTCTGATTATGATCAGGAAACCAAGTCGGTCCACAGTGTGTGTCATGACCCAGCTCTTCGAGAGCTGTTAAGTGACACTTCTTCTGACAAGGGGAAGCTCTGTCAAGCATTTTTCACCCATCTCTCTGTTTGTCATACTGTGATTCCTCGTTTCCAAAATGATGATGAGAGTGGAGACCTTCGTTACGAGTCTACTTCTCCAGATGAGTTGGCTCTTGTCCAAGTAGGCACTTTCTCTTTGTTTCAAAGGAATCCTTCTTCTCTTTTGATTTTCTACTTCATCATCTATACAACTTGTTGGAAGAGTAAGCTAGATTAAGCTCTAGTACTTCCAGCTCCATGAGTGAAAAAGGCATCAGGAGGTTATATATTTCAGTGCTGGAATCATGTGCTTCAGCTGCTGCTGTGCTGGTACTAGATCTGGAAGTCCTGTGGCCTTCCATACTTCAAGCAGTCTGCATAGATCCTACTTGCTAGCCATGCTCCATTGATCAGGTTTCTTCTGCAATTCATGAATTTGAATGCATGCTCTTGGGAATTTGTTCATACATGCTGTAGACTGAGATGTTAAAGATGGTGTTGTCTACAGGGAGCTGCAGAATGTGGGTTTCAGCTGCAGTGGCGTAATCCAGAAGAGATTAAAGTGTTCTTTGAGGTTTGAAACCTTCATGTTGCTTTCCCTGTCGCAGAGAACCTGGGGTTACGGAAGAAGGCATAAACACTATACAAACTATGAATTGTAGACATCATACACATGCACCACAGTTTTCTGTGTTTGCATGCAAATTTTTTGTTATTGTTCCATCTGATGTGAACTTATGTGATTGCTCATGTGTAAGCAAAACATTCAGTTTTTAACTCAAAGATTTAACTGCATTTTGGTGCAGGGTCAAGGCCTGAAGCGTTTCTCCATTTTGGCTGTGTTGGAATTCACGCCTGAGCGTAAACGGATGAGCATTATTTGTAAGGAACATAAAGGAAGGTACTATTTTGCTCTGTAGTACATTGAATTATGCCCCTGATCATATTCAAGATGTGCACAATCTGTCATGAGAATTTGAAGCAAGAGACCATGTATGTAGTTGTTGTTTTCAGTCTCATCAGCTCTTGCCCAAAAGGAACTGCTTCTGCTTTACGTTCTGTCCTCTGTTGCTTGTACTGCTATCAGTTTCCAAGTTATTTGTCTACTTGTAATGATTTTGGTGCAACAGGGTGAAGTTGTTTTGTAAAGGAGCAGACACGGTTATTTTCAAGCGGCTGACCAACTCACAAGATGGTGTGGCTGAAGCAAGCCTTAAGCACCTCGAGGAGTTTGCACGAGCTGGTTATCGTACTCTCTGCATGGCCGAACGTGAGGTGCCATTTTCTATCTCAGTATTACTTCAAGAGCAGGACCAATTGTAAAGGGAGAAACCTGTGGGCGGCGCATATCTTTTGCATGAAGATCTGCATGTGGTTAAGATGCTCAGCATGATTGAATTTTTACACTGGATTGTGGGGCCATCACAGGAAGGATGGCTTTGTCAATTCAGTGGCAAGTCTGATCATACCACCCATTATGGTGGGAGAGGGGGGGGGGGAAAGAAAAAACATAAGCTAAACTAAGCTGGAAGGGGTGATGATGACAAAGGTTGATGATCTGGGAATTGAGAGGAGTGGGAACCATTTCTCACTCTGAAATTGTCTTTCTCATTGTCAGCTGAGCCTAGAAGAGTTTGATAGCTGGGCAGCTCGCTTCCGCCATGCAAGTGCTTCACTGGATGAGAGGGAGGAGAAACTAATTGCTGCTGCAGAGACCATTGAGCGGGACATGGTAAGTTTGTTAACTCCTGACAACCTGATTTCTTTTCTGGACAGTACTCAATCGAGATCTTTGTTCCTCCACCTCGGCAATATTGGTGTTACACTGCTATGAAGCTGAACACTGCAGTGTCAGCTAGAGCTTGACATGAAGTTGATCAAGTGTTCAAATGCGTTTATGTTAGTGTCTGGTCGTTTGATGTGGCTCTCTGTACTGTGTCCGGTTAGGTACTGTTGGGAATAGCAGCAGTGGAGGACAAGCTTCAGGAGGGAGTTCCTGAGACTGTCACCCTTCTTTCAGAAGCTGGCATTAAACTTTGGGTAGGGATTCTTCTATGGATTTGACCAAGTTTCATCACATGGCTACTGGTTCACAGCTCGAAACCCAACAAAAAAAAGAAAAAGCCAAACCTGGAAAGATTGTTGAAGTGCTGGATTTCTATGCCATGGAAATGCCTGCACAGGAAATAAGGAGAGGTGGAGAGATGGATTTATGATGATAGTTCAAGACTCATATGTGCAATGAACAATCACATTTGAAAATCAGTTTGAAGGACACAAGTGGTGGAGACTAAGCATGTTCAGTGAGCAGAAACCTCACCTCAAGGATTTGGTGTGGGCAGGTTCTCACAGGTGATAAGCTGGAGACAGCAGTTTCGATTGGTTTGTCATGCAATTTGCTTGCTGACTCGATGCACCTATTTCTTCTATCGGAGTCTGTGACCACCTCTGTGCCTCAACTGCTAAGGACCATGCTCCGAGAAGCTGAGAATAACTATTCGGTCAAGCTGATAGCTGGTAAGAGTTTTGAATCCAATTGAACATCATGAAAAAAACCCCCAGTTTTCTTGAGCTGGAAATAGTGATGATCACATCAGATGGATTTGAGATGCTGCTTCACAACAGGGTTGTTGCACTGAAATAAAAAAGCCTTGTTTTGACTCTGGGCCGATGAAGGTGAATCACGTCATTCCGACATGGCCACTGTGATCGAAGGTGCATCGGTTGCGGTTGCATTGGAGGAATCTAATAGACTGGTCTTTTTAGAGCTTTGTCGCTATTGTCGTGCTGTTGTGTGCTGTCGAGTTTCGCCAATTCAGAAGGCTCAGGTTGACAACAAGCTCCTTCCAGAACAAATTTTCATTCCATGTGCACCATTCAAGTGATACTGGGACAACTTGTACAAGCTGCTGACACAGAACTTTCAGGACACATGAAGTTTAGGACTTCCCACAAAGTTTGGGTGTTGGGTTTGCTTGTTGCAACAATTCTATGTATTGTTGCAATGGATAGGAGAGATATGGTTAATACTAAGAGACCACAACTCAGGAGGATTATTACACAGTTCTATTTTGCATACTATGATCACAAGACATAGATCTGGTTGCTGTGAAACTACAGGTGTGTCATTGGGGAATGATCTGATCTGAGAGAATCATCTTTCGGGTTATGCAGGTGACAAGGTTACTGAAGCATTATGGACAGGCTGTTACTCTGGCCATTGGAGATGGAGCCAATGATGTGGGAATGATCAGAGCAGCACAAATTGGGGTGGGTATCAACGGGAGAGAAGGTACATCAGCAGTGATGGCCAGTGACTATGCTCTTGCTCAGTTCCGTTTCCTTTCACGACTTCTTCTGGTACATGGAAGATGGCAAGGCCCTTGATCTGCCCTCCTCTCATCCCTCCTCTCTCATGCATTCTGTGCAGAAACTTGAATGTTTTATGATGGAATGTGTACTCTATAACATGCCTTGGATTGTGCTTTTCTTGTTGACATTGTGCCTTGTCCAACTGCCTGTGCACACTGATGGGTTCATTCAGCAGCACTCTTCCTTTCTAAGTTTCAATCTGAACTACCTCTAAAAAGCATTGCATTTGCAAATTCGAAGTTTCTTCATTTCTTTGCATTCTTGGTTAGTTAGACCATGTTGTCAGAATCATGATAGTTTTTACTCACATACTCATTTGAGCATCAGCTCTTTTATCTGTCACCCCTGGAAGTAGTAACATGTTCGATCACAAACATTCTGCTTCTCAGAAGTGCTTCCTTCATATGTATAATGCAGGTCCTACAAGAGAAACAGAGACCTGGTGATGTATGCATTCTACAAAAACACAGTATTTGTGATGGGTAACTTTTACCTGTCATTCTTCTCGGCATATTCTGCACAATCCTTGTATGTCGGGTTCTTGATTTCTACTTACAATCTTCTTTGGACGTCACTGCCCACCCTGGCAAGTGCAATCTTTGACAAGGATGTTAGTGATCGTACAGTAGAGAACAACCCACAGCTCTATATTGAGTCTCACTTGGAGAAAAGGCACCAATTTCTTTGGAACATAAGTTGCTGGATTCTCACAGGTCTATGGCATTCAGCTGTGGCATTCTTCTTTCCATGGTGTACCATCCACACATCAGAGTGAGCATTTCCTAGCTCTCCCCTTGTAGTTTTTCCCCCTAGAAGCCATTTTTTTGGTAAGATGATATTGGTGCTTGGAATAGATTACATCAAACAAGTGGTTTTGGCATTGAATTCTCTGACACTATATAGAAGCATGTGAAAGCATCATCTGTTAGAAATAGGGATTTACAATGCAAGGTTTCTGTTCCATTGCCATGTTTCAAGCACAAATTTGTGTACAGATTTGTTGAAATAAAGAAGTGATGTGAGTGTATGAAGTACTTTTGCAGGAGCCATGGTGAGTCGGGTGGACTTTCATCACTAGGAGCAACAGTATACACAATGTGCATCCTTATAGTGAACATGAAGCTTGCAGCTTGCACATACAGGTTCACATATATACAGATTGTTCTCTTTTGTAGCTCCATTGTATCTTGGCTTCTGGTTCTTTTTTTCCTGTCATACACGGACAATTGGAGTTTATACTGGGAGGATCTGAATGCTGTTGGGACCAGTCTCTACAAGGGGACCAATTTCTGGTTGTTGGTGGCTTTGACACCCATCACAGCATGCCTGCCTGATGTGACCATCTCAATCTTCTCAAAGCGAAGTGCTCCCTTGAACTTCCAGATTATGCAAGAAATTGAGAGTGGGTGGCAGGATGGGGTTTATGTCCATGGAACCCCTGACTATGTTGGGCGTGTTACTGAACTGCTGGGGAAACAAGGTAGCCAAGGTGAATCTGGTGGCCTTACAACCCAACTTGAGGAAGCTGCTGAAGCTCTGTCAGTAAAGACCCAGGAAAACTTTCAGTCTGATCCTGATGGTGGTGGGACTGAATCAAATTTGTTGCCACGAAGGATGACCTGGAGAGAGGTTGTCAATGATGATCAGGTAGAGGGGATTGATCATGTCAACATGCTGAGCCGTTACGGGAGGCGGCGGAGCAGTGGGTTTCATGTGGTAACAAGTCATAGCGCAGTGGCCAAACCCATTGTCGAAACTGCCACACCTTCTGAGTGTAAAATTCTCCCTCTCCCACATCACATCAGTCAAGATGATTTCATCTGTTCTCTTCCTGTCTTCTGATGATCTTATGGAGTCCTTATAAATGTGGTCATGGTGCTGTTGTTCTCTTCAGTGGATAGGTCAGGCTGTAGGTTGATATCATGACATGCTAGGTTTTTCTGAGTTGGCAGACCTTATAGCAAAAGAGGGATGATGATGCTGATGTTGAGTGAGGTATTTGGGATTCACAAACTGTCTCTCCTTGGTTGTGCAGCTGATACTTCATCAATGGAAGAAAGCAATATGAAATTGCTTCGCAAAAAGAAGCAAGACAGCTCTTCTGCTGATAGTATGGCCAGAAAGGCACCTTTGGCTACTGACAAGCTTCGTGCACAGTGGGACAGCTTCAATGCAATATGGTCAACAAATCTACCAATAGCCCCTCCAGCTCGAAACCAGCTGATACCTCGTCATGCAATTGGGAAAACACCTGGCAAGCTACCAGACATCCCAGCAGTCTCAAGCTCTTCAAAAGCTAGCGAATTGCAGAAAAGGGGCACATCCAAACAGAATGAAATCTCTTCAAAGTTAAGCTATTTGGCTACTCATGAAGATGCTCCCAGTTCATCACGACCACTACCATCCAACTTCTCTCCAAGAGATGAATTTGCTGCATCAGGACCCATTATGCAATACCAACATTTCAACTCTCCAGATACCCACAGGCAGCTGGTCATGACCACTGATTATCCTTCATACTGGCCAGGCCCACGAGAACCAAGCAACACGGATTTTGGTGACTACTTCAGTGGTGCCGGTGTTCCACAACACTCCAACAATGTGAATTACATGCATTCATCAAAGGGTGGTTCTTCTCCTATGAATGTGAGAATGCCTCAGTCTTCTGGTCTGAGACCACCAGTGTCTAATGAGTATTCTACAGATCTTACATCTGCAGATTTCTTTGAGCCAGCTCAAGTGTGGTCAGTCCCTCCTCAATTTGTTCAGCAGCGCCGTGATGTCAATCAGGTTGATTATCATGCTGGTTATTTGGCAAGACCGCCACCACCCATCACACATACTTTCATGCCACTTTCCCCGCCTCAATCCAGCACTCCTGGACCCTTAGAGAATCCTGAGAGAAACAGAAGTACCTTTGAGCATTACTCACAGCTTACGGGAGGACCATCCTATCATGAGTATAATGCACAGCAAGTTAGAGAATCAGGCATCCGAGATCCAGGAAGATATAGAATGCAGCATGGACAGGAGGAACCAAGAAGAGCTTATGAGCAATATCTGCAGGCTCCATCATCATCATCACCACCATCAAGCAGTTCAAAGGACAACTACAATGTGCAAAGAACACGAGATCCAAGCACATATTACTACAGTCCAAACATGGGAATGGCAAGCAATACTGGTGAGCAATATTACAAGCAGCCCACTTCTGAAGAAGTTCAATATTCCAGGGCTCCTTTCTCAGGAAAACAGAAAGTGTCGGTGCTTGACAGGCAACTTATGCCAAGCAGGCCAGTGAGTGCAGAAGATCTGGTGCGCCCAAGAGGACAAGAGCAGACAAGCAGCAGTCCAGATTTTCATGTGCAGCTAGAGCAAAGACCAAATACTTCACCAGGAGATTCTATCCATTCTCAAGGGCAAATCAGAGTACAGCCAAGGCAGCAGATTGAAAAACAACCCAGTACATCAGAGTATCCTGCACTCGAGCAAACTTCAGGTAATTCAGGAGATGCTACTACACATCCTCAAAAGCAACCAGCAGTACATACAGCACGGAGGCAATCTAAACTCACCCGAAGTGCATCTGGACATACAAAGCATCGGACATCTGAAGACACTCCTGAGATTGACACACCGTCAGTCTTTGCTGATTATTCCCATCGTGGTGGAAGGCAAGCTCATGCTGCAAGGAAGCAGAATAATCTGCACACTGACAACGCTACTGCCAGTCCACAACAGCTGGGATCTCCTTTAGGAATGCTATCAAGTAGTAGTCCCAGAGAGCAGAGCAAGGAACAAAAATCAGAAGACATTTCTAGGCCTACTCCATCAGCATCATCATCATCTGCAGCCATCCCTCGGGATGCCATCAGAGCCATGATAACTGGAAGTTCTCCATGGGTGTCTGAGACAGGCAACCCTGATTACTCACCAGTGAGCACACCCACAATACAGCAGCTCCCTGGTGATCGAAGCATTCCTGGCAGACTTTCCAGACGCACAAATTTGATTGAATTTGAACCTCATTGATGGTCATACATCATGAGTTCAGAATACCCAGATGGGTTGTGTTGATTGGTGAGTTGTTTTCTCCAAGGAACATCCACACTTGCAAGGGACAGTTTTTTTTCCCCCTATCAGATCAACAGCTGTTTTCACTTGGGCTTGAGCGATGCAAGCACCCTAGTTACCATGTTTTGGAAAGTATGGTGAGCATTGGAGCTTGGTTGACTCAGTTTTTACTTGTGTTTTTAAGCCTTGGACATGACCATCTGATAGATGGTTACAGATTGGGATTTCCCTAGTTCCATTGATGCACAAGTTTGAAGCAAAAGAAATGAGTCCCATGGGAAGTTTTCTATGACAAGATTTGAAGCTGGATGCTTGAAGACAGCAGCAGCAGCAGCATGGGAAGGAATTGAAGGTGACCTTTTTTTGGAACTGTGGTAAAGGACATGACCTTCCTTTGATTTACTTGAGTGATGATGCAAATTGATGCAAATCTCTAAAGAGTGAAATTTGTTTGAGAAAGAAGACCCGAACCTTACAGCTTTTAGCCTTGCTGATTGCCTGCTCAAAAATGGGAAGTAGTACAGAGTTAGATCTAGTGAAAAGCAACTGACAGGAGTCGGGTGGTCGGTGTGTATGGTTCATTTGCAGATGCACTTTGGTGAAGGCTAAATTTGTAAATGCACAAACAAAAGCTCCAGAAAACAATTTTGGAGATGGTATGCACATTCTCACAACCAGAAAAATTGAAGATAATCTGCACATGTCTCCTGCACACTGCAGCAACAGATGGTCAAGCTATCCACCCCAACTTCTGGTACTGCAAGTGAAGTGGTTCTTCAACTTGGTTACAAATTCTTGCAGTTCATGTTGTGGGTGTTGGATGATGATTGATTGATCATCAATCGTCATCATCATCATCATCATCATCAGTTGGAGAGAAAAAGGATGCGGATTTTTGTCTCTCCAGATATCACCAATATTTATCACCGTCGGCCCTGGTTTTTTTGCAACAAAGAAAAGAGATTTTGGGTTTGACATCAAAGAAGATAATCAAATCAAATCAATCAATCAATCAATCAATCAATCAATTGTGTAGTAGAAGTGTCAAAAGGATTGAATTCATTGATTCATTGAGGGTTTTTTTTTTGTTTTTTTTTTTCTCATATGAGTTTTCAGCAAGACTAGGCTAACTAACTTAACTAACAACTTTCAAGGAAGGAAGCTCTGTTCAGAGATCAAAAAATGCGTTCACACCGGAACTTCAACTCTATTATGAGATCAGTCCACTTTTAACTCTAATTTTTTTGCTCTCATAAATTTTCCATGTGAAAAGGTATATTCATAGTTCATTCATTTTATTTTTATTTCATGAAATCAATACAATGGAACCAATAATAGTTTTCTCAATATTGCTCTATTTATTTTAATAGGCCTCCATATAACAAAAAATTAAAAAATTAAAAAAAAAAAACTAAATGATTAAGATGGGTTTGCATTTAGTGTTTTTTTTTAATAAAAAACTTGTGTGATACCAAAAATTTGGCATATTTTTTTGCCCCGATATAAAAGAAAAATTAGTTGAATCTACTACCCTTTGTACACCTCCATTGGGTAAGGATTTTGAAGGGGGCCATTGAAGGAATTTGGGTTCCAAACTTGGCTCTCACCTCATGCAAAGGGCCCTCATTCCCAAAACAACCCCATTCTAGGTCCTTACCCTACACCCAAAAAAAAAGAAGAAAGAAGAAGAACCATGCAAGAAGAACAAGTGCTACAATAGCAAAGACGGGGCCTTTGAAAACACTAAGGACTTAAACTAGCCAAGACTTGACCAAAATATTAAACAACACGAGAAGTAATGGAGAGTTAGTTTTGCCATTGAAGTAAAGGGATGATAGATCATACAAGCAAAGAACACCTAACCTTTTGGGGGAAATGTTGTCTCTAGTCTCTTACCTTTGTGTCTCTAATCTTTAGGGACATCCTTGAATATATACTAGATGGATGAATGATCAGATGGATGGACGGATGGATGATGGGACAGATGGATGAAATGATGCTTCACGATGTCCTTTACTATGTGTAATATATCTCAGAAGGGTTTAGGGTTTGCATTTATGTGTATGTGTGTGTGTGTTTTTGGATGAGAAAGTCTCTCCTTTTTTTTTTGGCCTTGTCATGAATGATAATTGAAAGAAGAAAAAAAGAAGAAGTGATAAATTGATGTAAAACACGTGAACCTTCTTAACATTGACCCTTCTTTAGGGCACGACGACGTAGTGACTTTTTTAAAAAGAGCCAACACCCAACAAAAAGGAAGCAAGAATCTCCAATTGGGTACTACTACAAGGCACATAAAACCTCTTACATGCACAACCCCTTGCGACACATGTTTTGCACTCGGAGCACACTCGTTATGTGCAACACACATTCTCTCTTCTCTTGTCTCTCTCTCTTTTAGTTAGGCAAACTTGGTTTGTCTCGTGGGTGGGTGAAGAAAGGAACATGTGTTTGGTTTGTTTGATTTACACCCTTTTTATTACACGAGTTTCCCATTGACAAATTACAAATTTTTACACCATGTAAAGCTCTTATCCCTTTAAAGCTTGCCCCCTTAGGCTTTTCCTTACACTCAATGAAGCCCACACGGATGGACAACATTCCCAAAATGTGAGGCCAAACTTAACTATTGTTTCATCCTAAGGCCCTTATTTTGGAAATATGATCTTGAGGCTTTACACTACACATAAGGCCGAGGACCTTAAGCTTAGGGATCCCATAATGATGCATTCCTTCTCATCTAATTGTATACTATCCCAAATAATTTTTTAAAAATTTCATTAATATGGTATTTTATTGGGCAATTTTATTTTTATTTTATTTTTATTTTTTCTTGGGGGGTGGGGTCTTTCTTCAACTTTGCAATGGAAAAAAAATTGAGTGAGACTCACACACTCATTACCTTACATAGGATTTTTAAAAAATATATATGTGCCAAAGTTGCTAGATTGCAAAGGGAAATGCATCGTTTGAAATTTGGCTAATTCAATTTCACTAACATAGAAGTGATAATCTTGCCTATCTTATGTTAGTGCACAAGATAGGCTAAACCCTAAACCCATTTTCAAGTCACCCTTTTAAGAGCAATTCACAAATTCCCTCCACAAAGGCTTGTGTCTTTTTTCTTCAAATTTTAAATGAACAAATGAACAAAACGAATGAAATTTTTTTTGGACGGAAAAGAAGTCCCATTTTTTAGTGCTAATAATGGATTCACTCTTTTTTGAACGGAAAAAGAAGTCCTATTAGTGTGAGAATTCATCCCTTTTTTCTTAAACGGAAAAGAAGTCCCATTAGTGCGGATGGATTCACTCTTTTTTTGAACGGAAAAGAAGTCCTATTAGTGTGAGAATTCATCCCTTTTTTTTTAAACGGAAAAGAAGTCCCATTAGTGCGGATGGATTCACTCTTTTTTTGAACGGAAAAGAAGTCCTATTAGTGTGAGAATTCATCCCTTTTTTTAAGACGGAAAAGAAGTGCCCATTAGTGCGGATTCATCCCCATTTGGATGTCAAAGTGTTCTAGGGTTGGATTCAAGGTTAGATTCAATGCCCACCTAAAATGCTTTAGAATAGAATAGACACCCAAAAGAGCGATCATTTAGGGCTTCAAGAAGCGACACATGGCGTCACAACAAAGCCAATATGTGTCACTTTAAAATTTAAAAAAAATTTAAATGGTGGAAGTGGGGTACAAAAATGGCCAAAATCTTAATATTTCCAATTTTAAAAAATATTTAATAATTTTTTTCTTACACCTATCTTGAAGACAAAAAGCTCAAGAAAAAACAAAAAATAAAAAATAAAAAATTAACGGCCCCAAAAAAACCTCCAAAAATTGTACATATGAAGAAGAAGAACCCAAGCTCCGGGAAAAAAAAAATAAATTCTTGTAATACGGACCGATAAGACTTGTTGGAGGGAGTAATTGGAGGAAAACACATAGAACACACGGTCTCCACCAAATGCCGTCCCGTCCATTTTCGTACTTCGGACATGGTACTCGCCCGAAATTGCGCCCCAAAAGATTTATCCGACTATGAATTAGGTCATGCCCTAAGGTGAGGACCCTATTCGGCTTTGCTTTTTTTAAAGGTAATTTTTTTTTAGGGTAAAAAATTTTTGATCAATTTTGGGCATATGACACTTTGTGTGTAATGAACTTACAAATGTTAAAAATAATAATTTAAAAATAAATAAATAAATAAATAAATAATCAATCAATCAATAAATCAATTAATTAATTAATTTTGAGGATTCCATTTTGACAAATGATATATATATATATATATATATATATTCTCAATTTTTTTGTCAGATTCTTTCTTGTCTTGTCTTATCTTTTCTTTTCTTTTGGGAAAAAAAGAAAAAAAAAGACATTCCATTTTTATTTTTATTTTTGAGAATTTCAACATATTTGAAAATATTATAATAATTAGTGTTGAACTGGCCCAGGAATTATTGATATTATTAGGGTTACTAATTTTTCCCCAAAACCAAAACACCCAAGAAAGAAAGAAAGAAAGAAATCTTGACATTAAATATATAAGTGCCAAATTCCCCCAACCCAAAACAAACAAACCCAAAATAATTCTAAAACCCAAAAATAAATAACTATAAATAAATAAATATAAATAAATAAATAAATTCTAAAATGCACTCTAGGGTACTCTACTTCTCATTCATTCATAAATTATGAATTCATGTAAATTATGAATTTACTTGTACTTTGTTGCAACAAAGAAACACCATCCATTCCCCCACTCAAAAACCACAACCCTCACAAAATAAATAAATAAATAATTTATTTATTTATTATATTAAAAAAAAACCTTCAACCAACAACAACAACAAAACAACAAGAATAAAAATCCCTTCACAAAACACCAAAGAATAAAAAATTCCTAAACACTACTACTAGTACCTAGTTGTTGATGATTGTCATTGTTGTTGTTGTTGTTGTTTCATGGGTTTCATTACTATAAGTGTGTAGAAGAAGGAGGAGGAGGAGGAGGAGGAGGAGAACAAAAGAGGATGATGATGATGATGATAAGAAGAGCTTCCAAGAACAAGAGTTGGTGTTATTGTTGATGTTGTTGTTGTTGTTGTTGTTGTTGTTGTTTTTGTGAAGGTTTTGTGTTTTGAGTGGGTTGGTTTGGTTTTGTGTTGTTTTGTTTTGTGTGTGTGTGTGTGTGTGTGTGTGTGTGTGTTTTGGGTGTGGGGTGTGGGAGTTGGTGTGTTTTGGTAGTTTTTTTGTGTGGGAACATAGAGATGGATTGCATCTTCAGGGTCTAGGGTTTCAGTAGTGGGTTCTTTGTTTTTGTTTTTGGTTTTGTTTTGGTTTTGTTTTTTGTTGGGTGTTGTGGAAATAGTGTTGTTGGAAGGATTCTTGAAGTAAAGGATTTCTGGAAGGATTTTTTGTTGGGGGAGAGGAGAGGAGAGAAGAGAGGGAGGAAGAAAGATTTGGAGAAATGGGGAGTTTGCAGAAATTGGGAAATGGGTAGTGAGTGAGGAGTGAGAAGTGGAGATGAGGAAACGAAGCGGCTGAAAACATGGGTGTCAGCTGACCCCCAAGAAGAAGCTGAAAGGCTTGTTTTAAGAAGACACAGAGAGGAGACAGACAGAGAAACACACACACACACACAGAGGAGTAGGAGAAGGTGATGTTATGCGTAAGTTGCGAGGGCGACGACAATGGGGGATACAATTTCGCCGCTCTCGGCGTCAGTGCTACGGAATCTAGCTGACAAACTCTATGAGAAGCGGAAGATTGCTGCTCTGGAGGTACTACTACTGTTCAACAAAACCCCAACCCTTTCCCTCTCCCCGTCTCTCTGTCTCCCTCTCTCCAATTGCTTCTTTTCATTCTCATGTGCAAGCAAGAATGTTGGGATCAGAGAGGAGTTTCATGCCAACGGGGACTTGTGGCTAGAGCTGGGCCCCCAGCTGCCCCTGGCTGCATCAGTTGAGCGTTCATTGTGAATGTGGGGGCATGGTACTAGAATTTTGTTACACTTGCCCATTTGACTTCTAGGTCAGTTACAAAAGGAAGGTCTTCTGTTTCAGTGCCACTATGTATTTCAACATCCTTGCATGCATGCATGTGATTCCCAAGTTCTCATCATACTTGGGTTGTCTGCAGTCGTACTTGGAACAGAATCAGAAAAAAAAAAAGCCCCAAAACAAAAATCATTTGCACCATGTGGTTCTTTCTTGGTTTGAGTTGTGGGTTTCAGATTCTGCTTTGAACAATTTGGCTGCTGCTGCCACCACCATGATTATGTCCAAGTCCCCCACACAACATGTCCAAGTCATCCCACACAACCATGGGGGACTGTCCTTTTGAAGCTGCAAAAGATTTTGTGTGGGAAAAAAAGGGTTTCAGTATTTGAACAGGCATGCACCTGGAGGGGTAACTTGTACATGACTACCCTTGAGTACTGAGGAATTGAGAGATGTGGGGTTTTCGGGGGGATGGGGAATTCCTTGTAGATTGAGGGTGTGGTCAAGTCATACACAGCAGCACAGGACCATGAGAAGATTTCCAGCCTCATTTCGTTTCTCATCGACGATTTTGCAATGTCCCCTCAGGCTAACCACCGCAAGGTAAGTCATTTCACTCTCTCTCTCTCTCTCTCAATAAATACCCTTGCCTGTTTTTTCCATTGTTTTTATCCTCTAGAGCAATTGAAGACTGGAAAGACATGCTGTGAAACAAACCAACCAGTTTTCTTCTGTCTGCAATCTGCTATGGAAGCCCCGAACTACTCACTGATTTCTTCTTCTGTTGTTTTGTCCATGTTTCTTTCTTTCTTGCCAGGGAGGGCTCCTGGCACTGGCAGCAGCAACTGTGGGCCTAGCATCAGAGGCTTCACCGCATCTTGAAGTAAAACCCCACATTATTGGCTTGCAGTTTTTGTGCATGGTTTTCTGCTGTCGCTTTAGGAGATCTCACTGATGGTCCAGATTCCAACCTGCAGTAGAGCTACTGACTCTGAGACATTATCATGAGATGTTCTTTGCAGGAGCAGCAGACATCTCAAATTTCTGCCCTAGAATTCCATGTATTGCTTGCTGTCTGGTGTATTAAGGTTTGCTACTGTGTAGTTCAGGACATGATCATCATCACTGACCAGATTCCTAGCATTTATGTTCAACTCTGTAGAGTTTGAATCTTTGGGGGCATTTGGATATGTGGGTGCTGGCTCAGAAAATCGTGCCTCCGGTTTTGAACTCATTCACAGATCAGGACAGTCGTGTACGCTACTTTGCCTGTGAAGCTCTTTACAATATTGCAAAGGTGGGTGGTCATCTCTTGCACTCCTTTGTCCCTCAGGAAATACTACAATGTTGCTTGTTGCTTCCTCTTTGATTGAACATTTGATTGGCCAAGAAATGTGATTTGCATTGTGCTCTGAAACTAGTCTTCTAGAAGAAATATTCAATTCTTATCATTGAACTGTGTTTTTGTATAACCTGGTTTCCATATGCAGGTCACCAGAGGTGATTTAATTGTGTTCTTCAATGAGATATTTGATGCACTCTGCAAACTTTCAGCAGACTCAGACCCAAGTGTACAGAATGCTGCCCACCTCATGGATCGTCTCGTTAAGGTTAGCACTTGTGTCTATAAATCATTGAACTTTCAAAAGCTTTTTTTTATGTTTAACATTTGGAATCTTCTGATATGTCCCTCTGACATGTGTGAAATGCTTTTGATGCTTGCTGGCCTCATCAACATGTGAGTGAGTCTATTGCAGCACTATTGGTGAAAGCTCATGAAGCTCTCTCATGTTTCTGCCAGTATTTGCATATATAACCTTAGCATCATTTAGATGGCCAATATGAAATCTCACCTAATGTTTGGAGGTGTTTGAGTGTGCTGTGCAGGATATTGTAACAGAATGTGACCAGTTCAGGTGTGGTACTATCACCCTATATAATCTTTTCCATGATTTCCTTTGCAATCTTCCAAATGACTATTTCAAGGGCTTCTTAATCCTATGTGGGAAGCTTTTCAAAACCCACTTTGTCCTTAAATGATCATGCTCTGATGTGTCTTTTTTCTCTCTTTTTCCTCCCTATCCTTGTGTTTTTTTTCCTTTTTTGCTTATGCTTTCTCCTTTTGTGTTGCTCTTTCTTCTTGGTTCCTTTGTCTACTCCTTCTCTTTCATGTTTTGTTGCTGTATGCAGCATGGAAAGTTAAGTCTTACCCATTACTGCTGGTCCTATGACAGAACCTTAGTTTTACTGTATGACATTGACCTCTACTTTTACCCACATGCATGTTGCATGTTGCTGTTGAAGGTCTCTCTGCATGCATGTGACTGTTGCTGCTGTTGTTCAAACCAGCCCTGAGTTGTTTTCAGAAAAAGCTGCTGGGTTTCAATGTGTCCAGTTTGCTGATATGTTGTCAGATTTGAAATCTCTATAACCTGATTGTCCTGTTGTCTCTCCATAAGCAGGGAGAAGTTCTCAGTACTTATGAAGATTTTTTCTGCATGATTGCTATGGATACAGAACCTGATTGTTTTGCTGCAACATTTTGTAGACTAGTATTAGGCAATGTGACAACAACACAGTTGTCTCTAAGGACTCCTTTTTGCAGATCATGGTTAGTGGTTATTGGCATTGACATTTACTGCCTCTACTCCCTCACAAAAAGATAGTGGACTAGTGTTGCTTACACTGGGTGGTGTCAACACTTAATTCTGAAGTCCTGGTTTCTGTTCTTGGCATTCTCCAGAAAGAATGAATAGACCGAAGTTGTTGGGTCTGCTCTTCAGGTTATGGTTTTTGAAAGCTATGTGGGAGTGGCAGTATTGAGGAGTTCATTCCACTGCTGCGGGAGCGCATGAATGTGCTCAACCCCTTTGTGCGCCAGTTCCTAGTTGGATGGATCACAGTCTTGGACAGCGTCCCAGAAATTGACATGCTTGGTTTCCTCCCTGATTTTCTGGATGGTGGGTACCTTTGGAAGCCAAAGAGTTCTCTTATTCTGTGTACAGTGCAGTTGTATTGCTTTGTATCTGGTCTTTTAAGCATACAGTGAAGAATCTAGTTTCAGATTCTTGTTAGCCCTGTACATCAGGTTATTAATGTGATGCTATGTTTGGATTTTTATCTTTTAGGGTTATTCAACATGCTCAGCGATTCCAGCCATGAGATCCGACAGCAGGCAGATACAGCTCTTGCTGAGTTTCTCCAGGAGATTAAGAATGCTCCGGTATTTTGTTGACCTCCTTTGAGTTGATGAGACTCAGCTCACTTCGTGGCCACAGAGCTGGATGAATCTGCAGTGTGTTGTTGGCTCTTTTATACTTGGGGAAAACGTCTGCAGTAGTTCTCGAAGCACAGGGTCCTACCATGGAGCCGCCAGAGATGTGTAAAAGTAGGAGGTTTTATTGGAGATTTAGAGAATTTGTTTTTGGTTTCGGATGTCAAAGAGAACCTTAAGGGGATAATGTCATGCAGTTCTGAGGCATGATGTTAACACTCTTTTGTTGTGGGTCTTTGGTATTGATGGTGGATGTTCTCATGGGGCGGTTCGTAAAGCAGTCTGTGGACTATGGGAGGATGGTAGAAATTCTTGTGCAAAGGGCAGCATCGGCTGACGAATTTACTCGACTCACTAGTATCACATGGGTTAGTTTACCCTCTTTCGTTTGTCATGCTGGGAATGTCATTGCTGAATCCTAATTGTAAGTGATGGGTCAGCCATCTGTTTGCAAACACACCCAGCTGTTTGGAGGTTCATGTGGGGAGGTTTATGTACACAGGTGAATGAATTTGTCAAGCTAGGGGGAGAGCATCTTGTGCCATACTATGGGGACATTCTGGGGGCCATTTTACCTGCCATATCTGACAAGGAGGAGAAGATTCGAGTGGTAGGTTTCCCTCCCCCCCCCCCCTCCCTCCTCCCCTTCACTCAAAAAACTTCTTGACTTAATTGTTGAAGGGGACTGATTCTC
>Ga0116229_10004093_pt1 | contig 23920 bp, 14 predicted proteins | sample S1TSphgellanicum_3_FD_87313 | JGI IMG/M metagenome (GOLD analysis project Ga0116229, IMG submission 87313) | Host-associated microbial communities from peat moss isolated from Minnesota, USA - S1T2_Fc - Sphagnum magellanicum MG | ecosystem: Host-associated > Plants > Peat moss > Unclassified...
CTAAAGTTGCACCAACTTCTTCATTTCATGTCAACTAAAGGATGTCCATGTATGAAAATTGGCAGCTGACATGAACATAGTTAATGAACTACCATTGCTTCATTCAAATTCATGCTTACATCTTCTGCAATATTGTTAGACCTTCCAACTCAAAAATAAGTAAAACTTCATATGGACACAAGCTTCTCTAATCCCCATCTCATACTCACCCTTCTGCAATTTTCATGAACACTAGTGTAGCCTATGTCCTTGGCCCAAGTGTGAACACATTTTTTATTTTTCACATTCTCAGAATTAAAGTTTCTAAATTTGGCAGTGTGAACACATTGAGGGCTTAACTGATTTTCCCTTCCAAACCCAATTTTTGCAATTTGTTAGAATTTCCAGCAACAAAATACACTCAAAAATCAATATTTTCCACACCTTAGCTTTGAAATTTGTGAAATAAACTCTATTAAATCTGACTCACCCAGGGCTTTCCAAGAACACCAAGAATGCCTTCAAATTCCAATACAGTTTTCAGTTTTGATTATATTTAATTTTTAATTGAGAAAATGGTTCAATGATCAGTAGCTTCCACACCATAGCTCTAAATGTTCTCAAACCATGTTGGTGCACCCCCTACTCATCGAGAGCTTTCTGAAGGTATCAAGAGTGTGGCATGAAGTGTTGTGGTTTGTGAAGTGTGGCTTGTGTTGTTGGTTCAAGTGTGAACCCATTTCAAAATAGTGGAAACTCAACATATGAAAATTGTTTTCTAAGATTTAGGGTCAATTAAATCTTTAACCCTAGACCTTATATGAAATTTTTGAAACATTACATATGACCTGCAAGTGTGACCACATTTTCAACTGATTTTTCCTTCCAAACCTGGTTTTCTATAATTTATTTGAAATTGCAGTGACAAAAATCACTTAAATTTTGATATCTCCCACATCCTAAGTGCAAAACTTATGAAATAAATTCCATTAAATCCTACTCATCAAGATCTTTCCAACAATACCAAAGGCACATCTCAATTCCTCATACTTGAATTGAACAATAGACCTTCAAATGTGACCACATTCTCAACTAGTTTTTCCTTCTAAAACCTGGCTTTTGTGATTTATTTGAGTTTTCAGTGACAAAAATCACTTAAAATTCAATATCTCCCCCATCCTAAGTCCAAATCTTACGAAATATATTCCATTGAATCATCATCCTCGATATCTTTCCAACAACACCAAAGCCACATCCCAATTTTTCTAAAATTTTCAATTATGATTTAATTTAATTTTCAGTGAAAAAATATTCAATATTCAAGGACTTTTACACCACAAGTCCAAACATCATGAAATCAAACCAATGCACCCATCCTCATCAAGAGCTTTCCAAAGATACCAAGAACATAATTTGATGGATCTCATAGTTACAAAACAAATTACATTACTTCATAAATAAATGTACCGTACCACAACAACACCTTTCAAGTTTTGCAATTGACCTTTACAACTACATACTAGTCTGAAAGGATATATGCAACTGGTGACTAATGAGTTGCTAAACCCATGTTGTTTCACCATTTAGTCGCAAGGGACGTTTAGTTGCAAAGCCCAATTATGTTAACAACTAGGAATTTTAGATTTTCTCATAACAATGAAATTTCATGTCATCATCAACCTTGGTATGATGTGTAAAGTGCATGTCATTTTGACTTAGTTGTTTTATTCAACTAAAAGTTACAAAAGATGCCTTGATGGATGGATGATATGTGTCAAAAATCTATAAACACATTATTAGTCATTGCATATTACCAAAAATCAACTTAATTTAGCCCATGTAACTAGTCTAACCAAAAGTCAACCTAGCCTAACCTAGCTAAACTAAACAACCTAACTTAATTCACCTAGCCAAAATTCAACCTAGCTTAACCTAACTAAATTAATTACCTATGTTAGGCAACGTAGGCTACCTAACCTAGGTTAAGTGGCCTAAATTAAAAATAAACGTCAAACTCTTAGCCCAAAACCTATAGCAGGTTACTTAACCTAAGCCAAATGGCCTAGGTATCATAGGTTGTAAGAATGAAGACTTAAACCTTTCATTTTCACTTTGGGGTACAAGTCCTCATCCATTGCATTACAACATTTTTTATATTAATTATATTTAACACAAAGTTATAAAATTCAAGATTTTTAGCCTTGAACTAATCTTGAACACCCTAAGTTGATTTATGTCAACCTACTTATTACCTACCAACCTAGCCTAAACCTAGACCTCCCTAGGTTGACTTTAAATGAATTAATTTGTCAACTTATACTACTTACTAACCTAGTCTAGGTTAACCTAAGCATTTTTAAGCTAAAAAAAACCTAAGATTATTATGTCACATCTAGTCGCATCATAATCGCATCTAATTACACAAAATTGAAATGGTTACAAACTTGATAAAATATCTTATAATAAGGTTATCCAAGTTAACTTGGCAAAAAACTTAAAATTAGGAACTTAGGCAAGCCTACCTAACTTGACTTGGTAAAAAACCTAAAGCTAAGAACCTAAGCAAACCTACTTAGGTTAACCTATTAATAGGGTAACCTATTCTAAGTATATTTAAACATACTAGATGTAGTAAATTTCTTATGTCTAATTAAGTAATTTACAAGATAACCTATATTACGAAGTAGGTTTTTACTAAGTAACTTACATACATAGGTCAACTTAATAGGTATGTTAACTTATGTTAATGTGTTAAATAGTTAAATAGGCAAGGAGTTATATGTCAACTTTTTCAAAATAATTGTTGATGTTATAGTCATCATTACAAGTTAACAATAAATTATTTAATACACATACACATGCATGTGAAATCATAACTTCAAAAATTTCATGGCACACAAAAAATTATGACATGCCATGACAAATATTAGTGCCATATATTCAAGACACACAAAAATTTATGGTGTCACAAAAAATCATGGATTTCCATGAAAATTTGTGACACCCCACTACCAAATGGATGCCATGTCATCATCAAATGAAATACCAAATCATTATTAAATCACTAAAGACAACAATACTTTCAACTAGTTAATAAATGAGATTAATTCATCAAATTAATGACATGAATCACAATGTTGACAAATAGGACCACATCATATTGTTGGCATATAGCATGCCACATCATCATCATGGGAAGTTGAATCGTTATTAGTGGCAAAGGTAGATGGTTCTTACAACTAATTAATTCTAGTCACAAAACCATGACATCACATGACATCTCAATGGCCTTTGCAACTGCATAATGATTTTTGTGATTAAGTAATTACAATTGTAGTAAAAAAAGACAATGTTCAATTCTTTGACTAATCAAAAAACCCATAATGTGTTGTTGACATAAACTCCAAATTCACACAATGGCATCCGTTAACTCGAGGTAATAACAAAACCTATAAAAATAATTAGCATATAAATGTAATGAACACACCTTACGAACTTTTGTCACATGGCATGTATCCCAAAAAGGAGATATTGTAAATTGTTATTAATCACATGATCAAGTAATAAAAGAAAATTCCTTGAAATTAATGTCACGAGTCATGAAGTGTTGCAACTACTAACCAACCTTGTTGCCACATGACATGCCATGTTAACATCATTAAATCATACTTGTTGTTATTATTCACCAACAATTGCAAGAATCAATAAAAATTTGTTATTACCTAACTTTGGACAATTAAAAATATATTAAAAATATATATTTTTGATTTTTGACATTTGTACAAAAACCATCAAATCATGATATCAACTATAGTCACAAAACCATAATGCTAAGTGGCAACACAATGTCCTTTATAGCTAGGTAGTCATTAACATGACTATGAAGTTACAATTACATAGTCAAAAAAGACATTTGTAATTTTATTAATCGATTGTAAAACCCAAGATGTGTTGTAGTGATAGTTCCCATCTGACATTCTCAAGATGATGGTGAGTTGTTTGTCTGAAGCATGTTTTGTTTCAACTACCCATTTGCCTATGATCATTGCATTACTTGTTGAGCAACTCAATCAAAACCACGAGGGAGGGAATGTCCACATGTTTTGATAACTATTAGAGCACAAGGATCGTCACGACAAATTGTTGATGTATGTTGCTAAATAATGTCGATCTATTGGTGGCTAGGTCAAGCCGTTGGTGATCCCCTTGATCCCCTTTTATCAATCTTTTTATTTTGTCAAAATTCATTTTCAAAGTGGTGGAATTTGGGTTTTTTGGGTTTTTGAGTCGCCAAATTTCAATAAAAATTTAGAAAGATATATTAATATTTGCTTAATGTTACACTAAGTTCTAGTAGGTCGTAAAAAATAGAGAAGGATGTTACTAAAAACATTGTTTTCAGTTTTTGTAATCGCCAAATCTGAGTAAATCATCTTTGGAATTATCACAACCTAGCTACATGAAAAAAATGGGAAAAAAAAAAGCCTTGAGTCCTAGCAAAACTGTTGCAAAATCTGAAAAAGAGCTATTAACGCCTCGAAGGGATTTTTGCGAAAGAAGATAGTGGTAATTTCCAACAAGTGGCTAGTTCTAACTTCTTATTAGGGGTGATCCAAACACCTTCTACTTCCCACTATAATCTATCACTAAATTAGACTAAGTCCTCTTGTGAAAGATGGCAAACCCACCTACATCACATATTTGAAAAAAAAGGAAACTATGCTAGTGTTTTTCTTTTCGAAAAAATTTCACCACTTGGCTACAAAAAAAGATTCGCCAAAATTTGAAATTTTTGTTTGTTTAGTGTAAAATTTGAAAAACATTTGGAAAATTATGCCAAAGTTTCCAAGCCACAAAATTGAAAAAAAAACCTTGAACCTTGCTGTCAAGTTGAAGTGTGTTTCTTTTTTTTGGCAATTTTTTGCATAGTGGCAACATATATTTTTAGGAAAGCTTGGAGGTTTTTGGAAAATTGTGCAATATCAATTGAATTTGGGGATTTTATGACACATGTCGCCATTTACTGGAAAACCAACTACTAGGCTAGAGGAGGATTACAATTTTCTTAAGAAATTATAGGTTTGTTTGTTTTTTTTTTAAAAATTTACCCTCAAATTTTCCAATTTTTTCACGTAGTCAATAAAATAAGAAAGCTGGAAAATTTGGAGATATTACGTTTTTCCAATGTAAATTTCCACAAATTGCAAAAGAAAAAATAAATATTTTCCAAAGTGGAAGGTCCACCCTAATCCCCCACCATTTTTTGAAGGGTGGATTTTTCTCATTGGATACTTTGGGACCATGTGCAAATAAAGATTCACATAATTAGGGCGTGGGGGAAGAAGCGTTATGAGAGGGGGGAGAGGGGATAGCCCTCATAATTGCGCCATCTAAATAATTTTGACCTTTTTTTTCCTTTCCCTCCTAATTTTATTTTATTTTATTTTTTCACTTTCCCCCTTCCCCACACTTGTTTTTTTTTTTGGAATGAATTTTTTGACCAAAAACATAATTTACAAAAAACAAAATGGGCAGTTTGGGCAGCCAAATTCACATGTGTGAATTTGGCTGACGACCCTTTTTTTAACAAAAAAATAATTCAAAATAATTTTTTAAAATTTCCTTGGGCAGCATATCATTAAAAAAATCTTGAAAAGTTACAATCACTCCAAAAAAAATGAAAACCACCAATATCTCAAATTTCTAGAGCCATTTAAATTTTGAAAAAAAGCCCGAAGATCTGGCTGTTTAGGCGTTTAGGGGTTAATACACTAAAATTTTCTATCCAGTCCTTTACATCAATCTAAACATTTAGAAGCAATATGAAATTTGGGTTTCCAAGTAATAAAGGTGATACATAATAAGCTTCTACTGCAAAACAGATTGTCATATGTTCAACTCAATAGGACAATGGTTGAGATGTGGATTTGCATAGTGATTTTTCTTCATTCCTAATGTCTCTGATCCTCATCATAATTCATGTGTTAGGGCGCGTTACTTCTTCACCCCAAAAGAGAGCTCCCAAAAAAACTAAATTTTTTTTCAAAAACTATAAACATGTTAGTGTAGGGTAAAGCCCAATGACAAGGGCTTTGTCAAAAAAAGGGACCCTGAGGGTGTTCTCTAATTCACATCTTTATAGACCAGGACATTACAATTCAGGAACACCCTCAAAATGGAATTCTTCGGAATTTCTGGAGGGAAAATGTGTTCCATAAAGAAATACAAATCCACTCCAAATGGCTTTATTTTTCATCATAAAATCTAGGAAGGCCTTATTTTCTTATAATGAGAGGCTGCTTGATTTGAAAGTATGGTATTGATAGTTGGGGAAGTTATGCAAAGATAATTGGCTTTATTTTTTAATCATAAAATCTAGGAAGGCTTTATTTTCCTATAAGGCGAGGCTGGATTTGGGGAGGTTGTTTGAAAGTATAACTCCTAAAAATCACCCCCATTTCTATTTGTAAAGGCCCAAAGTGGGCTTGACACTCTATATCTTGCTGCCATCCACCAATCCATTATGAAGAATCATAGCGTGTGTCTTGAATATTCTAATAAAAAATCATGGGATGGGTGCATGTAAGATAAAGGTCACTGATGTTGATGCTTTTAATATGCTATGCTTCTTAAACAATATTGTGTTCGTGTTATAACTCAATTTTTTAACCAAATGTTTATATACCTTGTATAAATTACAAAAAAGCAAATGAACTTCAAAGTTTCTTAAATCCATGAAAATTTATTACACTTTTGGAAGATGGAACAACAACTGAAGTTGGGTAATGTAGATCAAGCAGAATTTATAAAATCATCTTATTGAACATGCATTGCAAACAACTCAAGTATTAGATAGTGCACATTTTGTGCAAAGTTTAACAACAAAATCTGTAGACTTTTTTTAGCCTTTCAAGTTTTCCATGAACTTTATACATTGTTTCACAAAATGTGATCAAATGGGCTTGTTTCTAAAGACATTTGAATAAAATTTGAATGATTACATTTCAACGCATCTTCAAATACGAAAAAAAAATTCTAATGACAAGTCTTGTTATATTAGTTTTAGAAATAAACATAAAATGCTTGTAATTCAAATGCATATGTTGATGGAAACTGAATATTATTTGATGAAATCCAAATCAATCTTATGACTATGCTTATACAAAAAAAATTGAATACCATAAAAAAAACTAGAAAGCAATCCAAGGTGAAGCTTTAGCAATAAAATAATTGACATTCAATATGATATTCAAGATCAAAATCATAACAAAACAAATGTACTTGAGTTTTTTAAAATAAATTTGGGTTGAAAAAGGTTAATGTTTAGTGGATTTCCAGATGATGACATAATTTATCTATAAATAAGCATATTTATTTACTTATTTTGAAATTTCAAAATGCAATGGTTTTATGTTTATTAAACCACTTGTCTCATAAACAACAACTATAAAGTAGTCTTAAGCATAACGATTTCATATCAAGTAGCCAAAATCATTTGATATTGTTGTTTGAAATGAAAAACGTGTTTAATTTGACTACAATTAAAGAAATCGTGGTTTCCACACTATTTACAAGGTGGTGTAAAATATGTTTTGACTACCTTCACCATCATAGCAATCACAAAGTCTACGAGGTTTGTGATGGTGAAAGTTAAGGACATAGAAAAGAAGTCCAAAAATCTTTTGGACAAACAACATTTTTCATTATTCCATGGCAATACCAAATAACATACCAATGTGTCAACATGTCTCCTCTCTTTATTGTACTAGAAGGAAAAACATGAACTTGCGACACAAGTTTTGGTAATTTGTGTTTCTTCATTCCCTAATTTCGCATCTTCAAAATACATTATAAGTTATTCAAATTACTTCATGATTGTGATTTTTAAGCCTTTCAATTTATTTCACACTAATATATTGAGTCACTTTTTAAAACTTTGATTAGGTTAATCAAGGTAAGAAATTTTGTACTCAAAGATGAGAAAAGAAATTATATGCATTTTGATTTGAGCCATCAAGGATGATTGATCTCACCATCCAATTTTTTAAATGGTCCTTAAGTCCAATAATGTGTGAACTAATGCAATAGGTTTTTTGAAGTTTTGCATGTTGAGGTCAAGTTATAAGGTTATAAGTTTTAGGGTTTCCAAACAAGAGGTTCCAAGTTTCCTTTGAATTGTGATTAAAACCTAGCTAAAGAACCAATTTAATCTTTAAATTGAATTAAAACTTGAATCATGTTGTTGCTTCATATTAAAAAGGTTCAAGTTTTCTATGTACATAAATACAATTTTATTGAAAAAAACATAAACTTGGCCTTACATTTTAAACAAGTTATTACATTTGATTGGTTCTACATAATTTACATAATCTTTATTATAGTGTGTGTGCACTAATTGAACAAATTAACTATACACTTTTGTTTTTGGCTTTAATTGTGTGTAATGGAAATGGAACATGACCAACCATAATTTTTGTGTGAAAATGATTAAAACTAGAGATTTTAGAAATCCAAAAAACCTATCTCAAGATTGGATTGGTGGTTCCATAAAAATATATATTAAAAAATGAAAGTTCTTTTTATAATCAAGAATTGAACAACACTAATGTATATTAATGTTGTAAAGGTATCCAATTTGCACTTTTAAATCAAAAGGTCCAAGTTTATGTTCTTGTGACATGGACCCAAGCTTGCACACATTTGTTGAAATTGGCACAAGAACCAAACTGCCATATTTAACCTCTTGTTAAATTTGGAACCAAAATTGGAACTATGAGAAAACACTCTTTCAAGTTCTTGACATAGACAAGTTGATTTTCTTTTTGACAAGTTGACAAGTAGGCTAAACATTATAACTAATAATTCATTTTGATTAGTTGTTGAATTTAGTACCTATACAAATCCTAATTTTAATTTGTTGTTAAACTTTGTACATAAATCATTTTGGAAAGAATCTTTGTGTTTCAAGTGGGTTTAATCCCATAAATCTACTTGGATGTGTGTTCACAAATAGTAACCCGCTTTGCATGCAAGTAAAGTAGGTTACCATTTTCCTTCTTTTTTTTCAAAAGCTTCAACAAACCGCCTTGGGTGTTTCACAAGTTCTCCACCCATTCATTTGAGCTCCAACATTGTTTAAAAGGGTTTAAACTTGTGAAGGGCCCCAAAGTAGTGCCTTATCCTACACCTATGCAACCTTTAACGTGAGGAATGTGTAGTGTGTACATGGAATCAAACCCAAATTTTTAATTAGGCCCAAAGGTTCTTGAATTTGCAAAAATGTGTTAAATCAAAACCAAAGGGTTTTTAATTTGAAAGGACTAGATTGAAACGCATAGCCAAAGAACCTATAAATAAATAAATAAATGTAAAAACTAGCACCAAAGGTTATCATAAAAAAGAATAACTACACAACACTAGTTTATACCAATAATTAGGCCCCCTTAAAACCCCAATATTTTCAAAGTTCTTAAGGTTTAAGCTAAAATAATAAACATCAACTTATATTTGCATCAAACTTAACATATGTTTAAATTATGCTTCATATAACAAACTAATATTGTAATCAAAATAATACCCTATGTTAGTTATGAATTCTATTTTTAAAAAGCACATTCTTTCATTCAAACCGATAGTTTTATCATCTTTACCTCACAAACATACATTGGACCTTAAATTTTTTTGGTCTCCCATAATTTCCAATAGAATATTTTTAAATAAAAAAAGAAAAAAATCAATTTACAAAACCAAGTCCCCACAATTGCAAGCAAAGCAAGCCACAAGTCTAAGCAAAGATCAAAGCAAAAACTTGAGCAAGGGTCTCTAGTGACACAAAAGCACCTATTTGTGGGACCTATTATGTAACATGAATTGTGCTACCCAAACTTGTCAAAATCTTGAAGCAAAACATTTTCTTTAACATGGCCTTGTAGATGTTATGGAGGACCTTAGACTAAATCACTCATAGTCAATGGGACCATCCTAAATCATCTTTTCCTTCTAAAAGTTAAATTGCCTTTAAAAACTAAAGACCATGTCACTTCCCAAAAAGACATTGTCCAACTTTAAATTGCTTCTATCAAGGGCCATTCTTGGGTAATTTATTGTGGAGTTTGTTGATAATGTCGATGATCCAAGTCCATGCCTTTTGAACTTCAAAACATTCCTAGAAGTAGTGTAGTTCTAATTCTAGAATAGCCATTAGGTGAAAAAGACAATTGATTGGTAAGTTAGGGTTGAACTTAGCTATTCATTCACTAAAAGAAAACAAGGCTTTCTATAAAGTTCAACTTGACTAAAATGTTGGCATTGACCGAAGGCGATGTTCACCTTGACTAGAAGCATGGGGCATGAGAGACATGTGTATTGTTTTTTATTAATACATTTGATTAATTTGACTTTTTTGACTAGGTGTCAATTTGGACATTTTATTTTTAATTTTTTTTAAAAAAAGGTCCATCGAGTTGGTTAAAGTTGAATCAAATCAGCCCAGGCTTCTAGTCTATTGATCTGACACTAGCTAGGCTATGTACCTAATATACCTAACTAGACTTCTAATTAGGCCTATGCTACCTACTTAACATAACTATGTAGCCTATTAACTAAACATAGGCTATTTAGTAACCTAACATAACTCATAGTTTAGCCTATTAACTAGGCCAAGGCTACTTACCCATGTTGTGTTTGTAATGAATTGCCATTAAAGTATGTTATTGGTTCATGTGTGATATTATTGTTAAGGGAGTAATTAATCATTGTAAATAGTTAGTTAGTTAGTTAATACTTACTTACGTAGTTACTTTCCTAGGATTTATTAGCTAGTTTACATAGTTTTCATCACCATTTGAATTTGAATTATCATAGGATTGTCTTAAGGTGATCATTTTTGGCAAGATACATGACTATTTTTGAAGAGTTTGGAAAAAGAGTATATTGTTTTATGGAAAAGCTTCAACTTCATAGTTAGTTTTGTTATTTTGATGTTTTTTTCATACTTTTCATGATTGGATTAAATTTATGAACTTAAATATGAGTAGATCTAATTGAGCAAAATTTATTAGTATTAATTTCATGATATGTTTTAGTCCAAATTTAAACTAGAATATAGAATTAGAATTATGTATTTACAATTTGGCGACCATCCCAGGGCCTGAATTTAAAGTGTTGTTTATGTCTTGTTGTTGGAAGTTTTGTTTTTGAAAATTGATAGTGAAGTTTTGTTTTCATTTCTTGCATTTTTTCCAAATCTTGATCATAAATTTTTGTTCAAGAAGCAGATCTAAGCAAAGTAGCTAATTATGAGGATTTTGTTCTAATGCAGAAGTTTGTTCAAATTTGAATTAAAACGTGGAAAGATGAAAAATAGAATTGTAATTAAATGTCTGAAGAGATAATTAGATCAAATTATAGTACATGAACAAGTGGAAAATGGCATTGCCATAAATAGGAATTTGAGTACAGATCAAATAGATCAGTAATTTATAACACCTTAAAAAGTTTTTTAATTAGGAGAGAAACATTCGTGGACAAAAAAGAGACTTGTAGACCACACAATGCTTCAAGCAACATCGATAATTTCTTGTGAAGTGCAAACTAATGAAACACATAAGTGCACCAACAATCTGTAACAAAATTTTAAGAAAGAAAAATGTCTAATTAAAAATGCAGACTCACATGATGAGTTTAAATGAAGAATTTGAAAATCTAAACTTTGACAAAGAGTTGTGTTAAAGTCAGCAAGTTTGATGTAGCGACATGACTCTGATGCTTTGATTCATGGAGAAGAACAAAGATTCAATAGGTTAGAAAGGGAGGAAATGATGCCATAGTACATATTTGTTTCACCTCCTTGCTATCAAAAAGAACGTGAGGATTAGGAGCTTGAAGAAAGAACTCAAAATTTTGAACCTCAAATTCATTATGCGGTTGAGCAAAAAGCCACAACTCAAGACATCAAAATGTCCAGAAGAATTGAGCCAATACTTGTAATTAGACAAGAAATTGTAATTTTACCAAAAGTAAAACCAATAGTAGTAGAAGGTGTACATGTGGCTGTCAAAATAAAATATAGTGAACCTAGGCTTAATTAGCAAAGTGGAACCATTGTTAGAGGATTCCCAAGGGATTGGAACAAAGGAATTCATAATGTGAACATAGTTCCAAGACCTAACCCTCCACATTGCACATATTGCCATCAGATTGGATATCAGATCAATGAATGTTCATTTATTGAAAATAATGTGAGGCAAGGATTTGTTGAACATTTCCAAAATCTAAATCTAGAACTTGCAAAAGCAAAAGACCATGGAGATTTTGAGCCAAAAGATTTGTACCATGAAAAGGTCAAAATTCCAAATAGACTCAAAAAACAGATCTAGAGAAACAACAAAATGGAAATGAAAGTTCAAAGCCCAGCAGATGTAGTACCAATTTATGTAGCTCTTGCACCAAGTCTATTCCACCACCACAATGTTGGAATTACCTATGCAAGAACTTCCAATTTCAAAGTGGAACCAATAAGATTTGTACCATTATATTCTATGGCAATGTCCCACTCTATGGTTACATTTACTTAAACTCCATTTAAAATAACACCAACCCATACCATTGCTGGTATGAGGTCCAAACCATAGACTCCAAGGGGAACAAACCTTGTGAATATGCATACAGAGATGCCCATAAAGGTGGACATGATTTTTGTTAAACAACCATCAGATCTAGTGGGAGGAGGATCAAGACCGCTAGGACCACTAAGACCATTAGGACCACCAAGACCTTCAAGACCTTCATGATATTTTGGATTACCAATGGTGAATTTAGGCAAACCACCATTACCACCAAATAGGCCTTATCGTCAACCACTTAACTACCCTGAGTATGTGATAACTTATGTCAGAGTTTTTAAGGCTACTATTAAAGCAAATGGTGAAATAAAAGATGTAGAAATTGTTAATCATTTTAGTTTTACCTTCAAAGACATTATGTTTGGTTGGTGTAACAATTCTATGGGAGACTACCCAAATTGTATTTTTGCAAAATTACAATTAACTTTTTGTAAATGGTTCAAAACAATTCAAAATGATGAACAAGTCTATCTGTAACTGAAGAACATGAAGCAAGAGAAGAATGAAAGGGTGGAGGTCTATTATGAGAGACTATTGAAGTTAGGCAATAGTTTTCGACATAAGACAATATATGAGTTTCCTAATTATTGTCTTCATATTTGGATTACAACCATATTTGCTTGTAGCACACATCAACATAAAGAGAGAAACCTTGCAATAGCACAAGGATGGAGCTTTGGTTTGTGAAGAAGGATTTTTTTAAGTTGAAGCAATAAAGAATTTATTAATACCACATAATAGTTTAAAAACCTTAGACATTTATAGAAAAGATAGGAATGTATTAGACAAATTATCATAGGACAAATCACAATGTTGAAACATCTAGAGTTTTTTTTTTTTAAAGTTTATTCTTGTAATTTTTGAGGTTACCACTTAGCAAATCAAAATACAAAAACTTATGAAGTATGCTTGTCATATCTGTGGTGAAATTAAACATAAGATTATAGACTATCCTAAGTACAATGACATGCAAAATATGTTTAAGGACAAAAAAATGAAGATTATAGAATAACCATATGTGGTGGAGCCCAAGGTTGCCAATCCTTGAGTTCATATAGTGGATGTCAACATGGCCATCACTAGGAGGAAGGTTATTAAAGAACAAGTGTTCAAGGACAAAGAGCCAATCAAGAAGAAATCTACTATTGATTGGGAAGAGGAACAAAGATTACAACAATTTATTGTCAAGATAATACAAAATATGTAAGCAAAAGACCCACCAAAAAGTCTGAATCAAAAGGAGAAAGCACAGTGGAATACAAGTTGGGTAAGATTACTAGATATTAAGGTGTCCACAAAACCACTTGTACCAAAAAATCTATATGTTATTCTTAACATTAAAATTATGTATATGGAACAAATGTTCTGATATATTAGTAAACAGATGTTAGAAACTACCTATACTCTGAAATTAGATTAATTGTTGAAGATAGCACAAGATCTTAATAAATATGTGCGGCAAAAACTAGAGCCAGAAAAACCCAATATAACTATTAAAATGATATCAAAGCCTAATGTAGCCACAATGATTGAGACACATTCTAAAATTGACACTATAGCTATAAAAGTGGATAACCAGATGGAAGTTATCTAAGTACAAGTTGGGAAAAACACAATTGAAGATGTTATGTTAGATGGAGGAGCAAGTGTAAACATCATAACAGAAAACCTCATAACAAAATTAAGTTTACCCAAACCAAGACTAGCCCCATACCACCTTAGAATGGCATATCAGAGTATGACCAAACCTTTACAAATCATAAAAAATTTGAAGATTCACATACATGGCATCCTTATGTAGCCGCATTTATTGTTTACAAAACAATGTGGTAGATTCTAGCTATTCTATGTTGTTGGGAAGACCTTGGCTCAAAGATGCAAAGGTTACACATGACCAGGGGAACAATGTGATTAATGTTCAAGGTTATGGAACAATCAGAACAATATTAATTAACAAGAAATTGGGAGCAAAAACCAGAAGGCCCCAAATACTTGTTTGACTTATTAAAAGGTCTAATAGATGATTGAAATAGAACCAAAGTTGTTCTTAATTGGCACAATCACTATCTGAGATGAAACAATTTCATTATTGAATGTTGAAATTTCAAAGATTAGAATCAATGGAGAATTTGAACCACAACAAAGGATATCATATTAAGGAGAAGAAAAAGTAGTGGTTTGAACAACAAAAATAATAGAATTTAATGTTAGACCAAAGATTCACTGAAAGATAAAATTTATCCAAAAACCTAGTATCATCATAACCAAGTTGATATTGGAGTGGATGAAACATTAACTAAAATTCAAGTACAAAATCTTAAAATGGCAGGTTGGACCTTGATTGAAAAAAATAGCTTGTTAAGTTGAATATTAAATAGAGGCAAATCCATAGTTTTTCAAAATTAATGCATAGTTAATAAAGGAGAAAATTGAGGAGCTTCAGATTTTACTCAAGGAGTTCAAAGACATGTTTTTTTGGATTTATAAAAATCTGAAAGGCATACTCCAGAGTTGGCTCAACACAAAATTGAGTTAAACACCTCAATCTCACCAACACATCAAGCAAGGTACACATTGAACCTTAACTATGTTGTAATTGTCAAATAGGATATTGACAAACTATTATTAGTAGGATTCATTCAACTAGTAGAGGAGGCTACATGGTTATCACCTATAGTGGTAGTATCTAAGAAGAATAGAAAACTAAAAATCAATGTAAATTTCAAGAAGTTGATTAAAGCAACTAAAAAAAATCCTTGTCCTTTCCCATTTTTTGATGAAGTAATGAACATTATAACAAGGTATGAAGCTTATTCATTTTTAAATGGATGCTCAGGATACCATCACATTTCTATAGCCCCTAAAGATAGATACAAAACAACCTTTGTAACAAACTAGGGAGCTTTTGTTTGGATGATGATGCCATTTGGTGTAAAAAATAAACCACCAACATTCCAAAAAACAATCAACAAAGCTTTCAAAGAATACTTAGACTAGTTCATGAAAATATTTTTAGATGACTTCACAGTCTATAGTGATATGGAAAGTCATTTGATGAAGCTTAGACTTTGTTTTCAAAAATCTAGAAAATACAAAATCAGTCTTAACCCAAAAAAATGTGCCTTTATGGTATTTTCAAGATTGATTTAAGGTTCATAGTTTCCAAGGAAGGAAAAATACCAGACCCTAAGAAGGTTCAAGCAATTGTTAATATGTTAGTACCTACAAACCCATAGTAAATTTAGGTTTTTAATGGTATGGCTTAGTTTTATAAATGTTTCATCAAGAACTTTGCCTTTATCATGGCACCAAATACAAAGCTAACGAGGAAGACAAAACCCTTTATTTAGACCACATAGTGTTAAAAATCCTGGGATTAGATCAAACAGAAATATATGGAAGCACTAATTCTGATACCTCTAAATTGGTAGTTGGAGTTCCATGTGCACACAAATGCATATTTATCGGTAGTAGGTGCAATGTTAACACAAAACCCAATTGGTAAATATGCCTCTAAACTACTAAATAAAGCAAAGTATAATTATACTAATATAGAAAAAGAAGCCTTAGCAATGGTTTATGCTCTGCATAAGTTTAGACATTTTTTGTTGGGAAAAAAATTTGTCTTTTATGTAGACCACATGGCTCTTATATATATGGTCAACAAACCATAAGTGTTTGGAAGGATAGCCAAATGGCTATTATTATTTTTGGAATATGAATTTACAACAATCTACAAGCTTGGTAGAACATATGTGGTAGCTGATGTTTTATCCAGATTACTAAATAGCTCAAAACCATTGGGAGTCCCAAACTAGACTATAGATGCATCAGTATTTTCTATAGAACCTATATGGATGTAAGAATTAAAGAGTTACTTAAAGACAAATTAAATGCTAGAAACTTTGAATTTAACTCAAAAAGAGAAGTTAGCCAAAAAGGTATAACCCTTTACTCTAAAAGAGGGGATAAGATAACAAAATGCACAAATGTTTGACCACCTCAGAAGCATAGATTGTTGTTAAGGAGTTACATGAAAGAGTGGCAATAGGACATTTTGTAGTAAATATCATTATAAAGAAAATTATGGATGCAGTTTATTAATGGCCAACTTTATTTAAAGATACTCGTGAATTTTGTAAAAGTTATAATAGTTGTTAGAGATTTTGAGGACTAAAAACAAAATATCTAGCCAAATTGGTAACAACACTTCCAAAGGAACCTTTTATGAAATGGGGTCTAGATTTTATAAGTCCAATTAAATTAACATGAAAACTAACAAGGAACAGATATATTCTAGTAGTTACATATTATGTAATTAAGTGGGTAGAAGCAAAAACACTTAAAACCAATATTGTAGAAATTATAACGAAGTTTATGTATGAATATATTCTAACCAAATTTGGATGTCCTCTAACAATAGTTACATATCAAGAAGTACATTCCATCAATGATACAATCAAACATCTAACAAAATAGTTAGATGTTAACATATTAAAACATGTTAGTTCTATTATTTATTGCCCATAGGGAAATGGACAAGTAGAGTCTACTAACAAAGTTATTAGTAGATTACTAACCAAATTGGTCAATGAAAAAAAACAGATTAGGATGAACATTTGTCCACAATTTTATTTTCATATAGGACAGTTTACAAGGTGGCAACATGATACACACCTTACTAGTTAGTCTATGGTTTAGGTCTGATGCCAACATAATATGTTTTACCAGCTATTAGTAGAAACCACAAAGATGTACAACCCACCAAATGTTAGACTTATAGAGTTGGAAAAATTATAGGAGAACAAATTGGAAGCTCAGAACAATGTTGGAACAAACCAATGCAACACATTTATGTGGACTCAACAAAAACACACAAAGAAGAAGTTCCAATTTAGATATTATGTTTTATGGTTTCCTAAGGGAGAAAATACACATCTAGGAAAATTCAAGAAAAGATGGTTTGGCCCATTCAAAGTATAGTGTTGCTTACCCAATAACATTGTTCTTCTTGTTTATGTTAACAATTTTGAACCAAACCCAGTATTAGTCAATATTAACAAGTTGAAACCATACAGATATGTGGATCAGACATTGAAGGGGATTCAAAGTTTAAATAATCAAAATCCTTCGAGTCCATAAATTCTAACCACATAAAAGAGAAATCTGATGAAAACTCAAAAGAAAGAAAACATCAAAGATCATAGATATTGATTAGATAGTCACATCAAAAAAAGCCCAATGAATCTAATGAATCGACAAGATATGATATTACTTAGAGACTATGATCACATATAAGTTTCACTACCAGTAGACTATAAGTCAAATATGTCTATAACATTAAAACAAAATTATGTTGATCTGATGACTGAACACAAGATTTAAAAAATCTATAATGTGGACAACGCCATGTCATCATAAAAACTTGTGTCATCCAAATCTTAACCCTATTTTACAAACTACTTCAACAATACATGTAAACAACAACCAAATCGGGTTCCTATGTTTTACATAAATAGTGAAACATAAACCTACACACAATGTGTTTGATTCTTGAAAAAAACACACAAAAATTTACAAAAATTGCTCTAAATCCAAATTTTGTTGATGGTCATTAATTGGTAAGTCCTAACTCTTAGTTTTATACAAAAACACATACAAAACATGTACTAGAATGATGAATAAATTATTAATTTCCAAATTTACTAACAACAATGTCACCAATAGTTCTAACAAGTCCTTTGCCTATAGGTACTAACTAAATCTCGTTATGCAAACCTTAGTTCCTTGTAGTTTATTTCACTTCAACTTCTACCTATCTTGCCACACAAATTCAATGTTTTCCAAACCTCCAAACTTGCAAAAAAAATGATACACAACCAAAACAAGGAGGAGGGGAAATGTTGCCCCATTTCCTTCCAAAATAAGAAGAATTCAAAAATTGCCTCTTGTCCCAATCTAAACCAGTTGCCAAATGACCTACATGTACAAACCCATTCTATCTATTTGTCCAATCCTTATGTTACCTACATATATCCCCTAACAATCATGTTAGAACAAAAATATAAGATTAACTACTTGGGTCAAGGTTGAAAAAGATTAAAAAATTTAACTAACCTAAACAAAATTTGTTAAAACTACCTTGCATTTCATATCAGACACAATAGATAGATGAAATTTAAGATTTCATGAAATCTTAATCAACATGTTACAACATCAAACACATAATCTTCAAGAAGAATTTTGCTTTATCATATCATTCTATGTCATGGAACAATTAAGATCATTATCAAGCTCTGTCACACACTTTCAACAATGGATATAAGGGGTTAATTGTTTATGTCAATTTTGAAAGGTCATTTCTCAAGCTTCATAATGCACCCTCTTGAATAGATCATTAAAATTGTGAAGTGCAAGGGCAAATCATGTTCAATTAAGGAAACTTGATATGGAATTGATGAAAGGCTAGAAAGAAACATGAACATGTCAAATTGGTAACAATTCTTGACAATTATGAACCTCTTGTAAATTGATAGGACATCAAAATGTCTATTATAACCTTAACTTTGAACTTATGACCAAGGTTGAGGCAAAACAAAATAATGTAGATCAAGAGTCAGCTTGAGGTGTGACATGAGCCAAAGGAAGTGAAACATACTCCCACACAAACTAAAGGTTGTGTGAAAGCGAAAGAAAATATTCTGGAGATTCTAACAACCATCCTCATTTTGTGAATGAAGTTGACACTTTTAAGGAATTCCAATTTTTTGAAGTGAAGTTACCAAATGATCCTTAGATCATTAGAATGGTTTCAATATAAGATGTAAGGTGATGGTTTTGCATTGTCAAATCAAAGGAGTTTTCCAAAATTATGAGGGTTCAAATACAAAAATTGTTCAATGACTTTTGATTAGACTTATAAAGTGATTCATGAGACTATATCATGTCAAATTCAAGAGCTTGATGCGATTTCAAAGTGTGCTTTCTAAAGGGTGCATGATGGTGCACTAAATGTGGTTCTCACGAACTATGCATTTCCATAGTTGCAACTTTTGAAGGGGGTGGATTTTTGAAATTTCATGAAAATGCCATTGGGATGTAGTCCCCATGGTGAGCTATAGAATATATTGTATGGGGAGTAATTCCTTTTGTAAGAGTTTGAGCCATGGTGAATCTATTATTAAAGTTTGAGATCCAATTTTGGTTCTAAATTTCTCTAACCACCATTTTTGTCTATTTTTGCAATTATGCTAATAGAAAAGTCCATGTGAAGCATTTCTTTCATCTTAGTCATCCAAAATTTCTTGCGCCCAATTTCAAGGAGTGAGAAAGCATGCTCTGATTTTGTAAATTTTTTGCATGTATAATTGAGAGTTACCCATTTATTCACTTAATAAATTAAGGGGTGCATTAATGTCCCAATTGAAAGGATGACTTTGCTAGTACTGAAACTTGTGTCATTTTCATGTAGTCCCCACGGGGGACATGTAAAATACATTATAATTAGGAAAATAATGCATCCTACAAAACTTTGAGTTGTATTGAAATCTATGTGAATGTATGATGAGTTTTAAATCAAAATTTTGGTTCAAAATTGCAATAACAACCATCAAGAAGTGTTGGTAAAACATATCATTTTGTCTAAACCATCTTAAAGTTTTCACCCCCTTGTCCTTATTGTGAAGAGCTATGGAACATGCATTAATTGCACTACTACAAAATGTGGGTGAAATTCACTAGTCCTTGTTTAGTGGACCATTGAATTCATTACATCCTCATTAAGTCCCATTTAGTGGGACAAGTGAATTCATTCAAAATCCAATGAAATCAATTGGTGTAGAAAGACACATTTTGTTGTAATCCCACTTTCCAAAATTCATTCAATATTTACTTGTGTTTATTGTTTACCATTAATAACATTTTATAAGCTTGGCTTATGTCAAGGGATGCACCCAAGTGGAAAATGTTTGGGTGTAGGTGAATGAGACAAGAACATAGAAGGTTGGTACAATTGTAGCCCATAATATCGAAAGGAGGATTGTGAGTTTGGCAAGGAATTTAAATGAAATAAAAAATAAGGCAATGCCACTTCATGAAGTGATGGGTGAGGAGCAATTTATCCATTATGTGCTAGAGCCTTTTTTATGGAGGCAAAGGTGTAAATTGTGTAACATGATGGTGGCATGAAGAAAGGAAATGTTGCCAAGTGTTTGTTAGTGGATAGTATGTGGGTCCCACAAAACTAACACATTGGGGATGGAAATAAGGTTGGCCAAAATATATGTTTGTGATGATTATTCATTATTAGGCACATTTCATAAGTTGGAAAAATATTTGTGCTGTTTCATATTATGTTGGAGTTATAAATTTGTTGCTAAATCAAGAACTATTTAAACAACTATTAGTCTAAGATTGGATTGATCAACCATTTGCTGGTTTACAAAATGCATATTTAAAAAAAAATCCAAGTCTTAATTGGTGCATCGTGACTAATTTTTTCATTGTATTACATAATTGACATTTATCATTGATGAAACATTACAAATATAACCAAATAATGGTTTTTATGACATTTGTACATGAAAATATTGGCACATGTAAGGTATGGACTACAAGTAATATTAATTATTTTCATGTTATATATAAAATGGTATATCATGTTAATATAAAATTCCATTCATGCTAGTTATTCAAACCCTAATGAAAATACTTGTATATAGTTGGAACTTCATACTATGTTTTTTAAAGGTTGAAAACCTAATGCCTTTTACATTTATTTTACATGTATTCAAAGTTTTCATCAAAATTTTGGTCTAATATATTCATCCATGAATGGAAATTAAAAACTAGTGGTTGTATTGCACCTTTGTAAGTCATTGGCAAAAATATTAACCAAAATCAAACATGCGATGATGATATAAGAAGGTTAAATTGAGTTCATGTAAGAGCAAGCTAGTGTTGCCCAATGTTGGATTTGAATCTTCAATGGCCAAAAAGTGACTTCAAACCTTGATACTTATGCATGCATCTTAATATGATGTTTTCAATGGTTGTGTTAAATATTCACAAATAAAATTAAAGCCAAAATATAATTCTTCAAGTAAAAATGAAACCTTAGAATTTTTTTAACATGAATGTGAGAGAAAGTGTGCATTTGACAAATAACTTCAAAGGAAAACCAAGTTAATCGTAGTGTTATAACCAATGGTGATTAGTTCATGGTATTAAGAAAATTCTGTAGTTGGTTTTTAATTAGGTTTTAAGGTATATGGACTGAAAGTTTAAAGATTTAGTTGAAATTGAATTTGGATCCAAGTTCATTAACTAGTTTCTTGTTGAAACAAAAATCCAAATTTGGATTAAGTTATTGTCCTTTTTTAACAAATCTAAGTTGTCACAACTTTAACCTTGAGTTTGTGACCAAGGTTAGGGCAAGGTAAAGAGGAAAGAACCAAGAATAAGGTAAGGCAAGAAAGAGGTTTAAAACATTTTGGAACTTAAAAGGAAGCACTCCTGGGACTCTCAAGATGAATTCCCACTTTGGGAGTTGGGAGTCCCAAAATGTTTTGAATCTTTGGGACAAAAATGCATGGGGTAAACTTTTTGAAAATCAAAAGTTCTTTATATTGTTGAAAAGTTATCAAAATGTAAATATCAAAAGTGAGCTCACATTCTTTATTTCGTGTTAAGAGCTAAGAATTACGATCAAAAAAAGGGTTCGGAGTTAAATTGACAATTTGACTCCTAATGACTAAAACCTAGGAAACAAAGGTTAATTGATTTTGATGGAAATGTGTGACATGATATTGGAAAGATTTCATGGAAGGTTGCAATGTTTTAGTTGGAAACTCTTCAATTGAAACTCACATGAATGTAATGAATCCAAAACAAAATGTGATTCAAAGTTGACTCCATTTTCAATAAGTACATGCATTGTTTGACTTGTGCAAGTGATTTGTTTGGGAGGTGCTCATCAATGTGTCACTTTGTCCTACTCCCCCATCTTTTGAAGCTTCCACATACCCTTCTTTCTCTAATGCATGGAGTTAAAGAATGTGTTCCCAATTTTTTCTTCCTTTAACTTCTTCCTTCTTCTTCTTGCTTTTTAGGCAAATTATTAGTTTTAATTGGTCATGCATAACCACTAATATGTGCAATATTTTATTTTGGACATTGTGTACTAGTTGGACAAAAAAAATATTACAAATATTTTTTAGTTTTAGGTGGATGCAATGTAGATGGAATTGAACGATTTTCATCAAGTAAATCAAATTGAACTCAATTTACTTTTTTGAGAATCTCCATATTTGAAGCTTTTATAGATCTGAAAATTGTTCTCAAAACTTCATCAACAACTAACAACCTTAGCCAAAATTCATCTAGTACCATTTGGGCAAGATACCATCTGAAAGAGTGCAAAACATCACATGCAAACAAAAAAAATCCATTGCCCACACCCATTTCAAATTCTTAAAAAACCATGTCTGCTGTCTCAGGCATTTAGGGGTTAAATATTGTATTCCAACTACTTAAGTTATGCTACAACCATTTTTTATTCTGTGTACATGTATTTAAAATATATGACCTTAAAATCCTAAGCTTTTTTTTTTTTTTTCCCCTTTTGTTTCCGGACGCACAACAGCAGATCCCCTTGACAAGCTGTTGGCACGCCAAGTCAAGCTCAGTGGTAGAGAACTAGCCGGGCTTTCACCTGCACACCAGTGGGTGTAAACCCAGAACTAGTTTTTTGAGATTCAAGGGTCAGAGACAAAGGCATGGGCCTAATATTTTGTTAGGAATGTACAACCTAATGCTCAAACCCCTGCCCATTATTTCAGGTTAGGCACTAGGCAAACCTATTAGGGTAAGCTAAGCGACACACCCAACATATCAGGCCAGGGCCAAATTCAATGACTTGAGGGAAAAAAATCATGTATAACGAACAGTTCGGTCACTATCATAGTGTATGATCATATAATGTGGTCAAGAAAATGACATATTGGATTCGGCAACAACTGTTGAATATAATTTTATATTTAACTTTCGCACTTGGTTTCTTAATTCTGAAAAAATTTCACAGGTAATGGTTGTAAAAAATAATAAACACAATCCCTTCAAGGTTTGGGACAATTTAGTGTATCTAGATTGTCTTAGTCTTAAGTTCTTGTACTTTAAAGTCTGCAGTTCAAGCATCTTGCAGATTCCTAAATTTTAATTAAAAAATTTTCATAAATAAAAAATAATTTTGCAAAAAGTCCGTTTATGGCACAAGTAATAAATAAAATTTCAAAATTTTGGCATATATATATATATATATA
>Ga0116229_10004094_pt1 | contig 23915 bp, 16 predicted proteins | sample S1TSphgellanicum_3_FD_87313 | JGI IMG/M metagenome (GOLD analysis project Ga0116229, IMG submission 87313) | Host-associated microbial communities from peat moss isolated from Minnesota, USA - S1T2_Fc - Sphagnum magellanicum MG | ecosystem: Host-associated > Plants > Peat moss > Unclassified...
CAAAAAATCATTGGAATCAAATATTTGAATGACGTTTTTCGTAGGTGTGTTATTTGTGCAATTTTGTTATTGGAAATCATTTTTTTTGGCACTAAAAAATGAAAAAAAAAAAAAAAAAAAAAAAATAACTAAACTAGTAGAATAAAGAAAAGAAAAAAAGGAAAAGGAGGGGGGGGGGGGGGGGGGGGGGGGGGGGGGGGGGGATAAATGATGAAAGCCATTATGGTTAATTTGATACAGTAAAAAGAATGAGTGAATGGATGAATGAATGAGCTGATGAAGAGTGGATGAACTGAGCTGAGATACCAAACAAATATGGCACCCTGATGGTGGATGAAACAGCACCCTGCTACTGGATGAAATGGCATGAGAAAGGCACAAAAATCTAAGGAAGCTAGAAACGAATGGGGGGGGCACAACGTGATAATATGGGATTTTTTTTGTTGAAAAGGTGCCACCACTAGTGCTCATTGGACCAACCTCTCACTCCCAATGGAGAACAACAAGAAGAAGAGAATCAACAAGAGGAGAAGAACACTTCTTTTGTGGGGGCCAACCGAAGCAGCACAGGAAATTGATCATTATGTGACTCAATCATAGATAAGTAGCTCAATTGATCTCCTTCCCACCACCAACAGAAGCATGGGAAACACATTGATATACCCTTTCTGTTTTTTGATGGGTTAGCTCATAAGTGCTTTCCTTGTTCTCCTTGTTTGATAAGGGGTAGGTGCCTTTTGGTGATTTGGATTTTGAGGCTCCTTTGGGTGGATGTGAGATCTTTTTTCCAGTTGTTTGAAAGATCGGGGAAACCGTTCCTGGACTCTTTCGAATGAACCTTATTCTAGTATGTCCGGGATATTGGGAGGGTGGAGATGGAAGTGGGGCCTTGCGGCATTGTAGCTTAGATATTTTCAATATACAGCTCTATTTACCTAGGCTGCAGGTAGCTTGTGACCGAAAATATTAAATTGATGAAAATATTTAATATTTACCAATTGTAACTGACCATAGCCTTGTGTCCTGTTCACCACTTTTGAAGAGACATGATTCAACAATTCATCCCCGTGTCCCCCTCAACCATTCACCCCATTCCCAGAGACACTATTCAACGACGATTCATCCACGATTCATCCATGCACAAATTACATATCCTCAACTTTCCATACAACTCTGATAACAAAGCAACCATGACCTTTGAATATGAAGAGAGGAGTGTGAATGATCATTTTCTTTTTCTGGTCTTGAGAGTTTTCCCAATTTTTTTGACCTGAATAATCTGCCTCCAACTCCCAAAAAACATTTTCAAAATGGCAAACGACCCACATTTGTCAGATTTTCCCCCTCAAAATAATTCCAATGCAAGTTCTCAGATTTCCTTACTCAGTCCAAATGGGTAGCCCAAAATATAGAAGGATGCTTAGAATGTTTGTTTTCCAGACCATGTTAAATCAGCAATGGGTCCTTAAACGCAGACTGCTTCATTTTTTTCCCCTTCTCTGTCCTTGGCCCCATCCATCTTTTTGAGAACAAAATGGATGATGTTGTTGGCCCCATCCACCTTTTCTAGAAAAAAATGGATGATACCTAGACATAAATTTTGGATCCTGTGATGCATGCCCAAACTGTGTATAATAAGACACAAAATTTGTGTCTGGGCAGCTCCAAGATGTGTTTTGTTATCACCAGACAAATCTTGGTCGGGCAATTGGTCAGTCAGGAAAAAAGAAATGTACTATACTTTTGGACTGTCTCAAATAAAGACCGATTGCTGATTTAACATCCTTCTTTCCTCTTATATCCAGCTTATAGCCAAATTTGGCTAAATCTTATTATGGATGGATGATTATCACTTCAACCACATCATAAAATTGAGTTTTACAATAAGTTCGGTTTGGTCATTAAATTATCCTTTAAATATTCAAATGAATTTATTTTGAAATTATGAAGTTGAGGTGTTGAAAACTACCATAAATTTTTTATTGGAGGCTATGACTTGAATACTTTCACTACTGAATGAAAATATCATGAAAAAATAAACATTTCAAAAACTAAAAAAAGAATTGATTTTTTATTGAAAATTTGATTATTCAATTTGTCCATGTGGAAGCTGACCTTAAGGCTATGGTAACAAGCTTAGAGGAAGAGGGAGGGATGGTGGTTCTTTGGAGTCCGAAAGCATGATACTCAACATAATAATATGTTCATTCATCAAATAATATCACAACAGAAGTATAGTATCTACATAAGTAGCTATACCTAGTGTTGAGGATTGTGTTCAACTGGTGGGGTAGCATGAAATAGTCCCCCATATATTCAGGGATAGATACCGACTTGTTGGGTGTTTTGTTTTATTGATGATTGGCAGGTTTTCATCATATTTTGCCCCTTTCCCGTGCCTAACACGTGTAGGTGGTCTTTTTTTATTGAAGAAGCAAGGAAGGGGGAGTGGCCCTCTGTTTTTTATCTTCTATTGTTATCATCTTGGAATCTTCTTGACTAGTCATCTTGGAATTATTAGGATATGGTAGATGGGTGGGAAGCAAATCTAAACACAAAACAAGGCGTTGGGAACGTGTGGGCCATGCTATATTGCAAATAACAAGTTTAAATTCTTTTATATATATATCTATATAATTGGATTGTCAAACAAATTGATTTGTTAATTTTATTGGTTTGAGATTTGTCCAATACCCTTGTGTTGATCCAAAATGAGATTGATATGTTGGGCCATTAGTTCATATGTGATCTATTTGTGAATCATAATATGCATTCATAGGTTTAGAAAGGATTGATTTTACATTGTATTTTTTCTATCATGTTTTGTGATGTCGTTGATTCGCATGATTTGATTGATGTTTACATTGAAACTTATAATTATTGTTGTTGGAAAAGTTAGGAGCATGTTTTCTAAGATTTTCAAAAAAATAATATTAAAATAATTTATTGACGTTTTGGTTGGTTTATAAGTTATAACCATATGTATTGTTTTTCATGTAGCTTCTTACCATGAGAGTGACTAATTCTGTTCCTTTTTTTTATTCTTACAGGTTGTGCATCTTTTGGCTTTTCCTTGGCCTTCCTTTTTAGTCTCCTTTGTGATGGTTCCGACCATCAATCTTTTATTGGATTTTTTTTTTTCGTTTTTTTATTGAAAAGTGCACAAATAAATCTTGTGCCATTGTATATTAATTCTTTTGATTTTGATAATGCTAATTTTTTTTCAAAACATAGTTTTGAACAGCACATATTTAATGGTTATATGATTATAGTCCATTTGATAAGTTTTGATGATAATAATTGATAATGTGTACCATGCATTTTTTTGTAATGAATAATTTCTTCTTGAAAATTAGGATTTATTTGGAAACTTTTGTTCAATAATGGAGAAAGTAGATATAGATGGTTCTCCAAATGAAATTTCAATAATATTATTTATTTTTGATCACATGTTGTTACACCTATTGGTTCAAATGGTCAAGAATTAAACCTTGTGTGCAATGTATAGCATGTGTTGCACAGCTAGATGTTGGATTAGGAATTGTATTCTTATAATGATATGACAAGGGTTATAGATAATTTGTACTCCAATTGTTTTTTGTTCCATTGGATTTCTTTTTTTTTTGTTTAAGCCTTGGGAATTTTTGGTATATATTATGTGAATTTTTTTATTCTAGTGTTTAATCCAATTTGGGGATTGTGGAAATTTGTCCATAATAATGTTTTGGGAAAAAAATGTATATTTAACTTTTGAAAGTTCCATCTATGTTATCTACAAAACCATCTAACATTACATAATTGCATGTTTGTAGTTCTACTAAAATATATCTTTTTAAACCAATAATTCATGATATGATTCCATTATTTTGTTAGGTGTTAAAAATAGTTGAAAATGTAAAGACCAGATGTTAGAATCGATGTCTTATGCTATGAATCTAAATATCTCATTAGGGTGCAATTACAATAAAAAGAGCCAAACGGAGTTACTTTAAACAAGGATTACATCCTTTTGCCCAAAACTAATTTTTTCATGCAAATGGATTTTTGAATGAATCTTTTTGACAATTTTCATAAAAAATATTTAAAGCTGTCTCAACACATCACATTATTTTTTCCTAATCATTGTTGAATGATTATGAATTTTGAAAAGACAAGTAGATTACTTGCAAATTTAGTGCATTGTGTTAAAATTGATCACAATTTCAAATCATACCCAGAAAAAAAAAAATTATATTTTTTAGATTTCTTGTATTGTAAGGTACAACTTTTTTACACAATGTACATAATACCCCATTTATATATGGTAAATGATTCTTGAAAACTTTTAAAGTTTAAAAGTTCACATTTTAAAAAATTATGAGTCTTTTTTTAATGTGGCTAATAAGGTTGTTTTCATTTTTTTTTCCATCAAAACTTTTTCATTATATGAATCCTTTTGAAAATCCTTCATAAAATTCTTTCCTTCTAACATAGTAGATATTCACTTTCAAACATCTTAAATGAAAACCTAAACTTAAAATTCGAACAAAATTCCAATTTTTAATTTCAATTTCATATATTCATATGAAGGAAAAATGAACAACTTGCCAAGATTGCCATGATTTCGAATAAAAAAACATAAATAAATCTTTGATTTCAATTAGTTATGTTTGACATTCATTTCTATGTCAAATTCATTTTGATAACTATTTCATTTAACAAAAGGTTTTTAAATCATTTGTTTTCAATCGATTTTTGTGTATTCTTTAACTTGTGACTATAAGTTATGTCATTTGTCATCACACTTGTTAGTAATGTTAAATTTATATACAATAATTTTATTTTATTTTTAAGTTTTGATATTATCATTTTCATCCATGTAAGCATCTTTCCAAGTGGTCAGATTATCCCAGTCTTTGGACCCTTCCCACACTCTGAGATTGTTTTTACCCCTGAATATTGCTTATTTGCAAAAGAAAGCAAATTTAAAGCAAAGAGGAGCAATATTCTCATAAAGAAAGGTGAAAAGCATCAACTTTTTCATGAAGGGGCATTTATTGCACAATATTTATAATGACAACAAAAATGAAAGCAAAATCAAAACTAAGGTTGAATCTTGTTTCGCCGTCAACTTTTGCCACCAACTTAGGGGGAAAAAAAAGTCTCAAACCCAGTTTATCACCAATGTATGTTTTTGATCTCAAGTGTTGATCTCACCTTTGGTTCACCCCCTCAATAATGGGATAAGTGCAACTTTTCACCTTGAGTACGCTTCCTTTTGCACAGAAAGTTTCTTGGGCAACAAACTTTAGTCCCTTCTTAGAGGGATTACAATATGGCACATTTGGATTAATAGGATGTGAGGTTCAATTCCACAAGATGGCATGAATCTAGCTACAACAATTGGTTTGAAAAGCTATTATTGAGTATGGCAGACTTGCTTGGCAGCTGGGCCTCAAAGCTTATTGATGTAAGCTAGAAATAACACAATGACATTCTTCAGAGCTTTTGACAGGATGGCATTTTGGGCACATTTTGAGTGACTCCTTTCATCCCCCTCCCCCCCCCCCCCCCCCGCCCCCCAATTGAACCCAAAATTTTGGAGGAATCTTCTAGGTGTTAGGTGAACGTATAAAAAACCTAAAATTGGGCAGTTTAGGTAGGGCTAGACTTTTTTCTTGGGTTAGTAAGAAGTCTCTCTCCCCTCTTTGTGATATACTATGTACAATTCCTCCTTATTCAATGGATACTCTTCCAATCTGTGCCCTAAAAAATCAAAAAGAAAAACCCATACTTATAGGTTGCATCTGGGTAAATAAGTTTGCTCTTGAGTCTGGAGGGAGCAAGCTCCAATTTCCATTTCACAAATGTACCCAATTCTGGAAGTACTGCACAAGTAAATTGTGCAACTCTTTTGGAACCATACTTGGGCAAATAATCTTCCCAAGATTGATATCATGCCCCCCCATAAGAAAAAAAAAGGGAGGACTATATAACATACAAAAGTCTACCAACTGAAACAAGGCTCTCCATTCTTTAGAACTTGGCACAATAGTTATTTAACCTGGTTTTGGACTATGTAAAGGATCATAGGCAGGTCTGCCACAATCTCAAGGTTCACAAGTGGTACCCACAATGCAGAGATACCCACAAGCCAAACAAATCACAATGGATAAGTAAGTGAAGCCATCCCCAGAGGAAAGGCAACAGTAAGTAAGGATGCTTGTTGGGATTTGACCACCCTTCATAGGCCCTTGGCTGTTTTAGAGCTTGGAGAAGGGCAAATGTCAAACTGCCCTTCACAAAACTTGATTAGGCATTTTTCCAGTGGTTTTCTTGGGTGTGACAGAGACCCAGAAATGAAGACATGCTTGAAAGGGCTTTTATTTCTGGTGAAATTTTGTCAGCTGGTGAATTTTTTAAAGAAATGGAACAAAAGTTTTTTTGGGGGGTTTTCAAGTGGTCAAAATGTTAATTCCTCAAAAATGCCAGCTTAATTTGTTAAAACTTTAAGTTCCAGTTGATTAGATATTTTGACTAGGTATCATATTTTGCTTATAACCAGATTTGGCTATATTATCTTATGAATGATCACCACTTCAGCAACGTCACCCACTTGAAAAGAAAAGCACTCATTAGAACGAGACAAATATTGGCCAAATATACACATTGTGGACAAGTGTTTTCTTTTTTCCCCCATTTTGTGATCTTGCCACACTAGCAATCGTTCACAAGGAGATGTAGCCACATTTGGCTATAGACCAGCTATGAAAGTAGAAATTTATTTAAATCCTTTTATTTCCTGGCTACTTGCTGGAGCAATATGTAAAAAACATGGCGATTCATTAGGAAAAAAATTCGATTTTATTGTGATTTTCAAAAAAAAGGGAATATTTGACAGAATATATATATTTTGGCCAAAAGAGAAAAATGCTGTTGCCGACCCAGATTTACAGCTTTAGTTAAGGACTCAGGAGGCAGTTTATTGAAGTCAACTCACAATACAATTTGTCAAGCTTTGAAGTTACATTTAGTTACACGTTTTGAATGGAATCGACATGAGACTAAAAATTGTCTCTTCTCGCAAGGTCTTTTGATCACATGAAATGAGGATGGAAGTTTGGTTGTGGGTGGACCCACCTGCAAAGCATTAAGGGTTCAAATGTTCATACTCAGAATCGGAAATGACGGCTTGCAAACCACTTGGGTTTTTGAGCTTCTTTGTTTTCAAACTGTGGGGTCACGCATCTTTTGCCACTGTTATATGGACACAATAAAGTCATCCTTATAGTGGCCAAATCAAAGGGTGAGAAACCCTGGCCAAGTTTCATCAAAACCCGGAGATGAGCAAATACTTTAATGTGTGAGGCCTATGGGAGTAACTTTGACACATGCCCCTCAGGAAAATAATAGCAATGTTGGGAATAAATTCTCTTTCCCTTTTATGATCTTATACATGACCCAATAACTTAAAAGCTGTAGAATGAACTTTGCTAAATATTTGCTTTGCATTCTGCAGGTTGTATGTTCATTATTAGGTATACCTTTTTTTCAACAAAACCCTGAACAGTTTTCGTGGGTCTTTTTGTAATGGAGTCAAAGAGTGACAAAAGAAAATTTAACCAAATTTGGCTCTACAAGTTAGGTGAAAGTCAAAAAAGCCAATGATCATTATGTATTGTTGGTGATCTACTGGAACCAAATATAGCAAACTGGATACATTATACTACTTTTTAATTTTCAAATTATGGCTATTGAAAACCCCAAAAATCACACTTTTTTTTATTCATCAATTGACGATTTTTTTCCAGAAAACAAGCACCTCTCATCCTAATCTGTTTACTATTTATTGTTTACAATTTTACTTCCGTTTGGGACTAGAGAGTCCATTAGACAAAAGGTCGATCATGGAGGGCAAATTGTCCTCTGGTACTGGCAGCATGTCACAAATTTGGCCAAGGCGACCGTGTTCGTAGTCTGCATGAGTTCAACAAGAGTGCTCATGTCGGTGAGGGGTAGGGTCGAACAAAATCGTTCCCTAACTTTCTGTGTATTTGGACAGATAAGGAACAAGTGCTTTTCATCCTCAACCTTTCCTAAGTCGTAGTGTCGACAAAGCCTCTCTGCGTATGGCACACCCTTCCATGCACCTAGCACAGCTTCAAGCTACATGTTGCCACACCGAAACCGGGCCAAAGCTTTCCGCAACTGAACACAGTTGATTTCACACAAGTAGCTTTTACTTTCGTATGACATACCCTTGAAACACAAGTATCTTGTTTGCATGATGGTCCAATCTCGCGGTTGGTAAAGAGCTTTTCAATGAAAGCTAATCGCATATTATCCTTCACCCTTTTTACATTCAACATTGTGTGGGGAAAAACCTAGACGGGGTGGGGCCCCAACTTCTTGGTTGATCGGGCCTCTTGTCGTAGATCTACCACCAACCGGCTGCACTAGCCTTGTTAGATGGGTCGGATGTATGTGCGTTAACCCAGGAACTATTCCCAGTGGCAGTTGAGGAGTCCCTGCCTAGAGCGCACGGGTCGTTGCAAGCTAAAATGTCATTTCCAACGGTGATTGAGCCAAAGGCAGAAAACTTGCCACCTCTTGGGGCTGATTCTAGAGTAGCCATTTTTTCACGGATCCAGCCCAACATTTTTTTCCCGCAACAAGCATAGTGAGTTGGGCTTCCCATGCCTTTCCTAAGATGCGGTCTTTAGTGACCGTGCTCACACGATTATAATACAACAACGCTTGTCCCCATGCAAAATGTTCAAAGGAAAATTTGCCAAATTCTACCAGCACGATGGACGTGCTGGTTGTTTTTCGCACCCCGAGTAGGGATTTAAGGAACCCTTGATAGACTACTTCAATAGCCTCTATTTTCTTGGAGTCCACCCAAACCTCATAGGTGTAACTTGTTGTGGAATGCACCAACGTGTTGAAAAGGTCACAGCGTAACTTAACGTCCATAATACGTAGTTCCGCATAGCGGCGGTTCAGTGCGAATAGCGAGCGCCTACTTGCAGCTGCTAAATGTTCCACTGCATTATCCAAATTCGGGGTGGTCTTAAGCAGGATCCCCAAATATTTGAAGGTCTGCACACATTCAATAATGTCACCTTCAAACAAAAATTCTTGGCATGGGTCAACAGAATTGAACACCATGACTTTTGTTTTTTTCACGTTCACTATAAATCCACGTTTAGCACATAACTGCTGGAGTGCGTCTAACTGTTGTTATAATCCCACCTCTGACTCCAATGTTAGAGCAAGGTCATTTGCAAAAAGTAACAACCATACATGCACATCTGTTAGGGTCGGTGCATCGCATTCTCTGCCATCTAAGCACCCCTTTAGGGCATCCAAATATAGCCCAAACAATAGGGGGCTGAGAGGACAACCTTGTTTCACACCTTGCTGGCACTTGAAGCTAGAGGTGACACCCTCGCTTGGGTGGTTGATGTGTACGGTATCCTTGGCATACATCACTTATAGGCATCACAAGAAGTGTCCCTCCACCCCAAGGCCAGCCAACATTTGCCACAACATTTCACGCGACACAGTATCGAACGCCTTTTTTAAGTCCATAAAGCAACAATAGAGTGGCTTCTTTTTTCCTTACTCTGTTCTATCAGAATTCGTAATATGAAGAGTTGGTCAGTAGTGCGGTAATCTTTGCGAAACCCAGTTTGACCCTTGGCACGTAGCCCATGTTGTTCAGCCCACTCGCTCAGCCTTTTGTCAAGGATCATAATGAACAATTTTGCTAGGATAGGCCCAACCGTTATCCCCTTGTAGTTGTCCAATTTGGAGACATCGCCCCCTTTAAAGAACGCGTGGACCACCCTAGTGGAAAGGGCTTCTTGAAAGCCTTCTGCTAGAAAGTAATTGAACGCTGTCAATAGTGGCATGTGTAGTAACTCTCCCGCATCCAAAATGAATTCAGCTTTCACACCATCGAAACCGGCTGCCTTGTTCCTTTGTAACTTTTTCAACGCCTGAAGCAACTCAACAAGTGTGATATCTATGTTCAAGGTGTGGCTAGGTGGAGGTTCGGTCACCTGAGCTTAATGATCAGTTCGCAGCTGTATGGGTGGTGAAGACTAGCCAACTAGCGTGCAGAAGCCTTCTAAAAGCGTAGCTACACTGATCTTGTCCACAATGGGTGCCCTTGGCCGATACTTTTTCCAGAACGAAAGCGCATCCACCTTAGCAAGTGCACATATATGTTGAGGTCTTACAGTTTCCCAAAAAAGTCTTTTCCTTTTGAATAAATTTTTGAGTTTACTTTCTTGATGTTTAGCGACGTGTGAGTCAAAGTTGGCTTTCAACCAAAACTTAATTCACGTTTTGCTATACGGTAATCAACGTCAAACCAGGGTTTATGGCAGTGTTTCTTTCTACAATTCCCTCCCGAAAGCTTGTTACCAAAAATAGACTTTGCTACAGCACCCACGCACTGTTATAATAGGTCAGCTAACTCATCTGCCCCCAGATGCCCAATCAAGTCAACAACCCACAGGTTTCCAAAACTCACTGTTAGGGCAAGCTGGTACTCTTCAACATTTGATTTATCATAATTGAACCTAGGCAAAAAAAAATTTGTTACTACCGTATGTTGCGGTTCAACAAAGCTACAATCGTGTTCAACCGTAGGTGCAACGGCCTGTGGTCAAACTCTCCCCCCATCGCATGGTAACGGGTGTCATCTACTATCACCTCGAGGTGTGTAGGAGCTTACCAAACTGCAAGTGACCCAACAATATAATCGACAATGTTGTGCCCCCCATTTGCCAAACAAATGAACTCCCCTGATTCGTCGCCAGGTGTCTGGCCATTAAAGATGAGCAACCCAATGTCACAACATCAGTCCAGGAGTTCGCGACTGCAACCGCCAACACTAACGTCACCGTTTTGTCATGTAGCCACAACATTTGGTTACTCATATTCAACAAGCTCAGGCGCCTGTAATAGTTCACAAAGGTCGCTAATGTCAATGGTATCTGGTAGTGCTGCAGTACGTGCATTAAAATCCCCTCCCAATAGTACTATGCCCCCTAAAGTTTGAACTCTAGCAATATCTATTACCAGGTTTTGGAACATGGATTCGTTTTCATGTTTGGAGCCAATAAGGGCAGCGTACACCACGCAGACAAACAAGTCAGGGGCAACACCCCTACTGACCCCTAACGATAGATAAGAATTGTGACTTCCTTCCTTCCACTGTGACAAGTTTGGCCTAAGTGCCTACGAAAGTAAACAGCAACCCTCTCGTTATGTTTTATCGCTTTTATATTTCCTAGCTGCATAGTGCGTGCTACCGCAAGTGAGTCAAACCCTTCAACATGTGGCAAATGTTAGCCTGGGAAGTGTCAAGTTTCGATTAATAAGACGAGGTCAGCACCCTGAAACAACTGTAGTATTTGCATGCTCGTTTCCAGTTTATTTACACCACCCTCGTGCATGTTCCATAATACCACGCATAGGTCTCTCTAGTCCCCGCGCCCTTAGATAGAGGAGGGCGGGCAAATCTAAGTGTTATTGACAAAAAATTCGGCCGCATGCCAAAATGCGCGTTTGCCTACCACCTTGGCCTCTTTGAATAACGACCATAGCTTTAACTTGCATGCCTATTGTGTGGGCGTGAGGTCCTCATCCAAGCCCAACTTGGTCCCTACTAGGCCCTTGTGCCCTCGTAGCACAGCTTGATGGTCCTCGTTCGTTGCGTCCTCGATTTCTTTCCAGAAAATAAACACCTCTCATCCTGATCCAGAGGTAGGAACAAGGACCAACACGTACACATGTACCATGGTAAAATCCCCATTATTTTTGGGAATGTTATAAATATCTCTCCCCATTATGTCAGGGTGTCCTTGAGTCCAAATTTAACATAGTCTTGGTTTAATATACATAACCTCTATAATCAGGTAATCAATAATATTTGATTGGGCAGTGTTGTAAGTGGCATTTAGGATTCTCACTCATTGTTTCGTGCCAAGGTTTTATTATTTTCTTCTTTCTTTCTTTCTTTCTCTTCGCTTTCAGTTTTTTAATGTTAGCTAGTCTCCTTGTTTCAATCCTCATTTACATATTTGAATGACTCTTTGGTTAGATATTTTGAAGTGTTCAGAAACTCTTTTAGTTCATCAACAAATCTTTCTTCCCATCTTCGAAGGTGGAATAGGTCTTGACTCTACAAAGGTTATTGCCCTAGCAATGTACTTGGGAAGCTTAGGGGCTTGTCGCTCCAATCATCACATACATATTTTTTTTAGGACGATCATTCATTTTTATTGGGGGCTACAGGGGCCAACAATTTAGGTCCACTTCCATTCCAAGCTCACTTTAGGTGGGCTTGTGACCTTTTACCTCTAGCTATTCAAGCTTCCATCCCACCATTTGAACAACTATTAGAAAGAAGAATAGATTGTCTTCAAGAAAACATCTTTAAACATATGCATGAACATTCATTTTCCAACATCATCTCAAAATTGTCTTCAGATTGTCAAAAAGGTCATTTTAGTCAAATGTATTGGTCAAATGTAACAAGTGTTTTTCATGCCCCAATTTTTTAGTCAAAATGGACATACCCTTTGGTTAATGTGAACACTTTAATCAAATTAACCTTCTGAAAAGTCGTTATTTTTTATAGTGTTTAAGAAAGCATCTCAAAAAACATGCACAAACATTCATTTTCCAACATCATCTTTGAGTTGTCTTTAGATTGTCAACACGTTCAGTTGAGATCTTATGAAGGCCCAAACTTGGGTGCTTGGCTTTCTACCCACCTAGTCATCCCATCTTTTAGGATGGCCTTTGACATTTTCTCTTCAACATTATGCACCAAATTGGGCCTCCTTCATCCCACGACTCTTGGGCTTTCTCGATGCATATGCAGCTAGGCCATAAATCCAACATGGATACATTTATTTTGTTGTGCTCATTGGGAGAACGCATTGCCACACATGATGCAATTCAAGATTCTTTTGCCTCCATTGTTAAAGATGTCGAGTTCCATTTTTGCGCAAACAAACACATGTTCTTCAAATGCCATCTTTTTAATCATCATGACAACAAGTGAATATTGTGCTTACGATATATGATACTTGCACTTTGGCAAATTTAATCATTATTAACCCAAATCATGTAGATTTTGTTTCATGAATTGCTTCTTCCTAGGGAGTGGTTATGACAATTGCAATTCTAGCAAAAATTATGTCATATCCCTAAGGATGATTTCATCCCTTTAATAGTAGAAATATGTGGATGTTTACATTAACAAGTGGACGACTTCTTCATCAATGTGCCAACATGGCATGATCAACAAAAGGCTCTAGAGGTCCTCCTATTTCGATTTTATGTTCATTTTATAGGCAAAGGATGTTAGTATTCTCTAACATTAAGTAATTGTGGTAGCAAGAAAAGCCTTTTCTAGGCTTGGTGTCCTTCCAAGTTTTTCGTCCATCGCTTTGCACAATTTGCTTCGTGCTACTAGTGATGGGTTTAGGTCCTAGGTTTTGTGTTTTCTCCTCTTAGGGCTCCCCACTGTGTGTTCTACACTTTCAAATGTGGTCTTCTGTTTGGACTTTGGTCTTTTTTTTTCCTTCTCTTCTTCCTTTGCCAAATGTTTTTCCTTTATTTATTATTTATTTTATTTTTATATTTATTTAAAAGGCTTGATTCAAGGAACATTAAGGTACCAATGTAAGTATTGCTTGACCTAACATGGTGGATTTGTAGGCTAAAAGTACTAATATATTACATATAAATTATAAGTGGGTTGTAAGTTATGTTTTGTTTTTGAAACACAACCCATAGACAATGGGAGATGAAAAATACCCCCAAAGAGCTTCATCTCATGCATTTTAAACTTGCCTTTTTGTGCCCTTCATGATTATGTGCGAAACCTAGAAAACTTCATAAAATAAAACAACCAACAAAATGGCAAGAGAAGGAACAAAGGAAAAGGACAAAAATTTGAGCCTAAAGAGCAAAACCCAAAGTGGGTCACTAAGGGGCAAAGGAACAAATCATGTTCCACAAACCCACTAGTCACAAAATGCATATTAGAAAAAAAAAAGGATGGAAAACCTAAAAGAGTAATAGGCCTAGAAAAGAATTTCAAAAAAAAATCATTCACAAGTATACCTTTTCAACCATTATTTAATCAATCTTCTTTTGTATTATTGAATCCTCAAGTTGTTTTATTTTTTGTGACATTTTGTTTAAATAATTTGACAAATAAGATGTAGTCACAATAAAAGGAATCAATAACAACAAGGTTGGATCCCCTACCAAGGACTATATTATATATGTGTCCTTCATGTATTGGTTTATTAAATATCAAATTGTATTTTAAATATAATTTTTGGTTAAAACTATAATTTTTTAGATTGGATATTGATAGTGAAACCAAATATGACCCATTTTATAAATTTTTATTTATTTTTTCATCAAGCCTTACATTATAATCAAATGTACAACAAGTTTGTTTTTAAGCATGATCACAAATTTTGAACTATTATAATCGTTAAGGACCTTCAAAATTAAAATTATCAACATTCAATACATGATTCAATAAGTGTGCACATATAAGGATCAACACATGTGGCCCTTCATATGAATTATCTCAAAGGTCACAATAAATTTGAAATCATTTAGTGAAGGTTTGAATAGTTTAAAACACATTCAATTTTATAGCTATTAAAAAATAGTATGTCAATAAATGTTTTGTGCATGAAAAAACACTCCAATGTCATGGTCAAATGATTTCAAATTTATGGGATTTCAACTTCATAATAAACAAACACAATTGCAAAATATGGTTAATTATGTCATTAAATACAATAAATGATTATTTTTCAAAGTGGTGCAAGTACATGTTTTCACTATAATCAACAAATGTTTTTGCTCCCTTTACTATGACTACACCCAATAGATAAGTTTAATATGTATAAGTTTTTTTTTTTGTTTGAAAGATAAAAACCCATGTCATTTTAAGCATGATTGTAAAAATATAAGTGGGTTGATATCATATGGTTGGTGCTATATAGTAATGATGTGTTGCATAAAATTTAGTCAAATTATCAAAACAAAAAAAATGTTTCATCATAAATCATAGTCTATTTAATATATTAAAAAAAATTAATCTTTAATTTTATGGTCAACTTTCATTCTTGTTTTGTGTTTGAAACACATTTTCATTGTGTCATTACCAAACTCAATACATGTTTTCACATTTTTTCTCTCTTGTATTTTATACATAGAATTCTCACATAATATTTACATAATTGCAAAAAATCATACAAATTGTACAAATTCATGATATTCAAAATCAAAATTTAAAAAGAGTCAATAAAAGTTAAAAGGAGATCAAGTACCATTAATAAAACAACTCCATCACGATTATTTCCACATGCTAAATGCAAAGGCATTTCTCCATGTTCATTTTTTGCATTAACATATACTCCTTTGTTAACAATTTCTTGAACAATGTTAGCATATCCACATGAAGCTTAACCAAACAACACATGTTCATATGTCAATGACATAACATGTTAAAATAGCCTTGACATAAATGTATTTTAGGATACGGTAATAATGATATGATGCAATGTGTAGCATGTAGTAAATCCTCTTTATCTCCACAAAGACAAGGAAAAGAAACATTTTGCAAATGTTTTTGAAGTTGAGACACTGATTCATTCTCATATGAAACTAAAATGCAAAAGGACACAACAATCAACAAAGACATTGTTCCATTCCATTCAAAATAGATTCTAACCACCGTAATCCATTTTGATAGAATGAATAGTTGTCCCCCCTAAACCACTACAAGATTTGCATTTTTGTCTTTGGAATTAGACAAATTAAAGTTGTATTGGTGGATGGTTGGGTGACCTTTCATGAAAAACACAGTCTTACAACTTCCAAAAGGGGTTGCAAGTTGCAACACCTAAACTTCAGAGGCCATTAACCATCCACATAAAGAAAAAACTAGTAATGAAAATCAACCAAAATGATCTAACCAACCAAAACCCATAACCATTAATGAAGCATCTTGTGCACAAAAAAATGATCTTAAATTTTGTAAGTTTGAAAGATTTCCAAATCTTGAAAATTCGAAGATTAAGAGTTGCACTTTTGCCTTCAAATGTTTTCCAATTCCTCTCTTTAGTTAGTGTAAGGCAATATCTATGGATTTTGGAACCACCAAAATGACAAATTGGAATAATATTTGCATTTTTTTTCAATTCTTATGCAAATGAGATCTTTGTCAACCCAAAAGTTGTTAATATCATTCAAGAACTCTTCTTTTGTATCATTCTTGAACCATAAAAAGTCTTTTGTGAAAGGTCCCTTTCTTTCACCATTTTCATATTCTTTTCAACAAATCTTACCGTAGATTAAACCAATATTTGTTTATGGGTTCCTTCTTTTTGAATCTCCATCTACATTGAAAATTTTAGTGGCACCATCATGTAAAATATTAGTTTTTCTAATAATGTTCATGTCAAGTTTTAGTTCACCATGAAAAGAATCTCCTAATCACATAGAACACTAATGGATGATTATTGATGATCATGATTGAAAAACTTAAATAAAGGAGACATATACTTGTCATGTGTTACTATCTGAACATAAATTATTGAATTAAAGAATAAAATTCTACATAGACAAATTAATGCATAAGGTTCAAATCATGTTAAAAGGAGTCAATGTTATCATAATTGGTGCTTAATTAACTTGTTTGCAAATTTCAAAAAGTAAGTCAATCTTAGAGAATTTTGTGTTATATTTATACACCCAACTCTATAATATATCAATCTAACATCAAGATAAGTTTCAAAGTCATTCAAAAAATTAAAAATATTTTTCATCACATTTTGAAATCCATATCCAATAGTTTTCATGCTTATAAGGCACAATGAAACAATGTAAAACATTGGACTTAAACATTATTTAAACACAATGTTTTTACATTATCACAACATGATTTAGGATGTCACCATCAGTTCCTTTTAGCATGATTTGACCCATATAGTCACCTAAAGCTCAAGAACTTATGTTTTGGGAATGACATCCAAAAATGCATCTTATGATGTCTATAAATTGTGTGTTTTCATAGAATGTAAAAAATAATATACTATTTATCTTTCCACATATTCTACTAGAACATGATGTAAATGACATGAAATGTATAAGGATGTTGTTGATGATTGTTGATTCTAAATCCCCCAATCTCCAATCCAATTTGTAGCACCATTGATTTTGAAGTTCAAATGCAAATTTGAATCTTGTGATATGGTTAGAGTGACTTGTATTTCCTTTTCAATGTTAGACTATTAAATCATATGATTGAAAAACTAGGTTGAATGGGCTTAGTTCTTTCCTACTAAAGGTGGAAACATGAAAAAACCTTTTATCTTGCACCATGCAATCCAAAATTGGTTTTCATAATAAATTATTAATGTGGCCTATGTCATTGAACACATATTCTAACATATATTCTTACTCAAAATTCCATGACTCTTGTAGCACAAATCTAAAAATAATGAAACCAGCTTGGTGAACCTCTATATTCATGGAAGGTTTTCCAAGATACCAAGATGGTTTACTTACAATTTCCATATAATTTCAATTTATGATTATAATTGAACTTTCAATTATGAAAATATTCAAAATTCAATAACTTTTGCATTGCAGTTCTAAACATAATGAAATATTTCACTTCAATGGATCGTATCCATTGAGGAATTTTGAAAAATACCAAGAATGGAATGAGGACATACCCCACAATTTGAAATACATCAACATGCCAAAACATATAAGAAAAACAAAGAACCTTCCTCAATAGCAAGATCCCATATTGAACATTTTCTCCTTCCTATAAACTATTCATTTTAATAGATCATCATGATCAAAGTTAAGTGAACCAACAATTTCCTTGGATCTACCAACAAAGATTTTACCTCTTTTCAAGGTGAAACTTAAAATCCAAACAATTAGACTATTAGAAAGAAACCAACCAATTAATTCTAGCCATGTTGTTGGAATTAAAGTTGATATAGGGGGAATAATTATAGGGTTAATAAGTCTCATCTTGAAAAAATAAATTATGACCAATATAAAATCTATTTTAAATGGAATATAAAAGTTTTTTTCCATATCTTTGTTTTTTCAAAACTTTTTTTTTTCAACAACATAATCGTAAACAATGAAGTGAGGAGTAGATTTTCAATACCTTCTACACCAATTTGCATATGATTTTTCTTCAATTAAATTTGACTTCAATTCAATTAAATCTAAATCTAATTCATTTTTTTCATTGTTTCATTGTCAATAGTATTATGAAGTAATGCAAAGCCCAAGTTGTGGACTAATATATAATATTAAATTTATTTAAGACAATTAGTAATTTTAATCCATGAACTTTTTTGTTGAAAATCTTTGCAAAATATATTACATCTCATTTTAACCTTCTTGTTTACCTTTTAATGATGTTGGACTTTGCCAATTCACCAACTCCAAATGTTCCAAAAATGATCTTCATCCAAACTCAGTGTGGAATACTTCTATAGATTGATGTTTGGTTGAAGGTAAAATTGTCAAATTTTAAACTCATACCTACATTTCAATTTAATAGTGTCAAATAATATACTCCCACATTTTGATTCACATTTTTGCAAGAAAAACATCATTTGCACCTTATAACCATAACTCGCATCATATTGGTTCAACATAATTAATAACACTAGACATTAAAATTTTGGTAGGGACAAGCCATATGTATGTCAAGATAGGTACTTGCCAATCATGTTTCATGTATGAAGTTTTTTGTCCCTTCTAGAAATTTGCGTCACTTTTTGCCTCCCATTAGAATTTAAGCATTATAAATATTTTCTACCAAAAGTGAAGGAATTAAATAAATGGATCAGTCCAGAGTTGCTTTTAAATGACCAAAATGAACCAACATCCATGAGCTTACCATGAAGAAGGGTTGGTTACATAATCAAAAAAATAAATTATGTTGGGTTCAAATTCTTAGCTAAATATGTAGTACCTATTAGATTTCACAATGCCAAAACATGTTTTCCATGATTTGGACATTTACGACTAATGTCCTAATCTAGTCATGTAGTCATATGTCCTTAGTCATATACTTTTACTCAAATTTGTGACTACATTGCAATTGCATTATGACTATATGACTAGCCTACATACATTAATAACCTACCTATGTTAGTAATTTAATTATGTGCTAGTTACCTATTAAGTAGCTAAAGTACCTATGGGCTATTACTACCTATTATCTACCTATCTATTATGTAATACATACATACCTACCTACTTATTTACTAGATATAGGTAGTACATACCTACCTAATTACCTACTACTTACTACTAGCTACTTAGCTACCTACTAGGTAATATGTATGTACATGTGTGTGTACCTACGTACTACCTACTTCTAAGCACCTACCTACTTACCTATCTATTAAGTAGGTAATATGTACCTCCTTACCTACCTATTGTATAAGCAATACATATGTACCTACTATGCACCTATCTACCTACTTACCTACCTACTAGATAGGTAGTACATACTCACTTAACTACCTACTACTTATTACTACCTACCTACCTACCTACCTACCTACTATTACTTCTAGGTACTACTTACTTATTACCTACCAAGCTAGATACCTACTAGGTTACTAAGTAGGTTCTAAGTGTTAGGTAAGTACTTAGGTACCTAACTAGGGTAGCTAGGTTAGGCTACTTATAAAGTAGATTAGAAAAAAATGTTTATAACAATATGGTGACAATTTTGGTTGTGTAAAAATCATGTGGTGCAATGGTTAAATGGGGCTTAAAGACTTCTTCCCTCAATATGGAGGTGAGGGGTTCAAATCCTCTCACTTGCAATTTAGTGAATGAGCCTAACTAGCTTAGCTTGCTAGTTAAGTTAGCCTACATTCCTAGGTAGGCTAGGGCTTACATTTCTAACATACAGGCTGAATTTTTAACCTTTATACCATGTGGCAACCTAGCCACATGTCTACATGGCATGGGTGGAGAACATATTTATTTATATTTAATAAATTATATCCAATGGCCATAATTTATGTATCCCATCAAACATTAATGACCTCCATGATTTAACAATCACAAAAATCACAGTCATATATTGTTTTGCAACTAGGCCACAACAACACTAGATGTTGTCAATGACATGTCTTATTTGATTACATAGTCATGTAGTCATGCATGACTTCCATGACCAACAATTTAGTCATAAATCAAGTTGCAAAAAACAACTTTTGATGTAGTGTTTGTCATGTTAGGCTCAGTTTTAATCATAGGAGATCCCCAACTTAGTGACCATTCACTTTCAACTCATTAAAGTATTTGTGTGTTTAGTGAATATGGACATTTGGAGGGTTGAAGAAAGATTATAAGACTTTCATTGTTTTGTTTTTGATTTTTCTTATCAAGTAAAATAAGATCAACATGTCAATCAATGCAAATACATAGGCTTCAAACATTTGATCTCAATAGGAATACTCATAGTTTAGCAAATAAGTTCATACAATGGAGGTTGATAAGTCCCAATTTTAAGCTATCATTATGTGCCATTGTGATTGTCTTTAAATGTCAAGAACTATGCCATTAGGTTACTATATGATTGTACATGTTATGTTAGTACAATATGTTACATTATGCAATATAGATTGGTGTGACAAGTTCAACATAATTAGGCGAATATGAAAGTTTAACTGGTCTAGTACTATTCACTAGACCAACCAATAATGAAATGTGATAGATTACCTTCAATATTACAAATCGCTACCATGTGTCATTGCATAACATGTATTTGTGTCGGTGAGTATTTGTAACAATTTATGTGTTAGACAACTAGTTAGAAGATGTTTATTATTTTGATCCAAAATAATTCTAGGTTTCATTTGGTTGCAATTACTTGCTACAATTCATTAAAGAATGATCTCCAAGTCCTTTAATGGAGGTTTAAATGTAGGCCCTTCCCACTTTTTTCCTTAAAGTTTGACCCAATTTATTCAAAGAGATTTTCAATAACCAATTTATCTATGTAGTCATGATTGCTTTTGGATGGATACATCAATTTTAATATATTAACTAGTCAAGGGTAAATATAATTTAAAAAAAAAAAAAAAGCTATGTAAAGGTATATATGCTTCAAAACATTTCAAAATTGGGTAAGAGTTTAGAGGTTGTGTAAAATTATTAATAGAGGTAAATGTAAGTGATGAACATTTGCCCTATTCAAAGATTAAGAATAAATATTCCATCATTTATCCTACACATACCTTGTGAGTATAAATGAGTAAACATAGTGTAAATCAAAATATTTACACAAGTAACACACATTTCAAAGTGGAGAAAGACAATTTACATGTGCAATTGCCATTCCAAAGATGAAAATGTGAAATTTTAAACATCATATAAAAAATAAGCTCAAATTTTGTTCAAGGTGATTAATGTAATGGAAATATATAAAATACCAAAAGAAAATACATTTAATACCATAGTACCTAGCCTAGTTCAAAAACAAGGTGCTGTATATATATAGTCATTTATGTTTAGCAGTAAAATTACCTTTTTCAACAAATTGACGTTATACTAAATAGCTAGTGTGCTTGAGATTTTCTTTCTGTTTTTTGGCATGGTAGGCAGGTGTTTTTCAAAAGAATTGCCAATCCCAAAAAGTGATTAACTACCTAGTGCCTAACCAGGTTAGGTACTATGATATTTGATATTTGTTGGTTAGTCATCATGATGGGTATGAACTTTTGGCTATGATGGGCTTGATGCCAATCCACTCAATTCTAATCCAGAAAAAGGGTAAGCTGAACTGAAGTGGGTTCTTTAAAACATATGTGGAATCCAATTGAAGATAGTTATCCTAATTGAACACCTGGCTATTCACAAGAGGAAAGAAAGGGAAGGATATATAGTTATCACCCAATCTATGTTGTGTGAAGAAGATACCTGGGACAAATCTATAATGCCAAAAAGACCTATAATCCTGGTGACAAAGATAGAAAATGGAAAGGAGGCAAAGAAAAAAGATTGTCCAAGAAAAGGCAAATCTGCTTTTTTTTAAAAACATTCAGCCAACTGGGTGCTTACTTTAAGAGACACCTCCAGTTAGTCAAGCCATGAAAGGAGGAGCAAAACACTGCAACCTTTTTCTTCACAGTTTCAATGAGTATGTGACCACCCAGAGATCTTTGTTTTGATAACTACAAAACAACACACTTCAAATTCAAGTACCTAGTCCCGGAAAGGTATGAAAAGTCAGAGGGATGATCCTTGTACCAAGTGATTTTTTGGCCAATTTTGTGATGTAGCCAAAAGTGGCCATCATCCAGAAAAGGTTTTAGCCAAATTTGGCTATTTGCCATATGCGAGTTTTTTTAAACTATAAAAAGGATTTTTCTATATTCTTGGCTACCTATTGGAACTTATCATAACAATCTGGTGATTAAATTTTTTTGATGGGGGATCTGGTGTATTTGGGTCATTTTTTTCCATGAAAAATCCGTTGCGTATAGATTTTCATGAGTCGAAAAAATCACTCCTTATACTGGTTTGTTACTGAGTTGTTCTTTGTGACTATGGAGTAAACTTTGTTCCAACTTGATGCCTCAAAAGAGGTACCTAAAACCTGGAAAGTGTGTATTGCTGACAAAGAGACCAAGTGCAAAGATGACGAAGATGTCATGTGCATGGAGGACATTTCATTTCACCAAAGTGCTTAATAAGCTGCTTGCAAACCCATTTAATAGTATTACGGAGGTCCCTAGAGTGCTGACTTTTGTCTCAACACTAACTTAGGACCAGTGATTTGTTTTCCAAATTTCAGATGTTGTGGCATTGGCTAGAGGGATTTAGTATTAAATGGCGACTGTCAAAACAGTTGAAAAACTAGTCTAAAAACTGCTACCAAACTAAAAGCAGAGTCCAAATGTGGTGAAAATTTTTCATAAAATATTTTTTTCTCGAAATTTGGTGAAATTTTTCCGAATATATTCCGAATATTTGTTTATTTTGCAGACTTTGGCCAAATTTCACACCAGAAAAACGGCTGCTGAGGACTCGCAGCTTTTGTTTTCAGGAATTTCTGTTTCCAGCCCACTGGTGATCATTCTTACGAAGATTTAGCCAAATATGGCTATAAATCAAAAATAAAATACAAATCTTTAATCATCATTTCTATATTTTTGGCTACACAATGAAAAGAACATATATGAATCTGAATTATTATTAATTTTTTTCCCTCATTGGATTAAAGCCTCCGAAATCACTTCATTTTCAAATTTCACTTTTTGACAAAATTTTGCCACTAAAACTATCAGTGCATTTCCACTGGGCATCAGGGAAATAGCGTGCATATAATATTGTGAATGAAGTTTAATTTTTAATAGGGTGAAACTGAGTTTGAGATTTTTGAAAATGCTCGAGATAGAAAATGATTGCTTTTGATTGGTCATCATAATGACTGGCCCATGTGGTGGGTGGCATTCAAATGGTCTAGCACTTTATATTGTTTAATTAAAATTTTAAATAATTAATTTAATATGTTGGATGAGGATAGGGACGAGGAAATAATTAATATCCTATGTTGGATGTGATACAGGCCCCAATAGGGGCTGGGAGTCAAATGCAGGACCCACCTCTGAGAGGACTCTTATTCTAGTAATTCCCTTATTCTAGGGCTTTTTCTAACAAATATTTTGTGTCTCTTCTGTTCACATTTCGAGTTCCAAAATGTCAACATTTTTTTCATTTCTAATTAGATAACTGAAAAATACATACCCATTTAAAAATCCCCAATAAGGGCATATACAATAGCGGTTTAGGGTTTGCCTTGCCCATCACCAGAA
>Ga0116229_10004095_pt1 | contig 23912 bp, 19 predicted proteins | sample S1TSphgellanicum_3_FD_87313 | JGI IMG/M metagenome (GOLD analysis project Ga0116229, IMG submission 87313) | Host-associated microbial communities from peat moss isolated from Minnesota, USA - S1T2_Fc - Sphagnum magellanicum MG | ecosystem: Host-associated > Plants > Peat moss > Unclassified...
ACATAGGTAGATTGAAGATATGTTAGTACCACCAATATGTTAGAATAAGGAGGGAGAGAAATAGTTATCCCATATGGTTTGTCAATGTGGTGGTATAGGGAAGGGAATAAAGAGCAAGGTTGGAGGAGAGTTGGAACTCTCTCACTCCAAGCATTGTTCACATACTTGTGTGATTTGAATGTGCAATCTCTCCTCTGATCCTATTGTTTTCAACATTTTTTTGTTTTCAAAAGTTCATTATTGACAATGAATGCATTAGTTTCAAAAACTAAATACATAATTGTCTTCATAATCAAATTGTTGGTCTAAAATCAATTGTCAAATTTAAAATCATGTTATTCATTATAAGCATTTAAACACAATGCACCTTACAAAAATTACAATTGTGACACCAAAAATGAGCCACAATATCTTGCATTCACCCAATAACACATCATTCGCAAACCCTAGTTATTCAAGCCCAAACTAGTTTGGATGTTTCAATATAGCAATGTGTTCATTAATTTATTCAAAAAAATGCATAAAAAGGGGTTGTGATAAACATATTTAACGATCAATTGCAAAAACAAACACACAATCTTTCCACACAAAATGCTAACAAAATGTTCAAAGTTAGATGCATTCAAAATCCTAGCTTACATTATTCCAAAACAACAAAGTTTAGAAAGACCCTAGTTGAATTACTCATGTAATTGCAAGGTTCCTAACATCTCTTTTTTCAAATGTCCTTGCAATGTCCTTGGGCCCAATGGAAGTCTTAATAATTTTTACATGTGACATGATTTTTTAGATTTGGAGAAGTTTCATTCATTCAAGCTCAAGAGCCAAAATGGTAAGCTTGAAGGACAATGGGGATAACAAAAGGACAATGGGCAACAACAAAACAACAACGAAAGACAATGGAATTTTATTTTATTTTATTTTTCAAAAATTGCAAGTGAGAGGAGGACATCATGAAAACACCAATGCATGAGGTGGGCATTATATAACATTGGGGGCATGTTGAAGGACATTGACCAATGCTGAAAAAATGTTAGGGGTGTCAAGCAAAATCCAAAAAATGTTAAAGGACATTAAAAATATTTCTTATATTTGTTTTTGGGTGAGAAAGGGACATCAAAAAGACACCATGGGATGAAAATGGCAATGGGAAACACTAGAGAAATGCCAAAAGGTCTTAAACAATGTCAAGAAAACATTGAAGGACATCAACAAAAAATTGATTTTTATTTTTCCAAGTGATGGGGGGATGTCAAATGCCACCAAAATGATTTCAACGATGTCAAACAAAAATTAAGAAAATTTTAAGAGACATCCAAAAAAATCTAAGAAAATTCCAAGAGGTGTCAATTAATGTCAAAAAAATTCCAAAAGAGATTGGAAAAACTCTAGGAGATAATGAGGGTGCTAAGAAAATGTCAAAAAGATGTCAAACAATGCCAAAAAGAAAAAAAAAACATGGAGGAACATGAAAAACCCACTTAACAACATTAAGAAAATGTTGAAATTAAGTAAGAAAATGTATGTTTGAATCCAAAAAAGTAAACTTTGGTAAAAAAATGTTTTAAAAATTAATATTATTACTAGAAATGTTTGGAGGGATCTTAAGGATGTCCAAGGATATGTGCATATATGCATTCATCTACACATCCTCTAGCACATGCTCACCTCCAACATAAAAAAATAATATAAGATAGGCAATAGACATGGATATGACATATCACAAGCATAGAACAAAGCAACAAAATCCTTCAACAAATGCTTGTTTGCAAGCTATAAAGTAGTCCCTTTGAGAGTATATATATTGGACTTTAAACTTTTAAATAACCTAATGCAAATGTTTTGATCTTTGCCTACATAAAAATCAATACAAAACATTGTACTACATTTTAAACCATGGAGAATATTTATCTTTGGGGTTGTTTGTAAACCATGGAATAATTCATTTGAAACTAGGGTGGAAGCACACTAAAGGTGAATCACTTTTGTTCAAAAAAAGTGATGTATAACAAGTATTATAATATGTAGTAAGCTAAAAGTTTGATGGCATCCTTTGATTAACCTAAACACAAGCAAAAAACTTTAGAATTTGCACAACATCATTTTGGAACTCAAAGTTCACTTTGAGTCAAAATTAATCTTGATCCAATGGTTAGATGAAGAGGATTGAATAAAATCAATGTACACACAGTATATAATTTATAATTTTTCAACAATCATAAGGCCTCATGTTTGTGATTCATGAAACATAACCAAACAAAGGAAATTGAAAAATTAATGCAATGCCCATCTATAAAATCTCCTTCTCTTTGATATGGTAGTGGTTTTTTCTTAAAAGGAAGATATTATTAGACATTCATCTTTAAAAAAATGTCCAAAAATACACATTTTTTGAATGGAATTTCATCCAAAAGTTTTTAATTTAATTTTTTTTTTAATTTAATTAATGTATATCAATATCATACACCATAAAAAAATTCACCTAATAATTCCATCAACAATCATGTTTTTTAAATACATATTCAAATTTCAAATTTTGTGATGGGTATTGTTTGGTCACAAATATATTCCATACATTCAAATTCTTCAATGTTTGTTGAAATTTTCAAAATATTTGATTAAATTAAGTCTAAAGTTAATCAAATATACTTAAAACAAGTAAAAATAATCCAAGATGTGATGTCCACACATTACCAAAAATAATTAATTGCAGAAAGATTATACTTGTGACTACAATTTTTGAGAAGCTTAGTGTGCTTTCACCCATTATATACATTAGACCAGAGAGACCTCTAGAAAACCTAATGTGATTCATCTTGTGACTTTCAAGAACATAAATTTTTTATCTTTAGTTGTTTGTAGGCCATGGATGTGAAATAGTTCCTTTGAAATGTATACATGTATCTTATAGCCAAAGATATGGTAATATGTATTACATTCTAAACCCCTATGAAAAAGAAAAAAATATTTACCAATGAATCCAAAAACACAAGGGCACCCAAATTTCCACCATTGCAACCAATGCAAATTATAATGCAAATGAAAATCGCCAATGCAATATAATCATGGATATGAAAACCTTGACAAACTCAAAAATCTTTGCTAAAAAAAACTAACTAGAAATTTCCACACACAAAAGTAAACCATGTAGAAGAAAGAAAAAAGAAACAACAATTGATCTAATTGATCACTTTCTTTTCCCTCTCATCAAGAAATGCTTACAATTTTCATCTCATCCTTTGTTTGATCCTTGTTTTCCAAACACACAAAAACAAACTATAAATAGTATAGTCTAAAACAAAAATAAACAAGATATTGAAACGAAAAGAAAAAAACCACACACATAGGTATTCCATTCATAAGATCTTGTAAATTTCGTGTCTCAAACTAAAAACATTGAAATAAAAAGGACACAATAAATAGAAAAGAACTAGAAAATTAAAATTAATTAATTTTTAAAAATTTACTTATGTGTTAGTTTATATAGACTATTGAAACTTTTACTTCTATATGATTAGTTGGCCTCCTAGTTCCTCTGAGAATTGGAATTTGAAAAAACAAAACAAGAGGAGGACGACAACAATGAGGACAAAGAAGAGGGGATATAATGGCTAGAACAAGAACAACAGTGGATGTATTAGCATTTTCAAATAAGTAAATAGGTCATGAATGAGAAAGCTCCAAAATGAATGAAGTTTCCAAAAAAATGAAAAGAAGATTGAAAGTGGGATGAACATTTGAGATGTGTTAATTTTTTTGTTGTGCTGTCATTTTTTGTTGTGGCATTTTCTAACTCTTGAATTTGTGGTGAAAGAAAGTTTTCAAGATACTTCTCATCTTATTGAAAGAATGACCATTGATGGAATGTTTAATCTCACTCACATTGATATGGTCAAAGGTTGAAAAAGGAATCCATTGAATGGGGTCAATATTTTCACTCTCTATTTAGACATCAGAAAATAATAAAAAGAATATTTACTAAGACTTTCTCTCTTTTTTCACAAAAAATTCACTAAATTTTCAAGAATCTTTTTTTTCTCAGGGGGGGAGAGGGGCATGTCTTCCCAATTTTGACCATCTCTTTGGTTTTAGTGTATAGTTTTCCATGCCCAATTTTCGTCAATTTGGAAAAACCTTTACAAATGTGTTGCTAATGCATGGTAAATCTTTTTTGAGATGATCATTAATGACACAAATGTTTTACAAAAAGGATGGAAATTCAAAATAACGTATTTTTATTACTTTGATGGTAAATTTTATAAATAAATTAGAAAATAAATTAACCCCCTAAAAAACCTTCAAAAATTTATAAAATAAAGAAGTCGTTTGACAATATAGTTAAAGATGTTTTCTTCATTTATAAATAGTGTAGATATTGATAAATTGCCAAAAATATTATTTTTATAAATAAACAAGGAATATATTAACATTCATTTCATTTATAATTAGGTAGCAAAATAATGCCCTTTGAACATAAGGGGGTACAGTGAAAATACATTGCGGGCTTGCTGAGGGCTTTGCCCTACACAGTAGCTCAGTGTGTCGGTCTTCGTCATGTCGAGAACTCTGACAAGAAGCAAAGCTCTGGAGATTGTATCCCTCTCCGTTTGTTTCAGTTGAAGCAAACACGTTGACTTTTTAAAAGCAAATTTCACACTGGTCACAGATGCAGGCAGCAACCCAACAGCAATACCATGCAAACCAAATTTGTTTAACTTTCCTGTCCCTGTTGAAGAAAGCTTGAACCTGTAGCTTCTCTATTGGAGGCTGTAGCAGGCTCTTCTTCCTCCTGGGGGGAAGAACGGCAGAAAGCGGAGGGGGGAAGCATCCTCTTTTGCTGAGTACAGCTCAAGAAAGACATGAGAGGGGACATATTCCAACAACAGACAGATTCCTTCCTTAAGCTAAATATATCCTGATGGCACCACTCAGAGAAAAAATCGATTTCGATTCTCTCGTGCGGGAAGAGAGGGTTCATGTTTTGTCTATCCTTCCAAATTAATGGCACGCCGAACAGAAAGAAAGACCAACTTCACTAATAGCTTTCCAAGCACTCAAGAGATCAACGGCCCTTCTTCCTCCCGACTGCAGTTGGCTGCCACTTGTGTCATGGTGGCAAAGGATCGTATCAACACCCAGGCAGTCTTTTTCTTATTGGCGAAATTTCGCCAAAAATCGAAATAAAAATTTTGAAACTCGAAAATAAATTGATTTTGGAGGTTTTCATTCGCCAGATGTGAGGGGAAAAAAATATTAAAAATCACCAATTTTCTATGTTCGGTTTTGCATGTGTAGCCCTTTAAGATATAGAAAGATGGTTAAAATTTTCTACTTCATATCTAGTTTATAGCCAGATTTGGCTAAATCTTCCTAAGGAGCAACGCCACTTTTTCTACAGCTTTATATGGATGATCGCCACTTTGGCTTCAAAAGAAAAAAATCTTTAAAAAAACAGTGGACCCAGGAAGAAGGTTTTCTACTTTCTACTTCGTCAGGCAAAGCCCTCCATTTCACGCACTACGTACGCCCACGCCCGGTAGTGTGGCAGCAGGGCCGGCCTAATAGTTTGTTCGGTCGAAGACTGTCAGTGTCCATAAATGTGTGAGATGAGAGCGAGACGTGTGCAAGAGTGACGTTGTCGTCTTCCCCCGCAGTGCAGTGATCTAATTACAAGCAATGGGGGCCTCTGCCCCTTTGAACTGACATCCATAAGGATGATGAATGTTCAAATGGTGGTGGTTAGGGTTTAGGGTTTAGCACGGTGAAGCCCAAGTGGAATAATAAATAATATATTTCAGTTATGTTGGAAATGTTTCCGCAATGGACTCCGCATGACTCTAGAATGTAAGGATACCAAGCTTTGGCCCTCCCGTTTCTGGGTGGTTTCATCACAATGTCTCTAGGGTCGCCCACATGATTGTGAAAACCTTGGCTTCTGCCTGCCTGCTCCTTGGAATTCGCTGGCAGAAAGAGAGGCAGGCGGACAAAATGCGCACATGCCCTCATAGTCTGCCCACCTTTTTAGCTGCTCCATCTAATTTTCTCTCCCTGCCCTCTACGCAATTTCTTAAAAACAGATTTTTGTGGAGGCTTACGGCCCACCCCTGGCTTCTTGCAATTTGCTGACCTCAGTGTGGGTGGAGTCTTACTGCCTTGAGAGGACTTGCCTGCAAATGGAGGAACCTGTCTGTTTGGAGAAGGAGGAGCATCATGTTCTTCAGTATTCTCCAAGTTGACAGGCTCCTGCGCAGATCCACCCGCCGAGTTAACTGGTGTTACACCATTGTACATGCCTCCAGCAGTGCCACAAGCCTTGGCAGTCTTGCCCCAAATCATTAAACATGGCTCAGACCATGGCCATTTCCACTGAACTGCGTCAGATTCTCCATGCTCCTGTTTCAACTGATTAAATTTCTTCAGCATTTTGTGTACTTTGGACTGAACTTGAGCCCAAGTGCGCAGAGGGGTCAATAAAATTGCCTCCTCTTATCTTCAATAAAATTTCTTGCCATTGCTGTTGTGTCAAGCTGTTCATGCTATTGGCAAGAAACTTCTCCTCAAACAAATCCATCAACAATGCTGTAGAATCATTTTTCCAATCTCTCTTGGATTTGGGTGGAGCTGGAAGTGCTGTGTGAGGCAAAATGGACAAGGGAAGTGAAGAGCTTGAACCCATCATCATCAGGGACAGGAAACTTAGCTCTTGAGACGGTTCATGGTGAGAAAGACAGAAGAAAATGTGATTCAAAAAATAAATTTGAGAAACACAGTGCCTGTATTGTATGCAGTGTGAAAGACAGAAGAGAAGAAAATGTGATTCAAAGAAAAATTTGAGAAACTCAGTGCCTGTATTGTTTGCAGTGAGAAAATGGCTATGGAATGCAGGCAGGTCAGCAGGGGTGAGCATAAAGGTGAACGGTGAAACTCGTGAGAAACTCGGGCAGAGTGCTAAACGGAGCGCCGCAGTTCGTGGGCAGGCGGGAAGGGGAGCTTCAGTGGCAGGCAGACGTCGGCCGGGTGCGGCCGAGCAGAACGTCGGGATTTTCTGCCTGCCAGGTTTTGTGGCCGATCGTGGGCCGATCCGCTTCTCGAGCGGCAGTCTGCCGCGCTTCTTCCCTCATGTGCGCGACCCACCATCTACCCTGAAGGCCAGATCCAAAAAAGTAGTGTGCTTTCTTCTTGCGGTGGGTCCTACCGCTAAAAGTTGGTACAGTTTTAGTAAGACTTAGCAGCAGCCGCGATAAATCGTGACCCGAATGGGGCGGCGCTCGTATTGCGCAGCGCGCATATCATATACGGCCCATTGCTGCAGTTGTAGTGGGTAATCACGCCGATCTTGTTCTGTCACGTTCGTAGTCAAACGTGCTACCATCATGCATGGAGCGCCATTAGGTCGCTTGTCGAACTAGGCTCGAGGCAGCTTCGTGACCGCCGCACAACGCAACAACAACATCGGAGTTTGCTATCCCTACATTCTAGTATCATGTGGTATCCACTATGGAAACATTTTCCAACGTAACTGAAGGATCCACACTAGAAAAAAAATTCCACAAAGAAAATAAAGCTGGGTTGCAGCGGGGGCAACAGAAATTCACCAGGTCGGCCGGGATGGCTGCATTGATGGCTCAGGAGGTATTGGAGTCAGCAGAATCCGTTGCTGCAGGTGCAGGATCTGAGGGGATGCAGATGGTGGTGCTGGAACAGGCTTCTCCTTTGCAAGATACTGCAGAAGGGGTCGACAATTTCTCAGAGGCGAAGTCCACTTTTGATGAGATTGAGGTTGTGTGTAGCGGGCGAACAGATGATGATCATGGGTCGAGTAATGGCGATGAGGATCTGGTGAATATTAATCTAGAGGTCGATGTGCAGCCAGAATATGGGGAGAAAGCTGTCTTGGTGTCTGTAGTAACTGCGAAGGAGATCACAGAAATGTCGCAGGAGGGCGTGGACGTGACTAGGTGTCCACCGGAAGATGATGATGATGCAAAGACGACGAGTCAGGGTGCAGCAGGGAGTAGGAAGAAGAAGAAGAAATCTCAAGAACTTGCAGTCGTAGAAGAGATCATCAAGAGATTGGAGGTTTGTGAGGGGATTACGGAGGACATAACTCAGCAGGAAACGGTGAACAGTTCGCAAGAAGGCTCTAGCTTCGACCGGAATCCAAGGACCTCACCAACTAGCAGATTCGACAACGGCCTAGAAGCTGCGCAAGAGCAGCAGCAGCTTCTTCAAGAGAAGGTCAAGTCTCTTGAAAGAGAGCTCAACATCAAGTGTAGCGAACTAGATTCCGTGAAGCAAACATTCGAGGAACGGCAGTACGAATTTCTGTACAAGATCGAGTGCTTGGAGCTTGCTAATCAACAGCTGCTGGATGGCGGAGCCGACTCCTGCAGCGTCCAACTGCAGATGGAGCTCTCGCGGCTCCAAAGGCAAAACTCGACGCTATCCATGCGGGAGCGTGAACTCCAGTTCCAACTTAGCACGCAGGAGATGATGAACGAGCAGCTCAAGGATAGTAGTACTAGTCCCAACGACAATAAAACTGCAGAAGCGGCCAAGACTCACCTGGAGGCTAGAATCGCAGCTCTGAAACTAGAACTAGCCGAGGCAGTGGAGGTCAATAACATGTACAAAGTTCAGCTGCACGACGCGTTCGCCAAGCAAAAGCATGTGCATGCCGCGGCGTTACAAAATTCAGGCAATGTAGAGGACGTGGTAAAAGAGCTGCTCCAGCTGCGGCAACGAACCAAAGCTCAGGAAGACGAGCTCCAGGACTTGCAGGACAGATTCTTCCTTATTAGTGTGCGCCTTGCAGAGTCTGTTGCCCAGAGGGAAGAGCTCATGATGAAGGTCAAGAGAATTCAACACCTGAAGCACTAGAGCTAGATGCAGCAGAAGATCAATCCGTCTCCCCAACGTTTTTCCTGCTACCAAAACAGACATGTACCTGCACTCTGCATCTGATTCATGCATATCTTATAAACCTGCAGCTTCCCAGGATCATTGCTGCTGAACATCATCCCTCCTGCAGCTGCTAGAGTAATGGTTCAGACTCAGTAGCTGCAGCAGCTTGCTGCTTGCTGTATCCATAATCCTCCAGGTCCCTCTGTAGAAATCGCCCCGCAATGTGGTCTGATTCTGAGCTTCAATTGCATACAGTCCATGTGCGTGAGGATGCTTTTTCCAGTACACATTCTGCTCCGCCCTGTGATCAAGATCTGTGCACATAGATATAGAAACAACTGTCAGAGGGGATTCCCTTGCTCAATGTGCTTCTGCACTCATGAACAATGAGGGGCTGATGATGCACTTGTCAAGAGAAAATTATGTCTTTGACACAGCAATTTTTCTGGTGATCTCAGCTTGGTGGAAATTGCCACCAGATTATGCTTCTTCCTTTGAGAAAGATAGGCAAGATTCATGAAGCTGACTAGTATCATCATGTCACTGAAGGTGATGCAATTTCAAGGACCAGCATTGCAACGCAATGATTTTGCTTCCTGGTTTTAAGGTTTAGCTTGGAACTTAATGTGTGCAATGCACCAAATTCTTACAAGTCTGCAATCCATGAGAAGAAGCTCTGAATGTGTACATGTATGTATGAGAAATTTCAAGGGAAAAAAAAATCTCCACAACCCACTCACTCTGAATGTGTATGTATGAGAATCTTGAAGAGAAAAAATCTCAATGACCTGAAGCTCCTGAATTGTATGTAGGTACATCTATGGGATTCTGCTGAGAAATTTATGATTTTCATAACCTGAAGCTCTGAATGGTATGTACATGATCTATGAGACAGCAGAGAATTTATCTGCACAACCTGAAACTCTGAATTGTATATATACACAATCTATGAGATCACAGAGAAACTATCTCTGCAAGTTGACGGCTCTGAATGTATATCTAAAGAGATTGAAGAGTTCAATCTCCAGGATATGAAGCTCTGAATACTATGAGAACTCCCACAGATCTAGATCTGATTAAATTGTATCCTGCAGAAATGGGTTTGCTTGAAGATCCAATGTTTGTTAAAAGCTTCAAAGATTTTGTAAATTGTCAGACATGAGATTCTGTAATGCAATGAGGGAAAGGGCTATGGTGATTTCTACACCATAGGAGTAACTCTACTAGGTTTGTAGAACAAGATACAAAACACCATTTTTGCTTCATCTCAGGGTCAAAAAACTTTATTCACTATATTGGCAGAGATTTTTTGCAAGCAGGGGTGTCGTCCCAGGAGCAAGGCGTCCCCCAAATAAGCACTCGTTGAGGGGTGCTTATTCAATGAGCGCTTACTTCAGGGAACACCCCACTCCGAGGGCATTACCTTGGATGAAGCATAGTAGGGAAATTTGTTTTTTGTTTTCATTTTTTCCCTGTGATACCCAGCAGATACCTGTCAAATATCATGGAAAAGATAGAAAATAAGAAGCAGTGCATTTTGAAAAACTAAATGTCCAATGGAGCAAGTGTCTCAATTTTTGAAATACCCTGCCATTTGCAAAAGACAGATTCCTCTTGATATTGTGCTGGCCAGAAAACTTGTGCTGGTGCTTTATATCCACATTAAAAAATTAGAGAAAACACATGATAATAACCTAAACCCTAAACCCATTCGAACTATTTGCTTGCTTTGTTGTGAAACGTTTGTGGCAAGCAAAGGAAAACATTGAATTCAAAATTTGAGAATGGATTGCTACGTTCCTTTTTCATAAATTTGTTGACACTAGGGTTCTGGGTTGCAATTGCACACTAATGGCTTGAGCTTGAAATGTTGTTGAGGTTTTCTTCAGACTCCTTATTAAGTAGAAAGTGCAAGAATGGAGAGGAAGTGCCTAGTAATGCAAGGTTCTCTACCAGTGTTGAGCGGTTATCACAAACTCCCCCCCCCCCTTTACTCAAGGGGTTTTCCGGCCACTTTCACTCTGAGAACCAACGGGTATCAAACACATTGATACCCGATTTGATAACCAGCTCACTGGTTCTCAACTGAGTGAGAACTAGCCCTTGAGAACGAGGTACACTTAGGAAAAAATTGAATCTTGAGACCCAGATGCCATTAATGGCTTAACCCAGTCCGGTTCTGGGGGGCCTATTTGCAATCCATATTAGTAGTGCATCCCCAAGCTCAATGTTTTCTTCTCTTTTTTTTCTTGCATTCAGGCACTTTAATTGGTCCTTCACAAAAAGAATTCAAATGTTTTTTAATGTTTCCCATATAGAAGCTTTTCCTATAGAGACAGTACTGTAGGAAGAGCTGAGATATATATAATACAACCCCACAGTTTGGGCCAAGGGTATGGGAAAAACTAGCTGCTATTGGGGGAATATCTTGAGTGCAAAGTATGGGGCTTTTTTTTCTTTAGCACAGTTTGTAGCATTTGTGAGAACTGATAACTTTAAAAGCTAGCTTAAAAAAATTTTAAAAAAACCTTAATACCAATTATTTTCTGAAAACCTAAAAATAACCTAAATTAACTATTCTCACAAAAATGTGAGAACCACACAACATTGTTCTCTAGTCATCATGGTTGACCTCCAAATAATATGTCATAATGTCTACCTGTTCAAACATGTTGGAAACATGACATGTAGTTATCATTCAACATGTTGCAAGGCTAAACAATTATATTTCACAACATATATGTTATTTAGAGCTTTGTAACATATGTACCCTACCAAATTTTGATGTGTATGTTATTTTCAAAGAATTTATATGTGAAGGATTTTAACATGTTTTGGTGGGTGTCATCACATGCTACTAAATAGGTTCTTTGAACATTTTAAAAACTAACAAAGTCACACACCTAAAAACAAGCACACAAATACTATGTCAAATTCGAACTAAGCCAACATTAGTTCCTAGGATTCAACAAATTCATCCACCAAGATGGGTCTAGGTCTTGTGATTCAAATAGATCAATCAATGTCATATCTTTTATTTAACAAATTTCCCAAGCAATATTGAATGCCATTGTTACCATGAGTGATCAACCAACATTTGACTCATTCAAACAACTTTTGTAGGTTTTGGAATCGATGTACATGAACATTCAAAAACATTGGATATAAAAGCTCCAAGGTTTACAAAGGCAGAAGGTTGATATTCCATGCACTATGTACATAAAATTAGCATGGTTTGCCAAGGAATATGTGGTGATGATTACATAAAATGAAAGTAAGTGCAATTATACATTTCACTATGCCAAAAACCCCCAATTTATGAATAGGGTTTTGATTGGATTAACAGTCATAGTCAACATGTAGGATTAGAAATCCCCTGATTGCCTTCAACAATCATAAATAACACCAATCACAAACAATGTGACATGGTATGTCAATTGCAAACAACATTGGTCACTTTTGTAACTAGCCAAAAAATTGCATCCATCCATAAAGTTACATCACCTAGGATGGTACCTTAATTTGCAACTACACTTGTAACTTTGTATGCTACTAGGGCTATGACTAGGTTTGTGATGACAACTACAATTAAAAAGGGCCAAGTGTCCAACCATGGGTGCTCAAAACTTAAACATGTAACAACATCTCAACAATTGGATAAATTAACCGTCAAATGGTTTCACAAAATGCTACCCACATGGCCATATTTAAATGCAAGATTAATTGTCAAATTATGGCCAATATATCCAAGATTATGACATGTGGCAATTTTTTAATTATCAAAAATAATTTTAAATTAATTTCAGTATATCACCAAATTGTGGCACATGGCATTTGCTAAATTTATCAAATAATATTTTACATCAATTTAAGTACTATCAAGATTGTGACACATAGATATTTTTTTAATTATCAAATAATTTTCATATGTCCATGGTGGTGACACATGGTGATGTCAAATATCGCACCACATGTGGGATTTTCACATCTTGTAGATAATTGCATGTGGAACCCCAGGCACCATGCATGATATGTACATTTGCAAGAAAGCACAACAATGTCATAATAATGGAACATGCGGTTCCAAACAAGACAAGGGTGGATTGACAAAACTAATGGTTTAGTGGTCATATATTCATGGTGCATAATGGGGTTAGGGGCAAACCCTACAAGATGACCTTCAGCGCCTGTTGAATATGATAATAAGGCTTTGAGCACCTATGTTGCATATTCCAAGTTCTCTGCTTCTTTCTTGATGGTAGCAGACACACGCTCTTTCTCAAGCTTCAACTCTATTAGGTTTGTTTGGATAGTTGTAATCTTCTTTCTTTCACATCAAATAACCAGACCAAGATGACTCTTTTAAGAGAATGTGGACTATTTTTTTCATCTAAATAAACCTCTACTGTGACCTTTTCTTCATTTGTGATTAGAGAATCCAGGTTTATCAAAGATGGTGTAAACATCCCTCCTATAGACATAGTGTCAGATTTAGAATTTTTCTGGCCTTTTCTATTTACATGACCACCTATCGCAACCCCAACATTGAGCTTGCGACTTATGCAAGGGCCCATGAGGTCAAGAGTGTGTTTAGGTGTGAAACACACCTTCACAAATGGGGGAAAATGTAAGGGATGAAGCCCAATGACTCCCAAGTGCACTCCCACTTTGGGAGTTGCACTCATGCGAAAGTTATGAATGTTCAAAGCCTTGGTTGGAAAGGTAAACAAGCACCAAATTGGGCCCCTAGGATACCATTAAAAAGGTCTTGAAGTTTAGATTCTTAAAGTTTCCTCAAATTGTTCATTTAGACTTGATTTGCATGAGTTATGATTGAATGAAGGGGTAGGAGTCAAATTGGGAATTTTACTCCTGACCACAAATCCCTTGAAGGTAGGGGTCAAATGGGGTCCGATCGGAGCATGTTATACGTTGGAAAGATATTTTCAAGGGCTATAAAATGTTATCCTTACACTCTCAAAAAAGACTTGATTTGAGAAAGATATGAATGTCCAAAGTTTTGGGACAACAAAAGTCCCAATTTTGGGAATGCACTTAAGGGTCCCGAGGAAAAGTGACATTTGGATGTAGTCCCCACAGAGAGGCACAAAGTATACTATATGGAGGAAAGTGATGCCTCCTCCCAAAGGTTGCAAGTTGTGTAAAGACTATGCTTGAAGTTGTCCCTACTAAATCTGCCACATCACTTTCATTTGACCTACACTAACTGCCCTCTTTTTTTGGTTGTGCATGTTGATCTCATCTTGAACTCCCACTTGTGAGCTCGTCGTAATGCCATCTTGAAACTTTAACACATCCTCCTACCCCTAAAGTGCTGCGAATTAGGGAGCATGCCCCAACTTTTTTCTTCTTCCATTGTTTCACTCTAAGACCCACCTTTGGGTCTCTTGAAGAGTTTGGGGGCACGTCACCACCCTTGCCCTAATGCCTTCTTACTCCCATGGCTAACACTCGAGCTGCAAAAAGAGCCCAGTTAATTTTGAACCTCCTTTTCCTCTCAACAATGACTGCTTTAGCAAAACTAACCCCAATTATGTATTAGTGATCTCAGTTTTTTAATAAATAGTTGTGTACAATTCCTAAACTCTTACAACTACATTAACATCCTGGCATCCAGCTAACTTGAACCCATTAGAACCTTTCCTCTTGCCAAATAGGACCACACAATCTGCCAAAAATGCATGCAAATCAATTATCTCCTTCTTGATATCTAAACCTTCATTAGGAAGGCCACTTTTTTCTTTGAACCACTCTACACTACCTTCTTGCAATTCTTGAACCATGTGGCAATGTGACCTTCCTAATAGCTATGGATCTTGCAAGTTCCTTAAACTACCTCACTACTGAAACAAAGTTTTGGCTATTTAAACATATGTTTGAAATATGTTACAAAAACATTGAAGCTTTGTTGAGATTACTTGTTGGACAAAGTTCTGAACCCCAAAATAAAACAGTGGATTACTAATTACAAACTTTGCTTTCAAAAAACAAGCACACAAAGAGGTGGTAATAAAGTGAATGGAAGAAACCCTAAAGCTAGATGGCAGTAGGTGAACTGATCTAAATCTATCTATGAATATTACTTCAATCATATGAAGCCACCTAATTGCTTGGATTAATGAAGTTGCATCATACATTATTAGGCCTTTCTATTGTCCAAAATTCACTTGGTGCATTGACAATTATTGTAGACTGAAATTGAATATTCATTAATAAATGTACTTGAGTACATCTACCAAAAAATGCACCTTGGTTCAATCCAAAAATGTGAATAATACAACTTCCAAACACATGATAAACACTAGAATACTCCATCCAAAGTACCCTACATCATGTATGACCAGTCATTAGTTTCCCTATGCACCTATTTAATTTATAGACATTCATTATGTAATTCATTGACTAATACATTCTAATAGAGTTGTCTAAGTATATTTACAATCTAAGTAGTGTGTATTATACTAACTAATACAATCTAATACTTACACTGACTAAGTACATTCTAATAGAATTGTTTAAGTAATGTGTATGTATTCACACATACTAGCATCACACAATACACATTACTTAGACAACTCTATCGTGTGTAAATACTACAAGGTTTAGTAGGCAAACTTGGTAGAATCCACAACGTCATACGGGTATGAATCCACATAGTCATACTGCAATTTTCCATTGAAAGCACATACATGTTGAATAAGATCTCCATTTGGTGGATTTTCATCATTGACACCTAGATTTTGGACATACCAAGTCTTGAATTTATAATACCTTATATCTCTTTCAACCCAAAGCCATTTCTTGCCAAAACACCATTGCATTTCTCCACACATGATGTTAAAAACCATTCAAAAATGATCTTGACACCATGGATTTTCCAACCTTCAATGTCCGACTTGCAAGCTCAAGTTAGTAATGCATCCAAAACACACAAACTCATAACAAGCTAAAAAATTAGTTTCCCTTCATTACATCAACACCATACTCATGCATCGTGATCAACGACATTGATGGTTTAATGAACATAGGAAGTGGGCTTGACAATAATTGTCATGTCTTTTGAGTGCATTACTTACCATGTGTTGAATCCAATTACAACAAAATCCAAATGACATACACTACCAACATGGAAGACATTGGGTTAGATTTCATGATTTCATCAAAATTTTACTTTGATACATATTTATAATAACAACAATTAGCTAGCTAGTTCTAGTGGACTTTTGGGCATTACAAAATGATAAGAAATTGTTACAATGTTCAATTAAAATCACTTGTGTTGAAAAATTTTGCAACTTTACTTATCATTCCCAAATTCATTCTAAAAAAATTGATCAAAATTATAGACATGACAACTCAAACATTTGTATGTACACAAATGACCAAAATGCTCAGTGACAATTCACATGCCAAATGAAGAAATCTGTAATGGTGTATGTATGGTAGAACAAAAGGGAGGGAATGTCCCTACATGATGCTACATACACATTAGAATAATTTATCCCTAAACTCAACTTGGCAAGGGGGTTGATGTAGGTCACTTGCTTGCTTCATTGTTTCCTAACAAACCTACACAACAACTATTCAACATAATTCAATGAAGATGATCATGTAACACTCATTTATTAAATATGTTTTAATTTGCATTTTGGATGGTAGTAAAAGCATTGGAATTGGGAATAATGAATACTTACCTTTGGTTATCAATGAAGACGACGAATGTTTATTTCCACAAAAATAGTGGACCGAATCTGAACGCTTCTCTTTTCATTTGCCTCATTGGGCCTTCGACGTTTCTTTCCACCAACCTTTGTTGTCTCTATAATCCCATATTCATTTGTGTGAACATTCTCATCACCACCACACAATTCCACCACATTCCTAGCCTTTGAACTAGGCTTGTTTGGTTATCCAAGAACCAAACATGTATGTCCTCATTTGATTAGTTTTTTAGTGATTTGGGGTTCTGAAGGAACTTCAAAATTACAAAAACTAAGAGTATGCTACACAACACGAGTAGAATTCATTGTGGCTAATGCAACATTAGCCAAAGCAAGAGTATCAAGCTTATTTAGTGGTGCCACAATGAAGGATGTTGTATTATCTCCATTTGTTGTCGCAACCATAGGAGTTTTAGGTGCAAGATCAAGGAGGGGATTTTTTATGGGACTAGGAATTTTGACATCATCAAGTAGATAATCCCCCACATTGAAATCCAAAAGGTTTAAATCCTCATATACAACATTGACAGCTTTGTCACCATTTGATTCTATGGAGATTCCATGGGCTAGTGATTGGAAGCAATCAGTTGTTCATTGATAATTTGTTGGCCCAAATTTGCTACACCTAATGAGCTAGGCGACAATTCTGAGTTATCTGTTCCAACATTGAAATCTTGTTCTACACACAAAAATAAGTTCAAATATAAGTGTTCTTGAGAGTCAATTTCCAACACCCTATACATAGAATTCACACCAGTAGGATTATTACATAAACACAAGCACTATTTGAAATACCTTACAATTATTGGGCAAGTTATTTGTCCTACTTACTGACCTACATTGTCCAACTTGAAAGGTAGTAGAATTACTTTCTAGGGTACTTGTCTTACATACAAACTTGAGTTAAACCACTTGGAAGACATTGGAAGTATTGTGCATGATGTTAGTCCTACCTACAAACCAACTATCTAACTTGGATGGTAGTAGGATTACTTGTTAGGGTACTTGTCCTACTTACAACTTGGAACTAACCCACTTGGAAAACACTAGAATTACTATGCATGATATTTGTCTTACTTATAAACTTATTGCACCACTTAAAAGACCCCATACTATTGGGCAATGTTACTTGTCATATTTGTGGACCTATTGTCTCACAGCTTCAAAAACATTAAGACTACCATAATGATTACTTAGCATACTTACAAGTCTACCTTCCCACTTGGAAGGCATTAGAAATAATAGGCAGGATATGTGTCCTACTTGGTGACCATTTGTCATAGTTGAAAAACACCAAAAGTATTGGGCAGGGTACTTGTTATACTTACAAACTTGTTGTCCCACTTGGCAAACACTTGTCCTTGTTCAAATGTTGGTTCCTATACTTCAAAATCACATAAACCAATTCTAAAAGTACACATGTGATGCGTTCCCAAGCTCCTTGATAGATTCAAATGTAAGTCTAAGGTGAAAACAGCGAAAAAGGAAGAAGTCGGGCCACGTTCCCTGGCTCGTAGCACTTTGGGGGTAGAGGGGCGTGCTAGAGCTCCGGGATGGGGACTAGGAGGTGTGACAAGCCTCAATTATTCACACGAACCTACACAAACCAAACAACAAGTTGGTTAGTGTGTAATTTGAGCATTTTTGGTGCATGGACGAACCATGGGCAAACTCGAACTCACAAAACTCATCACGACCCGGACTTGGGGGAAACCACCACCTTCCCCCTTATAATATACTTTGTGCCTGCCCACAAGGCTAACACCCAAATGGCATTTTGTCCCAAGACTCCCAAGTGGGAGTCCCGAAATTCCCGAAATTACGGAGGCCCATAACTTCATGTACAGACCTCCAATTGAGGTGAGGTTTAAAGAAACGTTGTAGCTCTTGTCGAGAGCTTTCCAATGGTATGTGGCACACCACCTTCACGCAAGGAAATCGGGGCGATTTTTGACTTTTAATGGTCAAGAGTCAAATTGACAATTTTTTACTCCTGGCTTTTATTTTGGCCATAACTTATGTTTTAAATATTTAAATGGGTCATGCGAGCCCATTTTAGACATCTACGTTCTAAGAGCTTTCCAATGATATAAGGAACTTCTAAATGCAATGAGTTTTGATCCCTACAATCACCTTCTGAAGATTCGGAAGTCCATTGGGACTCCAACTCCCAAAATGGGAGCTCATTTGAGAGTGTGGGGGTTCATTCCCTCACACTCTCTTGCACTCCCGAGAACATGAAATGTGACTTTGGGCTCATTCTTGGCCCTCACCTTCGCAAGCCCTTGCCTTGGTTACGAGCCCAAGGCTAGGGTTGTGACACTTTTACTGATAGTCCTTTAAAACCAAAAGCTAAATGTGTTGTTTTATTTCTAGATTCTACTCTCAAAAGGCACAATGCCACTTGAGACATCATGGAAACTTCCAAACATATTTGCAATATCTACTAGACACTTTTAATTTCTTATTAGGGCAAAGTACAAAGTCAAAGTGCACCTTAATGTTTTCTTCTACTTATACAATTAAATTTCTAGAATGACAAATCTTTGTTGAACTCTAACAAGTATTTACAAATTATGCATTTATGTTGTAGACTTATAACTAAAAAAGAGATGAGATCTAAAGGAACTTAAAAATTGTGTGTTTTCAGATTACATGTCATGTTTGGCATACTTTGTAAGATGTGGACCAAACGTCTCCAGCTTGGGCTACTTCAACACCATGCAAAGCCAATGGAATCTTGTAGTTGAAAGCCAATCTATGGACAAAAGCTTCCCACAAATGGCACCAGCACAAATAGTGGCTTTGCTCTCCAAATGTATAACCATACAAAATAGGTGGTAAGTGCATCCACATGATGCAACAACAATATTTTTACATGCATAGAACCCACTGATTGGACAGTTTGTGACAAACATAAGTTGTGAATCTCCTTCAAGAAGTTCAAGAAGGTTTCAATGGGAAAGGGAAAAGTAAACACACCACTTCCATGGGTCATGAGTTGGATTTGATGAACTAATCCATCAATCCATACTTTGTTATTGCCCAATTTTTTATCCAAGGTTCAAAGTTGTAACTTTGAATGTTGGAATCTTCCTGAAACATTTGCAAGCTCCTTCTCTCCTTCATCCACTCTTTCAGCCAACAAATCCATAACAAACTGTTAATTGTCTACATGCTTCTCAACCCCTCACAACTCCTCAATTAACATAGCAAGATAATGTTTCGCATCATCAATAATGCTTTGACATAAACCTGAATCTAATGCCAAACATACTACACTTTCTTTGACCTTAACTACCTCCTTCAGGGTCTATAATTTCAACTATAGAAGCACCATTTTCTATTTCTACTTTTCAAATGCCATCACCCTATATTGTAAGTTGTGAACCAAAAATTGGGCCTTGTGTTCAAGTTTTGATGTCTCTTTTCCTAAGACCGCCATTTTGGAACCTAGACCCTGATCTTCAACTTGGGTGTTCAACAACAACTTTTTCATTGTAGAAACTTGGTGAGGGAAGAAAACAATGGTAATGGTCTTGTCCCTAATCAAAAGCATTGAATCATCATCCTCTACATTGTTAGGCTTAATATTGTAACTTGAATTTATAAGCAAATTGGTGGAATTTGAGCCTTGCAAGCTATGATGATTGCTTTTAGACCTAGAAGTAGCCCAAATGGCCTTTTTCATTTGTAGTTGCATGCAATCATATGCATATTGGGTCCAATTCACTTTCTCCGCCTTGCACTGGGCCCACCAACCTTTGAAAAAAACTGCAGAATACTACCCATTATTAAGGGGATGAGACTAAATTGCTTCATAAAGCTTCAAGATAGCTTCACAATTAGTAGCATTCAAATGTTCATTAGGCTTTGGCTTCCATCCATTTTGCTCCCTCTTCCCAAAAACTTCTTCTAATTTTGCATGCACAATAATGTTAGAATCTAGATCCTTGTGTGGATCCATCCCAATACTACTCAACTTTAGATTCTTTTAGAAGTCATCTAAAGTTCATGATGCTCTCCCTAATGTTTGACTAACCCTACCCAACTTCTCTCTTTGTCATTTGCTTACTACTTGAGCAACCACATTGGGATTCATAGGTGCCAAACACTGACTAATTTCTTTAAGTTTGCCCAAACTTTAAGCCATCACTAAACAATTTAAGGAAAAACAAAAAGCTTCAGATAATAGGCTAGAGAAATTCAAAACCACAAGTCACAAATATTCACTCTAACAAAATTTATAAGGGTAAAAACATGAGAGGGGTGTACTAAACAAATCCTCTAATGCCACAATTATGGAAAAATGATACAAAACTAGATAGGTTTTTAAAAGCACAAGGTCACGAAGTGAATAGAAGAAAAACTTTTAAAAGTAAAGGCTTTAGGTCAGAGAATAGACACCACTGAACTCCAAAACCATGAACTATTAGTTGCACTCTCACATTTCAAATCTTGTCATGAATAAACAATAGAACTTTAAGGCACAAAGTAAATGTTGGAGAACTTCAGTAGTTCCCTTAATTGATCCTCACAGCCTAAACTTGATGGAATGAAGAATATGAAGGAACAATGGAAGTTGCAAGCAAATTGAAAGCTCAAGCTTGAATTACCTATCCTTTTACTCGCAAAAGGAAACCAACTTAAGAATGAACCAACAAAAGTGAAGGGAAAGGAAAAAAATTTACAAATGAAAGAGCGCCATCACTAGGCTTGTTTGCAATCATTGGGTGACAATTGTTATTAATGTTATGTTACCACCATAGAGTTTAACTTTTTACTTTCTTGTGTGTGCATCGTTGAGGACCCAATGTTGAAGTTCAAGCAAACCACCCCCTTGTGTGCAGGGTCAAAACACGTAACTAGAGCCAAAAAGGGTGTTAGGTCTATGTCAAAATTATAATTTTTTTTACATATGTCTACGTGGTAGCATTTCATGTCATGTTAATCATGGAAACTTGTATTTTATGACTAGTTTGTGTCGCAACCCTAGCTTTGGGCTTGCAACCAAGGCAAAGGGCTTGCAAAGGTACGGGCCAAGACTAAGCCCGGGAGTTGCATTCTCATGCCCCTTGGGAGTGCAAAAGAGTGTGAGAGAAAGAACCCTCACACTCCCAAGTGAACTCCCATGATGGGAGTTGGAGTCTCGATGGACTCCCGAATGTTCAGAGAGTGATTGCAAGGGTCAAAACCCAATGGCTCAAAGATCTCTTCATACCATTGGAAATTTATTAAAACGTAAATATCTAAAATGGGCTTGCATCACCCATTTGGACATCTGAAACACAAGTTATGGCCAAAAGAAAGGCCAGGAGTCAAATTGGCAATTTGATTTTCAACCACTAAAAGTTAGGAATCGACCCGATTTCCTTGCATTCAGGTGGCATCCGACATACCATTGGAAAGGTCTTGACAAGAGCTACAACTTTGTTTTAGACCTCATTTCAATCGGAGGTCTGCATAAAAAGTTATGAGGCCCCAAAGTTGCGGGAGTCCCAACTTTGACAATTTCGAGACTCCCACTTGGGAGTCCCGGGACAAAAAGCCATTTGGATGTAGGCCTCATGGAGAGGCACAAAATATACTATAAGGGGGAAGGTGGTTGCTTCCCCCAAGTCCGAATCGTGGTCAGTCTTGTGAGTCCAAGTTGCCCGTGGCTCGTCCTAGCACCAAAAGTGCTTTAATTATGCACTAACCACCTTGTGTTGGTTTTGTGCAAGTCCGTGTGAGTAGTTGATGCTTGTCACTCTTCCTAGTCCCATCCCAAAGCTCCAACACACCCCTCTACCCCTCAAAGTGATGCGAGCCAAGGAGTGTGCCCCGACTCTTTGTTTTCCGTTATCTTCAATTTGGACTCACCTTTGAGTCCATTAAGGAGCTTGGGGTGTGTCAATTTGGATGTTGAGGAATGTAAATTGAATTACTAATGGGCTCAATTTAAGGTTTTTTTTAGAGTAAAGGACTATTAAAGTTGGGTAGGTGTATCGTCAAATAATTTCATTTCACAAAGCGATCCTTAATTTGCAAAATACAACTTTTTTGCATTCATTTCTTTTCTAGTGAAAGAAACTATGATAAACATTTAAAAAGAACTTAAAATATTAAAAATATATAACTTGATTTTTTTCAAAATTTAAAGCCTATTTGAATGTCAAAAGTCCTTTGTGGCATGCAAATGTGATCCAATGTAATGGTGTATGAAGTAAAGTTGTAGCTTAAAGTATTAAAAATTCACCATCAAATCACCAATTTATTTGAACATGACTTGACATATTTTCAAATGCCTCTAAAAATTATGTGCAATTTTGAAAATAAATCAAATCAAGTATTTGCATTACACAAGTCCTTTAAGGCATTCATGGCGATGCCAATATAGTTAAAGGGAATTTGCAAAAACTCCCATGTGAAAATTCCATCTATGTTAGACACAACATTGAATCAAATGCACAGAGGTGTTGTTTGAAGCATCCAACAAATAATCAAATTGTTTTCATCTCAAGAATGTGGATGCTTTGTGATTAATGTCCATTCTCTTTTCATCCGTCATAAAAAACCTTAAATGGCCATCTACACTGTTCATTTTGATCCAATGGTTCAAACAACTCATATTCAAAACACGTTTCTTTCCCTCGCGTGATCATTATAATGTGTTTGAGAGATGTTTATCAAGAATGTTTGTGTGTATCAAAGCTTTCTCCTTTGATGTTACAATCATTGAGATGCTCTTGGCAGGAATGAACATGTGCACTAAAGCTTACCCAATACGGCAATTATTTCAACTTTCATGGAGACCCATGTTTAGCAAGGGTGAATAGTGGATGCACACGTTCAAGAAAAAATGCACTTGTGGACAAGAAGAAATGTGTGCATTGGAGCTTCCCCAATGTGTTCATAAAGGTAACTTTCATTCACTTGCCAAAAGAGAACATGTGAATCAAAGTTAAACTATGATCAGATTGGATGCTGCAAGTAACTTTTAGTATTCACCTACGAAAAGAGAGTGTGTGCATTAGAATTGACCTTCAATGAGATCACATGTTGTGCAAAGAGGGATCTAACATCTAACTAATGAGAAGTTTGCAAGGAAGAGCTTGAAGGCAGGACCTAAAAAACATGTGTAGTTTGATCGAGTGCATCACCCACTAGAAGAAAAACATGTATTTTCGACTGCTCTTTGCAACTAAATTTTAGTCGCAAGAGACATTTTGCAACTAAAATCCTTTTAGTCGCCTAAGACAAGTCGCATGTGAAAACTAGTCGCAA
>Ga0116229_10004096_pt1 | contig 23909 bp, 12 predicted proteins | sample S1TSphgellanicum_3_FD_87313 | JGI IMG/M metagenome (GOLD analysis project Ga0116229, IMG submission 87313) | Host-associated microbial communities from peat moss isolated from Minnesota, USA - S1T2_Fc - Sphagnum magellanicum MG | ecosystem: Host-associated > Plants > Peat moss > Unclassified...
CACCCCCCTGTCAAAAAAAACCCATCAAAAAAAAAAATTTAAAAAAAAAAAAAAAAAGGTTCGGGAAATTTAAATGACACAAAAAAAAAAACTCATCAAAACAAAAAAAAAAAAAAAAACAAAACAAAAGTTCGAGCAATTTAACTAACACAAAGAACAAAACCCATCAAAAAAAAAAAAGAAGATTCGAGCAATGCCTGGAAACTGCCCGGACAGACAGACAGACACTGTAGCTTTAATATATAAAATTATTAGATTTTTAAAAAATTATGATTTTTACCTGTTTTAATGTGGCAATTTACATTGAATTTGAGCTCTTTAATTATTAGCTTGTATATCTTGTTAATTATATTTTTAAATTTTAAATTTATTATTATTATTTTTTTTTGACATCAAGTTCGTATATTTTTTATTATTTATGCTAAAAAGTTGATTTTTCTGTTCTATTCAACTAGATTCAGTGTTGTTAGTTTTCACAACTTAACATAAAAACAACATTAATATTGTCAAAGGGAACAACAATTTATAAAACTTTAATATTTGTCTTAGATGTCCTTCATTATAATCACATTTACAAAATAAAATTTGCAAATATTTTGTGTTATTAAGAACATGATAGTGACTTTAAAAATGAAGTTTCTTACTAAAACTGATGGTTACCAAAAAAAATAAAAAAAATAAAAATGACATAAACAAGAATGCGACTCTAATAGGCGTGATTATAAAAGGGGTTTACTATATATGAAACCGGTGGTTAGACTATGGTAATAACCATGAATTGACTACAGTTCAGCGAACGCTCTCTTTATCCAGCAACTGTTTCTTATCCAGCAGTAATGGTGATTTCTATGTAATTACTAATTACTAATAATTACTGTAAGTTCGTGCTTCACTTTCGTTGCATGCAAGTCCCCCATTCCCTCGTTGCTTTCTCCTTTCTTGTGTTGTCCGCCATCGCTGCTGACGGTGCTTCTGCTACGCCTCTGCAGCTCTCCTCTTCGCTCTCGGAAAGGAAGAAAGAAAATGTAGACGACAGAGTTTTCATTTTTTTGGGTAAGTGCTCGCATTTTTTGTTTCCCACATTAAGCATTCCGGTTTTGTCTCTCGCTTGTGATCTCATTTTCGGCCCCAAATTGGCTCGATCCATGACGCATTTGGTAAGTTCTCACTGCTCTCACTAGGTTTCCTCTGCGAAGGCTTTCTGTTGCTCTTTTTCGAGGGCTCCAAAAATTTCCGTGTGATTCGGATTCTCTTTGTTTCTTCGTGTTCAGGAGGAGGGGAGAGTATTTGGAGAAGGAACGAAGCTATTCTTCCTTGTTTCTTCGAGTTCAGGTGGAGGGTAGAGCATTTGAAGAAGGAAAACGGAGCTATATCTACGTGAGTCCCATCTATCTGTTCAAGTGTTTGGCTTCATTTCTTCCTGTGTCTGCTGCTTACGATGCCGATTTCCCGGCTTCCGAACTTTGTGCATTTTGATTCTGACTCTTTTCTTTTGCAAAGTTTTCTCTCGTTATTTGGATTCGGGTTGTCAGCGTCTCCGTTTTAGTTTTTTTTTCTTTTTGCTATCTTCGAGATTCTGATCGATCTCATTGATGCGAGATGTGTGAGCTTCTCAAAATTTGAGTCTAGTTTGTTTTGCCGTTTGGAAAAACCGGTACGTTGATGCACCTCTGTAGTTCTGTTGCGAGGTGGATGATCTCCAGCGCTGGATTGCGACAACAAACATGTGTGTAAGATCATTGGATGGTATTATCCAGTGTTCTTGATCGACATGCATCTGTAGTATCTCTGAACTGTGCAAAGATCATTGGCTTTTTCAACTGCTTTGCAATGCAGGGTCCTCAAAGGAGTCCTTAACAGTGCCAGAAAAGGAGGACTGCCTTCCCGTCTGGATAAAAATAATAATGCTTGCATTGACAACCCTATGGAGGCAGGGTTGTGAATGACTCCTGTGTGTGTCATATGCGAGCTATGTTGTCAGGGGAGGAGTTCTGCATGGTTGCTTCATCCTTCTCATTTCACGAGCAAGAAGAGAGGGGGAAAGTGCTTGGAGGTTTTTGCTGTCTGTTATGACAATGTGGTCCTTGCACTTAACAGCCTTCAAACACACACCAGGTATGAACATCAAGGTCTTATGTATCGAGCACATTTTGACGAATCTGGGTTGAGTGTACAAGCAAAAGGATATGATGCAATACAAGTACAAGATTGTAATGGTTCCTGAGTCAATCCTGACTAGACTACTTGCTCTGGAGATTTTGTAGATTTTGGAGATTGATACTATGTGGATGATGATGGCCATGCTCTGGACTAAGCATTATGAAAAGCAGCTATTTTCAAGACAGCTGTGAACTGCATTGTGTGCAGTGATGTCTAATTGTTTGGTAGGACAAACCAGTTCAGGGTTAGGGCAGGTTTGTGCACCAGCAGGGGAGAGATTATTCATGGTGAACCAATGTATCTTGAATTGGTTTACTGCAATTGCTGCAGCATCAGAGCATTCCCACTAGGTACTCCTGTTTTGGGCAAGGAGCCTCCAAGGACTGCAGTGAGTATGGTTTTTGTCAAATTTTGAACTGGAACAGATGTGCTGTGGTCCTCTGGTATGATGCCTTCTGCCATGAAACCTCCACGGCCTCCAAGCAAAAACAAGACAGTGCCTATGGTGACTGTTATCAGGAATAGCAATTATATCAGAGATGAGAAAGGAGACAAGGCTTGGTGGATGTGCAATGTGGAGCAGGCAGTGCATTTGGTTCCTGTAGTCCTACTTGCATGCCTTCTCATTCTCTACATTTGCTCTTCTGCCCAGTTCCATGGTGAGTCTGCTGATTAAGTTACAACATCTCCTGTATTCTTAAGCACAGGAACCATGGGAACCACTGAAATTGGGGTTTCCAGTTCTGGAAAACATGTATGAACCAACTTCAGATGCATTGTGTACAGTGTTTATCAGAAGAGTAAGCAGAACAGCTGGAAGAAAACTCACTGAGATGAGTGCAACTTTGCACAGACATTACTCTGTGTCAAACACTAACTCAAAATCTTTAGTACAGTCGTTTGGGTCTGGCTGAAATTCACCTATTTCCCGGAAGTCCTTATTTCAGGATGTGTAGTTTTATCTGTTTGTTTGAGTCTCTGTTATCAAAGGGGCAAAACAAGAATTGTGCTGAATTGTCAGGACATGGGAAAGGCCTTCATAATGCAGGACAAATTGAGTCCAGAACAATGTACATCAGGGTGATTGTTTCTTCGTGGATAACCTCTCTTACATGTGGTCAATTGAGTTCACAGTCTCATATACTTGTGTGCAGAATATAAAATGCTGGGTGACAAGATGAACCAGAATGTTGTTGAAGTGACAATGATGACAGAACGGCACTTGCAACAGGCTGGGAGCTCAAAATCACAGGCAGAGGAACAACAGACATTGTCCATGCAAAGTTTGGAGAAAATTAGCACTGAGCTGCAGCATCATCCATCAGACCTACCAGTCAATCCCCTCATGCTCCGAGGTGTTGGTCATTGAAACAGATGTTGGAACCAGTTGACAAAGACCAAGCAAGAAATGTCTCCTGCTGGCTGTAGGTTCTGCTGGAATCATCAAAGGAGCTAAGAACTAAGAACTTTGTACATGTTGTTTTCAAGGTCTTATGTTGAAAGTCTCCCATTGTGGGGAATTTCTTTAGACAGCAGCCAGACAAATGTGAGCAATGGTGGAGCAGAAGTCAGAGAACTCCATGGATTGAAAATGCGGAATCTAGGTTTTAAGGAAGGAAAAGGAGGATTAATGGATTAGGAGATGATGCAAGAACATAGAGACAAGTCAGTGTTGCTTGGGTTTTGGAACATATAGCTGCAGGAATTCTCCTGCATTTTTGGTGTTTGTGTGCTGGCTTAAACTGTAGGAGTTTTGTATATTTCACAAGTCATAAAAGGTGAAAGGTGAGGAGCTTGGTGGATGATCACTTGGCTACTGATTTTCTTTCTGAGGATTGGACACAGGCTCTGATATCAGATAAAGCACAAATATTTCCTGGGGAGGTGTACAGATTCAGCTCAAAACATTGCAACCTGTAAACCATGGCCAATATATGCTAACTTTGGAATGCAGCTTATAGTTCCTTAAGAAGTAGACAGTGCAGCCATGATTCAATTTCTCAATTTTATGGGTTTGTGTTGTTTTGGTATTGACTTTTGAACGAATCAGCCTGGTCCTTGTATTGGTTGCTTTTTAAAAACTTTCAAACCAGACTGGTCCTGGTATTCAGGGTACCTTTTAGGACTTTCATGTGAGCTTGATCCTGGTATTGGATCCTTTTTTTTTTTTAAAAATTTCCTCCAAAATCTCATTGGTGTAATCCATGGGAGATTTGTTGCTCCCTTACTTGTAATGCAGTGCCAACTTTGTATGTATGCATTCCCATCAAATTTTTGGGCTTTCTGATGATGATAGTAACTACAAGTAGTCCATGAGAATGGCATACAATGGCAATGAATTGCAGTGGGAAATCTGCACAATCTCAACTCATGTGATTTTATCATCTTCTTGTTCACTGGACCTTAACAAAGTGATCCAACAAAGAACAAGAGAAGTTGCCCAAAAACACAATTTGATTCTCTTCACAACACAAACACTGTCCAACACACAATCCTCAGATTCCTCAACTCTGGTCACGGGACCAAGGCCCACTCTTGCCTCCTGTTTTAGATTCAAGTTGGATGTCACAAATTCTGATGTCTTTTGACACAGCTTTGCACATATCATACACCGTAAGGCTAGCTACTGACACAGCTGTCAATGCTTCCATCTCAACACCTGTAGGCCCAATTGTTGTCACTTTGGCCTCAATTCCCACTGAATGAGTTGCCTCATGAAGCCTCAAACTTACATCCACTCCACTCAGTAACAAATTGTGACAAAAAGGAACGAGATTTGAGGTTTGCTTTGCACCTGAGATTCCTGCAATTTTTGCAACAGTTAGAACGTCACCTTTTGACATAGAGTTGGCAGCAACGAGTGCAAAGGCGTGAGGCCCAAGGAGAACTCTGCCTGTGGCAACAGCCATTCTTTTTGTATCTGTTTTCTCTGAGATGTTCACCATAGCTGCCTTCCCAGACATGTCAACATGTGAGAGGTGCATCTCAGGTGCGACAATGTTTTCGTCATCATGGATGACCTTGTTAACCATGTCTGGTTTGGCATCAAATACTGACTGAATTCTCTGCTGAATATCTGAGTTTGGCCTAGGGTTTTTTGTTCCCAGCTGTGATGGTGATGCAAGTGGCGCACCAAATATAGACTCAAGCTCCTGCAAAATGAAAAATCAGAGCCAAGGTTTAGTACACACAATTGGTACAGGGAGGAAGTCTTCAAAGTTCTTCTACTATGTTTTGTTAAGAGCCTTTAGATTTACAAGACAAGAACCTTGTGGACAGCTAGAAACGACTGGAATAGTCTTGTGTATACAAAGCTCTCTCTCTTAAGGATGTTTGCAGAGAAGGGCGATCAGTTTTAGGGTTTGCAAAGGTTCAGAAGGAGAGTACAGCATGGCCAAGAACAATTAATGCCTCAACTAGGCTGATCAGAGAGCCTTTGATCAGTGTGGCATACATCAAAATACGGGGGAGGGTAGGAACCTAAATACATTCTCAACTAGATCGGAGAAAAGCCTTTGAAGTGGCATACATCAAAAGATGGGGAAGGGGAGGAACCTGAAATACATTCTCACCTTATTGAAATCTTCAACAGAATCTTCATCTTTGGAATGGCTGAAGCTTCTAGACTGCAGTTGCTTTATAGCTTCAATCCATGGACTCCTTCCTAATGCAACACGGCTGCCATGAAGCATGGTGGATGATGATAATGAAGATAATGATGGCACCAAATTCTGAAGCAAATATCCTCCAGCTCTCTTCATCATCATGATATGCTCTCTCTCTCTCCCTTGAAGAAGAACCCCCTTACAACAATCCGGTGCTTGATTAGTCAGTCAGCCTTTCCTTTCCCCTCTTCTAGATCTTCCTTCATCTTGAGCTTTGAACAAACTTTGCAAAAAACCTGCTGCTCACCAGTTTGAAAACTTTACACTTCCATGGTTGTTTCAAGAATATTATTGTTTCTATACAAAAATAAATCGGAGAGCTCTGATGTGGGTGGTGGTGGTGGTGGTGGTGGTGTTGGGCACATGCCACAATCCGAATCTCTGAAGCAAGTCATCAACAGAAAAGCTTGATGAGAATCCCCCCACAAGAGCTGAAGAGATGGAGAATTGTGAACTTGGTGTCATTGGATCCTAAAGACCATTTGGAATTGTAACACAGACTTCGTCTTCTTCTGCTCTTGCAATTCGCAGACGTGCTCTGGCGTACGCATTTGTAAACCCTAAAAAGCCCATGACGCTGAAATTCTGTCATTCTCCGTTTTCAGTACTGTGGTGCGCCTGAGTTTGATCCTCGAGTTCAAACTTTCAGGGTTGAGAATTTGGTAGAAAGTTTAGAGATTTTTTTTTTGGGTGAGAAAGAGGCCCTAAACCCTAAGCATTTGCATGAGCTCTGACAATAGGATTTTTCTCTACGAGATTGTTGGGAGAATTTGCGATGGAGTTGTTGCGCGCAGACGCATTCGAGCGTCTCGTGCCTGGGCGACGCCTCGTCTTCACGTACCCTGTTGTTGTGGCATGCGAGAAAGCGGGGAACAACAGCAGGAGGAGAGTGAGTGTGGTGGTGATGGATTCCGTCGTTGACCGGAGGGATAGCCGGGTGGAGTGCGCGGCAATGGTGGTGCCATGCCACAAAGAGCGAGACTGGATCTACGCTTCCGAGGGAGGTCAGTGGCAGCTTTTGGCATCGGCTGCCGCATCCAGGTTGATCATGATCTTCAGAAACGGGGTTCTGTTGGGAGAAGGAGGAGAGGTGAGAGAGGAGGAGGAGGCGCCGAGTGAAAGACCTAGGAAGAAGAAGAAGAAGAAAGGGTTGTCGAGAGAAAGGAAGAAAATGAATGGAATGAGTGGGAATCGAGAGCAAGAGCAAAGATGCAGACATGAAAACCAAAAATTCATGAAAGAGGATGGCAATGGATGTGAGAACAGCAGGAGACGTGCTAGAATTGGAGACGGAGACGACGACGAGGATTTTGTGCAATTTTGTGATTGCGAGAACTGTGATAATGATGACGATGACGATGAAGGATTGAAGAAACAATTGGGTCCTCTTGTTGTTGCTCTTGCTCCCAGAATCTGCTTCCAAGCTGGGCCACCAGTCATCCCTTTTGTGTCATACGCAGACAACATTCTGCAGCGCATTGTTGTCGAGGAAGCTTACTCCACTTTGACAGGTGCTATAGTGGTGGAGGACGTAGCACTACTTGATGAGAATGCCACCATCAGCAACAGTGGCAGCAGCAGTGGCAGAACTGATGATTCCAAGGACTCTGATGTGCAATTTCTGCCTTGTGTTGTTGATGAAGGTTTGAGAAGAAAGGCACCACAGTGGAAACAGCTCTGTGATGAGGAAGATAGATACAGCAAATCTGTTAGGGTTGTATGGAGACGCAGGCTTCGATTCAAGAGGATGCCCAATTTGATCCAAACTGAGGTGTCACTAAATTTCCAATCAGGGACACAAACTTCAGCTTCTGAAGCACAGAGTAATGTCAAGGACCTGAGTTCTGTAGATAGGACCGTCCATGGTAGAACTCAGAGACTAGGAGTGTGTGGACAAACTAATGCAAGACTTCACTTGGACCATAGCCGGTTGGTTCATAAATACTTAGCACCGATTGTGGCAGGGCTTGTTCTGGTAGCTCCTGCCCTTGAAGCATGGATGGAGCTTGGCAAGAGGGTCAAAGTGCTGGCTCTTGGAATTGGTGGTGGTGCCCTTCCCATCTTTTTGCACAAGCATTTTGGTTTCCACGTTCAGGTATGCATTTCATTCTCCCCCATCTCTGATGTCCATAATTTATTGTATCCAGCTGCAATGTCCCAAGTGAACTGTGCAGATTGGGCTTTTGTTTGTGTGCAGTGTGTTGCTTTGGTAAGCAAGGAGGGGGTGGTGATTCTTGCTTGCATGATGCATGATGGTAGGCTGTGGAGTTGGATGAAGTCGTACTGGACCTTGCTTGCAGACACTTTGGCCTCATTGAAGATGCGCTGATGACAGTGGAAGTTGGGGATGGGACTGTGACAATTGATAGAATTGCCATGCAAGTTGCACATACTGGTACTGTAGCAGTCCCACTGCTTGAGGCATGGCAACAGGCCTGTGACAACATTGCCCATCATCCCTCATCTCTTTCAGATCTCAATTCTGACTTCACTCATAAGGATGAAAAATCAGTCACTGAGCATAGAGTGTTAGTAGACAGCAATATTCTTAATGTTGGCTGTAAGAATTGCCACAGAGCTCACTCAGGCAACAGTAGCATGTTATGTGAATCATGTGATCCACGAGTCCATGTCATAATTGTTGATGTGGATGAAGGAGATGCTAGGTTGGGTCTTAGTTCTCCGCCTTCTTCCTTCCTCCAGTGCAGGTTTCTCATGGGCACAAAAATTGCATTGCACAGAGGGGGCATATTGGCCATGAATGTAGTGCCATTTGGAGAGACTCTGTATCAAGGGGTCATAGCTACACTAATGGGTGTGTTTGAAGAGGTCTATGAAACTGTGGTAGAAGATGATGTGAACCGAGTAGTGTTTGCCTTGCCATCAGCAGCTGCATGTGTTCCCCTGGATGGCCCCTTGGTTAGCCTTATCAAACAGCTAGTGGATGCACAATTGTTGACACGAATACACAAGGTTGGTGTGAGTAATACAGAGTCAATGGACCTTGTTGTTTGATTCCACAGAAACATCACATTGATGCAATCTACATTGTGCCTGGGCACATGGTGTATGGAAGGCTAATGGATGCGAAAGAGATTCTCTTGTGTTTTTGCAGTTGAGATGCAGAAACATGGATGTGGTCTGAATAGAGAACTACACACTGAACTGCAGCAGCAGAATTCCCTGATCAGAGACCTCTTTTGTGTGATATCAACCACAGTACACAGGTATTGAAATAGTCTTTATTCCTCACGACCATTCTAATATTTCTATTCCTGCTCAGTTGGGCATTGTTGATAGTCAGTTCCATGAGATTGCGCATTGTGATTTTAAAGTTTTATTTGGTTCTCAGATGGTCAGTTTCATTGTCCTTATGAACAAAACCCTAAACCCTAAAAAAGGCTACCCTTCAAGATTTCTCTAAAACAGGACTAGATATTTGCTCAACAAAGAGAAATTTCATTTTGAAAGTTCAAATGTTCAGAGTCTCCCTAATGATTTTGTACATTACCCTGTAATTGTGGAACGTTTTAAAGCTCAGTTTTGTCTCTGATTATTTTCTCCCCTTTTTGTCTGTCATTATTCTGTTCTTTTTTCTTTACGTGCCTCCTTGTTTGTTTCTTGTATTGTTTCCTTTCTTTGGTGTAAGTTGCATGGCCATCTTCCCTCTTTTTAAAAACCTTGGAGATTTCTCACTTTGTTATTTGAGGGTGATCCCCAAGTGCAGTTGTCCCTATTAGGGTTTCTCTGTGTTTCTTTGGTGGGCAGTTCTGCAGAATCTCCTTCTCAGGAACGAAATTGTGCACTCGGCTTTTGCTTATTCACCAGTTTTTATGTGCCAGCAGAGGATAAACATATGACACATGGTACATGTATGTGTACATGCATACATAGATATATATGTTCATGTTTCATTTGTGTGTGTGTGTATATATATATACATATATAGGTGTATACATGTAGATAGATACATACATATATGGATGTAATTTTTGCAAGAATTAAAAATTGTGTTCAATTTTTTTAAACATGGATTGGAGTATGTTGAAATTGTTGAAATTTGTGCTTAAAATAATTGACATGACATCAAAATTTGTAATGTTTTTATGTTTGTACATGTGTGTGAATGTGTGTGTGTGTTAAAAAATGTGTTGAAATATTTGAAATTTGTTAAAACTTATGATTGTTGTGCAAATGTATATTGAAAATTTATGGTTCTTAGCATAGAATGTTTTCATGTTGAAAAATGTTCATAATGGTGTAATTATATCATACAACGAAATTATCCTTAAAGTTGCATCTAATTTAGCCTTTTCTTGGTACCCTTCTCATTTTGTCACCCTTTTTTTTTTTTGTTGTTATCCATATGGTTCCCAAAAAATTGATCAAATAACAAAACTTAGCATGAGCTGTTAAATTCTACTATAATTTGCATTTAATGCAAATGTGTTGTTATCAACCATCTTTTAGTTGTTTATTTCAAGATTTGCATTGAGAATTATATTTAGGCCCAAATTCTTTTTACCAATTGTGGATATGTAAAAAATAGTTTGATCACGATTGGGGCACCCAATGCAAATGAATTAAACAAATAATGCTCATCTAACCATTTTGACTTGTTTTGAACCCTTAATTAATAATTTCATCCCTTGTCTAGTGTACTTTACAAATAAGTTTAATATTTCTAAAGTCCTTTCTATTTGAACTTATCACTACAACCATAATCATGAAATAATTTGTTGTTATGTTTTGAAAACTTTGTTTAAGATATGTTTCAACATAAAATGTCATCACATCAAAAAATGTAAATAACAATATTCATTTCCCACCTTTTTATTGTTCCTCTCATAGTTTGAATTGAACCGCAACTATAATTGAATTGTTATCTACCATTATATAAATATATCAAGTTCAAATTTGAAGGTTCACGTATCAATGAATGAGGAGTTCATATTTTATGTGAAGTATGGAAAGTGAACATCTATAATATTATTATTACTCAAAATCATGTAATTGTTTCATAATCCAATAATAAATGTGTGAATTTAAATCTTTAATTAACTTGCATTTAATTCAAAATTTTAACTCACAATTTTAAAATTTTAATCAAATTCAAACAATTTAATAAGAGTAATTTCATTATGTAACACAAAATCTCAATTTTTTAAACGCAAAAATTATGATAATAACAATTTGTTGACAATAATAAACAATTGTCATATATGTTCCTCATATAAATTTTTCATTTAATCATAAATTTGATATACATATTTCCATAAATACAAATAAACCAAACTATTTAGCTATGTACATATTTACAAACTTACATACTTGTTTATGTATATATTTATATATATACCTACCATGTAAAACAAAACACATATTAAAATTATGAATCAACAAATATCTCTTATACGTTTTAAAATCCAAATATTCTTCAAAGGTTGGACCATTTTTTTTTCACTATAAAACTTGTAATGAAACCCCAACTTTTAAATCTTTTGTAATATGTATCTATGAAGGAAGGTAGTTTGTTTGTTTTGTTTTGTTTGTATTGATAAGATCCGCTGAACCGGGATGCTTGAAATCACCTTCTTGGTCTCTTTGGAAAGCTCTCGAGGAGGAGGGGTGCATTGCCTTGGTTTCATGGCGTTTGGACTTGCAGGGCAAAAGTTTTTTTAATATTGAATGATTTCTTCACTGAAAATTAAATTAAATTGTAGCTGAAAATCTCGAAGGAATTGGAATGTGGCTTTTGGTGCTGTTGGAAAGATCTTGATGAGCAGGATTTAATAGAATTTATTTGGTAAGATTTGGATTCAGAATGTGGGAGATATTGATTTTTAAATGATTTCCACCCCTGAAAATTCAAATAAATTCCAGAAAACCAGCTTTTGGAAGGAAAAATCAGTTGCGGATGTGGACGAGTTCACACTTGGGCCAACAACACAACACACGCCACACTAGTTAAATTTGATTTTTTATAACACACAACTTCAATCAAACTTTTCCATTAAAAAAATACATTATATAAATATTGCAAAACAATATAACACATAAAACACATGGCTATACAAATATACACACACACAAACACAATGATGCAAATACACACATACACCAATTTTATCATGAACTTACTACCATCAAATATGTCATAGAAAAAACTATGATGGAATGTATGACACATATATATCTTATATTAAAACACACACACAAGTGCACAAAAGTTTTTACTTGCTTTACACTACTTAAGTCATTGCTTATAGTATTGGTTACATGTTTTACAATTTTTACAATTTTTAAAATTTTCATGATACATTTATTATTGGCACTTATTATTTGGTTATTGTCAGTTGAAAAAATTATGCCATGTCATTAAGATTTGTTTTGTTATTTTGATTATTTTTTGTGATGCATATTCTAATCCATCATTTTGAGAATTTAGTGTTGTGTCAAGAAGAATTGTTTCATTTTTCTCAAACAATTTTTTATTTATTTTATTGTTACCATTTTCTTTACATTCAAAGACATTTTGAATAACTTTTGATTTGTAATGTGTTCAAACCTAAATGTGAATATTGAAACTAAATATTAATACGACTTCTTATAAAAATATGTTTGAGATGGGTTTTGTTATTTTGAATAATGCATTATTTCATTTGAAATTTCAAGTAAATTAATTTTGTTTCATTGGATTTTATTTTTTATTGTTATTATTTTATTCATTTGAAATTTTTGAATTGTTTTGTCATATGCATTAGATTTACAAACAATTGGAAAACATTAATAATTGCATTACATATGTTTAAAGGTTTTAAATGGTTGCATTTGTATATTATGTTTGAAATTACAATCTCATATTCATTTTTTATTTTTACCATTATTTTTATCGCACACATGAAATGGGCATTGCAAATACTTTCATATCTAAAACACAATAGTAAAATCACCCTACGATCCACCATCTATTACAAATATTGATGTCTTTTATATATATGTTTGTTCATTGATTACTTGTTTATGATATAAATCATGTAAAAATTCAAATTTTTATTCACATTTATAATAGTCTAATGTAGATGGCATGCCAAGCATTAAACATTATTATAAATGAACCATATTATTTTCTCAAATTGTTGTTGACATTAAATTGAATATTTCAACAAATTTCTAATCAAATAAAAAATACAATCATTAGCATTGTAGTGAAAAACAATTCTTCTTTGCAAACCAATTTTATTTTATTATCATCTATATTTGTGTGTCTTACCAAACTAATTTTTGTATGAATTTCAAGTCAAATTAAAGAATTACAACTTGAAAGCCTATTTTTCAAAGTCTATTTAAGTAATGTTGTTTTTTATTTGTTTTATATTTTTTGTAATATACAATTTACTATTCATTTTTTTTATCCTTTACATTTTTTACATTTCTATTATGTCCAAAATTTATTGAAAACATTTTGCAAATGTAGTTTTATTTATTTATCTTGTTTATTATTTATTATTTGATATATATATTTCTGATTATATAAATTTTAACATATATATATAGAATCCCAATAAATTCATTTATTCACCTTTTGCTATAAAAAAATCCTATGTAATGGCATATTCAAATTCTAAGTCCATAGTCCAAAATCAAACATCTCAATATCATATTTAAATTCAAGTCTTTATATCAATTCTCTTCAAACAAGTTTAAATTACCCAATATCCAAATGCCAAATCCAATATAGCAAAAATTAACTTGCAAATTCAATCCAAAATTTTCAATAACAAACATCAAATTCCCATATACCAAAAGCCCACAACACCAAGTTGATTCCACTTATATCATATGTAGCTTTTGAAAAATGTATATCAAAAAATTAAATCCTAATAAACCTATTCATTCACCCGTAGCGAAGAAAAAACTACTTATAATGGCAAATTCAAATTCTAGGTTCACAACTTAAAATCAAACTTCTCAATATCGTAGCCTAGGGTCAATTTCCACATTGACAAAATGACTAATTAATTATTTTTCGAAAAACGAATTCATCTTTTAATTTTGAAATTGTGAATTTTTCCATCATCTATTATAATGTTGTGATATGAGTAATGAAATTATCCAAAATGTAGCCTATGATTTTCAACATTTCAACTTCATATTTTCATAAAATTTAATTATACTATTTTGAGGATTATTTAATGATGAAATTGACCTTAAGATAAGGTATCATATTTAAATTCAAGTTTCCATATGAAAGTCTCAAAAAAAATAAAACAAACTTTCCCAATATCCAAATCCTAACTAAAACATACCCAAAACAATTTGCAAGGTCAAATCAAGTTTTCCAATAACAAATGTCAAGTTTGAATATATATTTCTCATAACGCCAAGCCAATTCCACTTATATCATATGTACACCCACAATATGTATTAATCAAATATACATGTTTCAAGTCAAAATTGAATGCAATTTCAAAATAGTTAGATGTAAACCTTCATCCAAAATCACTCACAAACTATTGATTTACACTGACTACATGTTTATTGCAAACCCCAAAAACTTTTGAATTTTGAATAAATTCACAACTTTTACAATAGAACTGAAAATTAACCTACCTTCCATGTATCCACACCTATTACACTTCTATTACACCTATTAACCTTCAAATTTGTTTTAGGTGTTATGTTTGTTTTGAATGTTGAATAACTCACAACTTATGTAATGAACATACGATCAAGTTTTTTTTTCCTTGAAAAAACAAAGGATAAACCTTTATTTAATTTGAAAGTCCTTTGAGCACATAAGGTTAGATTCTAGCAAAGACATTATCCAAAGATCAAACAACACAATCAAATTCATCACCCCCATCTTGTTTTAGTTTGTATGAAATTTGAAATCGAATTTTAAGATTCACCATGGATTTATAACTAAAACAATAAAAACAACATCTTTATTAGTCAGAGAAGGAAAATGACATTTTGTGCATATGTCCTCAAAACATGATGCCCCCCATAGGGATCATTAATTTATTAATAATTTGCACCTCAAAAGTTTTTAATTTAACAACCCAATCTTTATTGAAGAAAAACATAAAAACCATAATTGAAAACATGCAATACTTTGAAATTAATGAAAAAATCATGGCCGATAGTTTTCTTGTGATGCAATTCGTTCAATTCTTCAACAACTTGATTATGAAGCACATAGATTACGAAGTAACTTACAAAATTCGTCATAACTACATGGTCACTATTTAAAAACATGGTTTTTTTGTTAGTAACATCATGATTAAAATGATTGTGAAGTCAAGTCCATTTATTTGAAATGATGAACTATGTTCAATTTGTCTAAAATCAAAACTAAATATGTTTATTTTGATTTTTTAAAATTATTTATCTAGTCAAACAAATGTTAGACATGGTGTATGAGGCACCCGCATGAAATTGTCTAACTTGATTATTGTGATTATGTGCACAACTAAAATTAACCATTTAAATATGATTGATTCTGATTATATTGTTACCTTTGATGATGTGAACAATAATTAATTAATTAATTAATTGAAAATATGTCATGGATGTCATATGTTCATTTTTTTTAATGATTCATATAAAAATAAAAATTAGGGATAATTCAATTGAAATAAAAAAATGACATATGAAAAAATGGAAAATCAAATTAAAATTTTTTATTTCAATTTATTACAAAAATAAAACATAAAAAATGTACATGTAAATTTTGAATTAATTTGATGTCTTTAAATTTGAAATTAAAAATTTAAAAAATAAAAATTTTACTAAATTTTGAGACATTAATTTTAATATAATCATTACATTTACTTATTTTGACCAAAGATTTTTTTTAAAAAAATACAACTTTTTATTTGGAATTTGAAAGTTTATAGAATTAAGTTTTTAATTATTAAAATTTTATGTATATAATGTAATATTTCAACATAATTATGAAAATCAAATGAATTAAATTTAATAATGATATTAAATATGTACATATGTAATAATTTCATTATGAAATTATAAAATTATATAATAAGGTTACAATGCACGATATAAATGTGTTTATATATAAATTATGATAACAATCTACATCATCATGTGAAGTAATGGTTGGATGATAAAAGCCTTAGGTTGTGGCCAACGAATGAGAGTTCAAACCCTAGTTTGAACATGTTGTGATCATGATGTCAACATAATGACCTTTCATGAGTTCATTGAACTATTAACAAGTAACCTTGAAAAAAATAAAAAATTACACCAACTAGTAGTTGTAATCATTTACATCATTTTGGATAATCATCTTGACAAACTACAAGCACAAATGAACACATAATATGATAAACAAAACTATTGTTTTATATTAAGAGGTTTTGGGTTCAAAGGGTAAATTGAATTTAATGACAATAATTAAACAAGTAGGGCCAGTGAGATTTATCATCTAGGGTTGAAACATAAAAATACGTATTTATAGTACATTTAAACAAAACATAGGGTCTTAAATCTAGATTGGGGCTTTAGGTTTACATGCAATATATCATAACATTAAGACATCTATTTGCATAGTCCCAATTACATGTTACATAACATTAGAAAACTAAAAGGACACAAAATTGAAATAATTTCAAACATTAAACCATACAATTAAACTTGATAAATAATCTATGTAATTATTACAAAACATAACTTCAACAAATGGTAATTTTGCAATCACCAAATAACCATGCAAAATATCCAAAACATAACTAACTATTAATCCATTACAATTACAAACCAATCTAATTCCTAAGCCATCACATTTACAAATCAACAAATTATCAACCTATTAAGTTCACATTTATAACAAAATATAAAATGTTAATTCTAAAATGTTAATGGATATTTTACAACTAATGAAACAATCATACAAATTATTTTTTATCTATAGAATTTTTGACATTTCAAAACTAAATTAAGATCTTATTTGGGATTCAAATGATAGCCCCAACTTCATCTTTTTTTTTGGCAAGACATTCATCCATCCATGTGATTGCAAAAGCTTTTCTGTGACATCAACAAATTAGGTGATGGCAGGTCATGCACATCCTATTGAAAATAAACATTGAGTCTACTTGCTCTTTGCAATTTTTCAAAAACTACAATACTTTAGGATACATCTCTTCCACATATGAAACATTCATTCAAGAGTAATTCAAACAAATTAGAAACATGTTTTTCTCATCAGATCAATGATGAATGTTGATTCAATGTATGTTCTAATTCGACATGTTGAACATGATTCAATCTTCTTTCATAATATCTTACAATTATATTGCTTAAAATGGATTGCACATTCATGGAGACTTTTTGTCGCAACCCTAGCTTTGGGTTCGCGACCAAGGCAAAAAGGGTTACAAGGTTGTGGGCCAAGAGGAAGCCCGGGAGTCAAATCAAGAAGAAGCCTAGGAGTCACATCACATACTCCCAGGAGTATAAGAAAGTATGAGGGAGTGAACCCTCCCACTCCCAAGGCAACTCCCATTTTTGGAAATGGAGTCCCGGTGGACTCCCGAAATTTCAAAGAGCAATTTTAGGGGTCAAGACTCAATGGCTTGTGACGTTTTTTATATCATTGGAAAATTCTTTGAACGTAGATGTCTAAAATGGGCTCATATTGCTCATTTGGACATCTGAAACATAAGTTATGGCCAAAAGAAGGGCTGGGGGTAAAATTGTCAATTTGATTCTCGACTAGAAAAAGTCGGGAATCAACCCGATTTATTTGGCTGCATGGGGCGTGTGACATACTATTGAAAAGCTCTTGACGAGAACTATAACTTTGCTTTAAACCGCATCGTAATTCGAGGTCTGCTCACAAAGTTATGGGGTTCCAAAGTCGCGGGAGTCTCAACCGGCGTGATTTCGGGACTCCCATTCGGGAGTCCTGGGAAAAAAAAACCATTTGGATGTAGGCTCCATGGCCAGCCACAGAGTATACTATAAGGGGGAAGGTGGTGGCTTCCCCCAAGTCTGGGCCGCAATGAGTCTTGTGTGTCCATGTTGCCTCTGGTTCGTCCTAACACCAAAAGTGCTTCAACTATGCACTAACCACTTTGTGTGGGTTGTGTACAGGTTCATGTGAGTGAGTAAAGCTTGTCAACTCTTCCTAATCCCATCTCGGAGCTCCAACACGCCCCTTTACCCCTCAAAGTGTTATGAGCTAAGGAGCGTGCCCCAACTCCTCCCTCTTTCGTTGTCTTCTATTTGGATTCACATTTGAATCCTTCCAGGAGTTGGAAGTGCGTCACTTTTCTTCACAAAATTATTATGTGTTCACATTTTAATTTCCATTATCCTAGCTAATGATTCTAAAAACCTCCATCTTACACATAGGCAAAATGGCACCAAATGCATTTGAATCCAATCCAATATGCATATTTAACCACAAATGTTTTGGGTCTAAATTAGTAATATCTCAAAATTTAACATACATGTGGTTTATACATAACTAATTAACAAATCAAAGTTCTTAAAAATATTTATTAGCAATAATGCTCCTAACTATATCAATTAACACTAGAAATTATACAAGGGATGTAGCATACCACATACTATGAAAGCTTATTTTTCCTTCCCATAGATTGCACACAACTAAAAAATACATGTATAGTGAAAATTGTCAAATTGAACATTCATTCTAAACGAACCCCTCCTTACGTTGAACATTTCGTGATGCGCGATGATTTTGGCCATATTAATACACCTTCTCAGAATGAACCCCATAACTTTGAACATTGAACACAAATTCCAGAACGCTCCATTGAAATAATCCTCGTCACATTGAACACTTGCATGAGTCACTCTGTGAGTACAATGATCATTTCACAGTTCATTTTGATTTTGTCGTAAAGTAGTTGTAACGCATTCAAGTGTTGCTCAAAGAGAATAAAGACTCGAACCATGAGTGGGAAGAAAAAATACATCGAAAAAACATTAGCAAAGAAGGCAAAAACATTGCAAGATTTGGACAGTGGGATGTCTATGAGAGTTTGCGTTACAAAGTACTATGTCTTCGTCGGTACAATTGTCAACTGGAAAAAGAACAAGAGTGAAATTATAAGTTTTATTTATGAATTCACAAGTCTTTCTCAGAAAAGACCTGCACGAGTCAACGACAACGGCAAGGTCATAGATGAAGAATTTACAAATGGTTCGCCAATGCTTGTTGTCGAAACATTCCCATTTCTAGCCCAATTTTGTAAACCAAAGCTTTACAAGTGGCGGCCAGCATTGGTTTGAACAATTTCAAGGCATCGAATGGTTGGTTGGAGGCATTTTGCAAGCACCACTGTATACAATTCCATTTGTTGTTTGGAGAAAGCACTAGAATGGATGAAAATGTTGTCAACCACTGGAAACAAAACTTGCCCAACATTATTCAAGGCTATGACACAAGGGATATCTAGAATGTGGATGAAACTAGACTTCTTTGGAAAGGTGTGCCAAATCGCAACTTGGTACTACAAGGAGAAAAGTGCAAAACAGGTAAGCTAGCCAAGGAGAGACTTACCATTGCTCTTTTCTATTTAGCAACTAGTGAGAAGTTTAACTCACTAGTGATTGGCAAGTCGCAGATGCCACGAGCTTTCAACAAACAGCTGCCTTGTTGAGTCATTTGGAAGGCAAACTCCAAAGCATGGATGATAGGAACTTTATTTCTAAAATATCTTTAGAAATTCAACACTAAAATGTAGATCAAGAATTGGAAGGCCCTTATTTTTCTCGACAACGCTCCTTGTCATCCATAAATGGAACTTTCCAATGTCAAACTTGTTTTCCTTCCACCAAACATGACAGTAGGGACCCAGCCTTTGGACTCTGGAATCATACAAAACTTTAAGGTTAAATATCGCAAGATGTTTCTTGAATTTCTTTTATCCCATGAAGATGTGACTGCTTTAGCTGATGCTATAAAAAAAGGTAAATGATGGTGACGTCATTGAATGGGTTTCTCAAAGCTAGGACCAAGTCGCTACTTCAACCATTAAAAACTGCTTCCAAAAAGCAGGTCTAAATGAAGATGCAACAGAACCAGAACAAGATGACCGACCGGCTCAAGATCAAAAAAAGATGTTCCATCTTGCTAGAACAACATGAATAGAAGTGGAGGAAGAAACTATAATTGAGGACATTCTAGCTTTTGATACTTTGGATGATGGTTGGGAAGAAGTGATCTTGTCTGCGCCACAAGTGGAACTTGAGATTGAAGAGGAAAAACTAAAAATTATGCTACCCAAGCCAATAATCACGAAAGTGTTAAAAACATTTCAAATTCTTTCAAATTTTATAGCAGCTAAGTAACTGGATGAAGTCACTCCATCGTCATCACAAATGCGCAAGCATCTCGTAAAACATCGAATGCAAACGTCCAAGACTGTGACAATCAATTGGTTCTTTCACAAAACCCAATAAAACACTAATTTTTACTATCACTCTTAGAATGAACACCTTACTTTGAACACTTTGAACTGAACATAGGGGTGTTCAATCCAGGCAGGTTTCACTGTAATATATACCACACCTCATCAATTGATGCATCTTGCTTATAACAACAAAAACCTAAAGCAAGAATTTTGGTATATTTCCCAAATTTATCACCACCAATAATTGTTGACAAAACATATTTCCATTCCAAATACTAAACAAATCCAATGTACTTGACAATACTTGAACTAAACATTCACAAAAATATTTGTGTCCAAAATTTCAAATCCTTGTTGTCTCTAACCACTTAATTGTATTACATGTACACTTAAAATTTCCAAGAATAATGGCAATATGGTAGTTGCATATACCTCACAAAGTCTCTTGCATCACAATTTCATACTTTAATAATCATCTTTGATGCCATGCCACATAAACTACAAGTTTGACATTAAAATAAATCAAACTTCAACAACCTCATCAACACAAAACTTTAGTCACAAAACTCCACACATAAGGGCTTTAAATTATAAAACACAAAATTGTGATTTTTTTGTCATTAAGGTTTGGGGTGATAGATTCAACCATTTAAGAATATATATATAATAAACGTTATTTGCCATTGTAATACATGTATGATAATCATTCAAAAATATATCATATAATGTGGTAAAAAAAATGAAATAATCTGCTACTTGACTTTAATAAAATACCCATTGACATGGGTGTCAAAAGTTGAGGACCAAAGTATGAGAACTTTTCATTTATCTTTTTAAAAAAATAAAACACAAAATATATGAATTTTTTGTCATTAAGGTTTAAGGTGATAGATTCAACCATTTACGAAAAAATATATATATTTAATAAACACATTTTTCCATTATAATACCTGTATGATAATCATTAAGGTGATAGAAAATATAATGTGATAAAACAATGACATAATCTATCACCTAACTTTAATAAAATACCCATTGATGTGGGTGTTGAAAGTTGAAGACCAAAGTATGAGAACTTTTTGTTTATTTTATTTTTCTAACTATTGATTTCAAAGCTTTGTCACCTTCCTACATGAGGAGTTGGGTATTAATCATCAACAACACAATGATCCTTATTGCACCAAAGATTTAACCATAAAGATCCAACTACCAAACTCATCAATATTGCAAAGATCCAAGGACAATATAAATGCAACAATTAGTCTTAAATGTCACATCAAAATTCAAGCCACTTGTTGTCACCACCATCTAATAGAATCGAAAGCAAAACAATAAAACAATATGGAGATTGAAACAAAACAACATAACCTCTACCACAATGTACATGATTACAATATTGATGTAATCACAAGACAAAACCAACCAATTTCTTCCCTCCAAATCTTTAGTGAAATGAAAAGTTCTTTCGACCCTAATATATAGTCTATTCAAATTAGGATTCAACAAAAACAAAACAAAAAAACCATGCTGGACTTTGAACAAAAAAGTTTTCCAAGCATTTCTCAATGTTGACAAGGCTAACTTAAAGCAATAACATACTCAATTTATAATTCTCATTTTATACATCTTTCCCTAACTCCTTGTTTGCAAATTTTAGTACTCATACTTGTTGAGATTTTTAGAAAATTTGAAATAACATAATAACAAGAATGATTGCAGTCAAAACCATATGATTGTTGTCCATTAAACATGAGACAATCATCTACATCATGAGTAGCAATGAACACAATTGCATTTTTAGTTTGAAATGAAAACATCTACTAAAACAAACACCCACAAAATCTCAACAACCATTAAGATGGGGATCAAAGTTAAAATTATCATAAAATTTTCCCCCCAAAAATTTAATTTTTAACTATTATTTTTGTACTATCAAACATATATATTTCAAATTAAATAATTATTCGACAAGGTAGTGTTGAAGTTGCCTTGCGAGTACAATGTAACAAAAAATTGAGTTATTTTTATTGGATTTTTTTTGAAAATAAAATAATAAAAAAAATTAATGAAAAATGTATTTGTTAAAGAAGGTGTACCATTTTGCCCTTTCAAAATTCATCAATCTTACAATATGTGTTCAACAACACATTCCACACTACTTTGGTTTAAATTAGGTTTTGACAAAATAAAAAAATCACTAAACAACTAATTCACTCATAATTTAAACACCTTACTTGTGATTGGCAATTCATGATAGTTTTACACTAAAATATTATATTATTTAAAAAAAAAGGTTCTATTATTTCAAATTTGAATATTTCATGTTTTGAAAAGTGAAAACTAAGTAAATAATGCCTTATATCTTGAATTTATAGCACCAAACTAGTAGTTGGGATAGTGGATTGTATCCCATGATTGTGAATTACATTCTCAAAGATTTCAACAAATATTACTAATATTATTTTTCAAGCAAACCAACAAATAACACTTTTGTTTTTTTGTTTTTTTGGGCCAAACTATTTGATAATTATTTAACATTGAAAAAAATGGTTTTTTTAAAAAAATTCTGAAGTTGTAATAGGTGGTGAGCATCCCAAGACAAATTTAACATTTATTAGTGATAGTTTAGAAATGTGTTTAAAGATTTTTCCAAAAATAACAAAGTGGCAATAGCTTTTGGGAGTGGTTGAAAAATGAAAACATTTCTTCAAAAAATAAATCCTCATTTTATTGGCAAATGTATATATATTTAAAAAAGTATGTATATAAGCTACAAAATATTTTTCTTTAATTAATTAATTTATTTTAGGTTACCAACATGTGAAAATTTGTCCCCAAAAAAAACAATGGTAACTTCAATTGAATTTTAATTTGTAAATTGAATTGAAGTAAATTCAAATTCTTAAATTTAATTCAAATACATTGAATTGAGGTCAAGAGAGATTTTCGTGTGCTTTCATCCCTCAAAGTGAGTGTTCTCATCCATCCATCCATCCATTGAGGTTGAGAGATTCATGTGCTTTCATCCCTCAGGGCGAGTGCTCTCATCCATCTATCCGCTAAGGTTGATGTCAAGTGATTCATGTGCTTTCACGCCTAAAGTGAGTGTTTTCATCCATCCATCCATCCATCCATCCAACCATCTATTCATCCACAGAGGTCGAGGGTCGAGGACCCCACCACCAAAGCCGTGGCGACGCGCTCTCTCCGTGGCGCTCCTCTCATTGCCTTTCTCGCCTCTCGTAGGGACTCTTCCTTCTCTTTCCATTTCTCTCTTCTTCTGTCATCACCAGATCTGCCGAGTGCCTGCTGCGATTGCACAGGCCGAGGTTTCTCACACTTCTTAACTTGCGCTCCTTTTGAATGGCTCGCAAATTCCGATTTTGAAGCCAAAGAAGAGAAGGAACAAGGGATAAGAAAGAAGAAGAAGAAGAAGAAGGGACGGGAGTTGGGGCGTGGGGAACAACAGTCTATTCCAAACGTTTGGCTGCGATGGAATCCCCGGAACTCACAAGAGAGGAGGTATGTCTTTGAAGCTTCATTTGGTTTATTATAGACAGCGGGCCTACGTCGTTTGCAGTCATCAGTGTGAGGGTTTGGTTTTTGGTGAGATGGATAAAGCTTTTACTTGCACACAGAGAGAGAGAGAGAGAGAGAGAGAGAGAGAGAGAGA
>Ga0116229_10004097_pt1 | contig 23908 bp, 17 predicted proteins | sample S1TSphgellanicum_3_FD_87313 | JGI IMG/M metagenome (GOLD analysis project Ga0116229, IMG submission 87313) | Host-associated microbial communities from peat moss isolated from Minnesota, USA - S1T2_Fc - Sphagnum magellanicum MG | ecosystem: Host-associated > Plants > Peat moss > Unclassified...
AGTCCGCTGTTCGCGCGCAAGACTCAGGGGCCGCGCAATCTGCGCAATCATCGCAAGATGGTCATCGCCGACGGCGCACGGCTCTGGGCGGGCGGGCGGAACATCGCCGCGGAATACTTCGGCGGCGTGCACGGCGCAAAACCCTGGATCGACCTGTCCTTCGATCTGGATGGCGCGGTGGCCGGCGCCGCGGCGGCGCAATTCGAGGCCGACTGGGTGGCCGCGGGCGGCCATGTCGCGCGCGGGCCCGATCGACCCGTGCTCGAGGCCGCGGGCAGCGCCGCAAGCCCCGACGCCGCCCCGAGCCTCGGCGCCGCGGCGATCGCGACCGAGGATGCGGCATCCCCCGGCCGGGCGCAGTTTCTGCCGAGCGGTCCGGATCAGGCCGAGGATACCGTGCACGCACTTCTCATCGACGCGTGCTTTCACGCGCGCGAGCGGATCCTCGCCGTGACGCCCTACTTCGTTCCGGACGCGGGGCTCGAGACCGCGCTGCGCCTGGCGGCGCGGCGCGGAGTAAAAATCGACCTGTGCCTGCCCGCCGTCTCCAATCATCGCCTGGCGGACTTCGCCCGCAACCGCGCGTTGCGGGCGCTCGGCAACGCCGGCGTCGCCATTCACCTGCTGCCCTCGATGGTGCACGCGAAAGCCGTGGTGTTCGACGAATCGCTGGCCATTGCCGGCTCGGTCAATCTCGATTCGCGCAGCCTGTTGCTCAACTACGAATGCGCGGTGGTCTTCTATGGCCAACACGAAATCGACTGGATCGGCGGGTGGATCCAGGCGTTGATCCCGGACAGCCGGCCGTTCGACACCCACGCACCGGGTCTGCTGCGGGACGTCGGCGAAGGCCTGTTGCTGACCGTGGCGTACCAGCTGTAGGCAGGCGCCTACAGCGGATGGATTGTGGACCCGGACGCGACGCATAGTATCCTGCGGAGCAACCCGGTCGGTGCGCATGGATAAACGATGGAGTTCAAGGACTACTACAAGGTCATGGGTGTGCCTCGCGATGCGACGGAGGCGCAGATCAAGCAGGCTTACCGCAAGCTCGCGCGCAAGTACCACCCGGACGTCAGCAAGGAGAAGAATGCCGAAGCTCGCTTCAAGGAGGTCGGCGAAGCCTATGAGGTGCTGAAGACTCCGGACAAACGCGCCGCCTACGATCAACTGGGGAAGAGCGGCACCGCCGGCGGCGATTTTCGTCCGCCTCCCGACTGGGACGCGGGTTTCGAGTTCAGCGGCACCGGGGCCCGCGATGCACAGTACAGCGATTTTTTCGAAAGTCTGTTCGGCGGGAGGGCGCGTGCGCCGGCGGACGGGCCGCGCGGCGCGTTCCATCCGGAGCGCGGCGAGGATCATCACGCCAAGGTGCTGCTCGACCTCGATGCCACGCTGCACGGCGGCGCGCGGCAACTGACGTTGCGCGTGCCTGAAATCGATGCCGAGGGAAGACTGGTGTCCAAGGAGCGCGTGCTCAATGTCCAGGTGCCGAAGGGCATCCTCCCCGGGCAGCACATCCGCCTGGCCGGGCAAGGCGCGCGTCTTCCCGGCGAGAGCATTCCGCCCGGCGATCTTTACATCGAGGTGGAATTCCAACCGCATGCGCTGTATCGAATGGACGGGCGCGACCTGTATCTGGACCTGCCGGTCGCTCCGTGGGAAGCCGCGCTCGGCGCCACGGTGAAGACGCCGACCCCGACGGGAACGGTGGACTTGAAAATTCCCGCCGGCTCGCATGCAAACAGCAAATTCCGCCTGAAAGGGCGCGGCATCCCTGCCAAACCGCCGGGTGATTTCTACGTCATTCTGCAAATTGCCTTGCCGCCCGCGAACGACCCCCAGGCCAAGGCAGCCTATGCGGCGCTGGCCGCGGCGCTGCCTTTCAATCCCCGCTCGAACTTCGGAGTGTAACCATGCCGCCACTGCCAGATGAGCCGCTGCACGGCGCCATATTCGAGGAATCGACGGTCCTCACGCTGCGGGACCTCTCCCGCATGTGCGCGGTCGACGAACGGCACATCGTGGAATTTGTCGAAGAGGGTGTGCTCAGCGTCATGGAAATCACCAAAACCGAATGGCATTTCAGCGGCGCGGCATTGCGACGCGCACGCATGGCGCTGCGCCTCGAGCACGACCTTGAACTCAATCTGGCGGGTGTGGCGTTGGCGCTGGAGTTGATGGACGAACTGCAGCACCTGCGGCGCGAACTCTCAGGAAGGGGCGTATGACGGCCGCTCCCGCATCCGATGCCCTGGTTTTCTTCGGCGCGACGGGCGATCTTGCGTACAAGAAGATATTTCCGGCGCTGTATGCCATGGTGCGGCGCGACGCCCTTGCCATCCCCATCATCGGCATGGCACGCCCCGGTTGGACGCTCGACAAGCTCAAGCAGCGCGCCCGCGACAGCATCGAGCAGGACGGCGATTTCGAGGCCGGTTGTTTCGCAAAGTTTGCCGCGTTGCTGCGCTACGTCGGCGGCGACTATACCGATCCCGCGACCTTCACGCGGTTGAAGGAGGCTCTCGGTGCGGCCACCCGGCCGATTCACTACCTGGCGATTCCGCCGAGCATGTTTGCGAGCGTGGTGCAGGGTCTGTCGAAATCGGGCTGCGCCGACCACGCGCGCGTCATCGTGGAGAAGCCCTTCGGCCGCGATCTCAAGAGCGCGCAGGCGCTCGACCGCACGCTTCACGAGGTGTTCGGGGAGCCGGCGATCTTCCGCATCGATCACTATCTCGGCAAGGAGGCGGTGCAGAACATCTTGTATTTCCGCTTCGCCAACACCTTCCTGGAACCCATCTGGAACCGCCACTTCGTCAAGGACGTACAGATCACCATGGCGGAGAAATTCGGCGTGCAAGGCCGCGGCGCCTTCTACGAGGAAGTCGGCGCCATCCGCGATGTCGTACAGAATCATTTGTTGCAGGTGACCGCGTTGCTGGCGATGGATCCGCCGACGGGCCGCGATCCATCCGCGCTGCAGGCGGAGAAACTGCGGCTGTTCCGCGCCATGCGTCCGCTCGACCCGAAGGAGGTGGTGCGCGGCCAGTTCAAGGGATATCGGGCGGAAAAGGGGGTGGCCGAGAATTCGGCCGTCGAAACCTTCGCCGCGCTGCGCCTGCACATCGACACGTGGCGCTGGGCGGGGGTGCCGTTCTACATTCGCGCGGGCAAATGTCTGCCCATCAATGCCACCGAGGTCACCGTCACCCTGAAGCGGCCGCCGCTCCCGGTGTTCGATCCCAACGAAGTGACGCCGCGGAATTATTTCCGGCTGCGCTTGAGCCCGGAAGTGGTCATCAGCGAAGGGGCCCTCGTGAAGCGGCGCGGCGATCACATGCATGGCGAACCGGTCGAATTGGTGGCGCGCCATCACTCGGCCGTCGAAAAATCGCCCTACGAACGGTTGCTCGGCGACGCCATCCGCGGCGACACCTCGCTGTTCACGCAGGACGACAGCGTGGAGGCGGCCTGGCGGGTGGTTGACCCGGCGCTCTCGGAGGCGCAGCCGCCGCTCGAGTACGAGCCCGGCACTTGGGGACCCGCCGCCTCGAACGAAGTGATCACCCAAGGCGATGTCTGGCATGACCCGGTCGCCGAGGTGTCCTCGCCATGTTGAACAGCTCGGAGAGGATTTTCCTGCTCGATGTGGACAACACCCTGTTGGACAACGATCGTTTCGCGGCCGACTTGGGCGACCGTCTGGAGCTGGCCTTCGGTCCCTCCGAACGCGCGCGCTACTGGTCGCTCTTCAATCGATTGCGCGACGAGCAGGGGCTCGCCGATTACCTGGGCAGCCTGCAGCTGTTTCGCACCGGTCTCGACGACCACCCCGAGCTTCTCGGGATGTCGGAATTCCTGCTCGAGTATCCGTTCGCGGAGCGGGTGTTTCCGCGCGCCTTCGACGCCGTCGCGCATCTCGCCACCCGCGGCCGTCCGGTGGTGCTGTCGGACGGCGACATCGTGTTTCAACCGCGAAAAATTCAGCGCTCCGGCATCTGGGACGCGGTGGACGGCCGCGTCATGATTTACCTGCACAAGGAGCGCACACTGACGCACGTGCGGCAGCGTTACCCCGCGAAGCACTACGTCATGGTGGACGACAAGCCGGGCTTGTTGGCCGCCATGAAGGCCGTGCTCAAGGATCAACTGACGACGGTGTTCGTGCGCCAGGGGCACTATGCGCTGGCCGCACCGCCGCCGTCGGGGCAAGATGCGCCGGACGTGACGATCGAGCGCATCGGAGATCTGATCGACCACCCTTCATTCGACTTTCAGGAATCAACATGAGCATCACGAAAACCCTGCATGATCTGGGACAGAGCCTGTGGCTCGACAATATTACGCGCGAGATCCTCGACAACGGCACGCTGCGCCGCTACATCGAGGAGCTGTCGGTCACCGGGCTCACGTCCAATCCGACCATCTTCGACGAAGCGATCGGCAATACCGCGGCGTACGACGCCGGCATCCGCCAGAAGGCGGAGGCAGGCTTGGGCGGCGAGGATCTGTTCGTCGAATTGGCGCTCGAGGACCTGCGGCGCGCCGCCGATTTGTTCCGGCCGGTGTTCGACCGCACGCGAGGGATCGACGGGTGGGTTTCCATGGAGGTCTCCCCGCTGCTCGCGAACGACACCAAAACCACCCTCGAGGCGGCGCTGCGCATCCACAAGCAGGCGAACCGCCCGAATTTATATGTGAAGATTCCGGGCACGCCGGCCGGCGTACCCGCCATCGAAGCGGCGATCTTCGCGGGGGTGCCCGTCAATGTCACGCTGCTGTTCTCGTGCGAACAGTATCAAAGCATCGCGGAAGCGTATATTCGCGGCATCGAACGCCGCGTCGCCGCGGGCCTCGATCCCAAGGTGAATTCGGTGGCCTCGTTGTTCGTCAGCCGCTGGGATCGGGCGGTGGCCGAGAAGGTTCCGGCGGAACTGCGCAATAAATTGGGGATCGCCATCGCGGGCCGCACCTATCGCGCGCACAACGAGTTGCTGGCCGGCAAGCGCTGGCGCGATCTGGAAGCCGCCGGCGCCCGCAAGCAGCGCATGCTGTGGGCGAGCACCGGAACCAAGGATCCGAAGGCGCCCCCCGGCCTGTATGTCGAGGCCTTGGCGGCCCCGGAGACCATCGACACTATGCCGGAGAAAACCCTGCTGGCGTTTGCCGCGTCCGGCAGCGTCAAGTCCGTGATGGCGAAGGACGGCGGCGACGCCGAGCAGGTACTGGGCGCGTTCGCCAAGGCCGGCATCGACGTCGGCGCGCTCGGCGCCCGTCTGCAGCTGGAAGGCGCGGACTCGTTCGTCAAGTCTTGGACGCAACTCATGAAGCGCATCGCGGACAAGAGCCGGGCGCTGGCACCCTCGTGAGTGAGCGGATCAATCCGCTCGCCGGCCATCCCGCGCCGGCCTCCTCGCTGGTGGACATACCGCGGCTCATCACCGCCTATTACAGCGAGCGGCCGGATCCCGGCATCGCCGCGCAGCGGGTCGCCTTCGGCACCTCGGGCCACCGAGGCTGCTCCTTCGACCTGGCCTTCAACGAGCTTCACGTGCTCTCGATCAGCCAGGCCATCTGCGAATATCGCCGGCAAAAGAGCATCGACGGTCCGCTGTTCATCGGCTTCGACACGCATGCGCTGTCCGCGCCGGCGTTCGCGAGCGCGCTCGAAGTGCTGGCCGCCAACGGCGTGGAGGTCATGGTCTCGGCCGGCGGCGAGTACACGCCGACGCCGGCGGTGTCGCACGCCATTCTCGAATACAACCGCGGCCGCCAGTCCGGTCTGGCCGACGGCATCGTGATCACTCCGTCGCACAATCCGCCGGACAACGGCGGCTTCAAGTACAACCCGACCAACGGCGGCCCGGCCGATTCCGACGTCACCCAGGGGATCGAGGCGCGCGCCAACGAGCTGCTCGGGTCGGGCGGAGCGGGGATCAGCAGAATCGGCTTCGCCGCCGCGCAGCGGGCCGCAACCACCCATGCCCACGACTACCTCGGCACCTATGTGGCAGACCTCGGCTCCATCCTGGATTTCGATGTGATCCGCGGCTCTGGCATCCGCATGGGCGTCGACCCTCTGGGGGGTGCGGGCGTGCACTACTGGCCACGGATCGCCGAGAGCTACCGGCTGAATCTCACGGTGGTCAACGACGAGGTCGATCCCACCTTTCGTTTCATGACGTTGGATTGGGACGGAAAGATCCGCATGGACCCCTCGTCGTCGTATGCCATGCAGCGGCTCATCGGCCTCAAGGACAAATTCGACATTGCCTTTGCCTGCGATACCGATCACGACCGCCACGGGATCGTCACCGCCAGCAGCGGCTTGATGCTGCCCAATCAATATCTCGCGGTGGCGATCGACTACCTGTTCCGCCAGCGACTGCAGTGGCGGCCGGAGGCCGCGGTCGGCAAAACCGTGGTGAGCAGCGCGATGATCGACCGGGTCGCGGCGCGGCTCGGCCGCAGGCTGTACGAAGTTCCGGTCGGCTTCAAATGGTTCGTCGACGGCCTCGTGAGCGGCAGCTTGGGCTTCGGCGGCGAGGAAAGCGCCGGCGCGTCCTTCAGCCGGATCGACGGCCGGGTGTGGACCACGGATAAAGATGGCCTGGTGCCGGCGCTGCTGTCGGCTGAGATCACCGCGCGGGCCGGCCGCGACCCCGGCGATGCCTACCGCACCATGAGTCGGGAACTCGGTGCGGTTTTCAGCACCCGCGTGGACGCCGCGGCGAGCCCGGAACAGAAGCGCAAACTCGGCAAGCTCGACCGCAATCAAGTACGGATCGGCGCTCTCGCCGGCGAACCCATCGACAAGATCCTGACGCACGCGCCCGGCAACGAGGCGCCGATCGGCGGCGTCAAGGTCACGTCAAAGGGTGGTTGGTTTGCGGCGCGTCCCTCCGGCACCGAAAACATCTATAAGATCTACGCGGAAAGCTTCCACGATACCGCGCACCTCGAACGGCTGGTCGAGGACGCGCAGCGCATCGTCGATGCGGCCCTCGCAGCCGGCTGAATCCACCGTTCGCCCGGGACTCGACGCCCGTCCGCGCACGGAGCATCGGGGCGTCGATGCCGTGCACGCGCCGGGGATTCGCGGGCGCTGAACGACCCGGCTATTCCGCTTTGATCGGATGACCGCCGAACTGATTGCGCATGGCCGCCAGCAGTTTGTCGGTGAACGAATCGTCGTCGCGCGAACGCAGGCGTTCGAGCAGCGAGAGGGTGATGACCGGGGCGGAGACGCCGAGTTCGATGGCGTCTGCCACGGTCCAGCGGCCCTCGCCGGAATCGGCCACGTAGGGCGCGATGCCCTTCAAGGTCGGATTCTTCTGCAACGCGCTGCTGGTGAGATCGAGCAGCCAGGATCGCACCACGCTCCCGTAGCGCCAGATTTCGGCGACTTGATGCAAGTCGAGGCCGAACTCGCTCTTGTGCTGCAGGATCGAAAATCCCTCCGCATAGGCCTGCATCAGTCCGTACTCGATGCCGTTGTGAATCATCTTGGTGTAATGTCCTGCGCCGACCGGTCCGACATGGCCCCAGCCTTGGTTGGGCGCGGGCGCCAGAGTCTCGAAGATTGGCCGCAACCGCTCGACGATCGGCTTCTCGCCGCCGATCATCAGGCTGTAACCCTCGGTCAGCCCCCAGACGCCGCCGCTGGTGCCCGAATCCACATAGTTGATCTTGCGCGCAGCCACCGCGGCCGCGCGGCGCTGCGTGTCGCGATAATTCGAGTTGCCGCCGTCGATGATGGTGTCGCCGGCCGCCAGCAGCGGCACGAGCGAGGTGATGGTGCTGTCGGTGATGGCGCCCGCCGGCACCATCAGCCACACCACGCGTGGCGCCTGCAGTTTCGCGACCAACGCTTCCAAATTGGCCGCCGCATCCGCGCCCTTCTCCTGGAGCGCCGTGCGCGCCGCATCGGCGGGATCGAAACCCACCACGCTGTGACCGCCGCGCATCAGCCGCTGCGCCATGTTCGCGCCCATGCGGCCCAAGCCGATCATTGCAACTTGCATAAATTTCCCCTGGCGGAGTGATTGCCCGCAGTATATCCCCGCGCGGCGCGAGGTACAGCGGGATTAGCGCAGCATCAGCATGACCGCCGGACTCCCCACCGGTTCGAAGCGCCCCGTGAATTGCAGGGCCCCGGTCGCCGCGTTGATGCGAAACGAGGTGATGGAATCTCCCCGCCGGTTGCACGAATACAGATATTCGCCACGGGTGTCGAGCGCGAGGCAGCGCGGATAATCGGCATGCGCCCAGTTCTCGGAAATCATGCGCAACTGACCGTCGCCGGCCACCGCGAAGATCGCAATGGTGTTGTGTATGCGATTCGACACATACAGAAATCGGCCGTCGGCCGCGATGATGATGTCCGCCGACAGATTGCTGCCGTTGAACTTGGGCGGCAGCGCCGACACCAGCTGCTTGGCCCGGAAGGCGCCGCGGCCGGGATCGTAATCGTAAACCGCGACCTTCGCGTCCTGCTCGTACAAATTGTAAAAATTTCTGCCGTTGGGGTGAAACACGAAGTGGCGCGGCGCAGCGCCCGACGGCGCAGCGATGACGGGCGCGTCCGCGGGCAACAGCCTTCCCGCCTGCGCATCGAAGCGCCATACCAGCGTGAGGTCGAGCCCCGCATCGTTCGCGATCACGAATTGCCCGCTCGGATCCGGGGCCACCATGTGCAGGTGCGGACCATCGTGGTCGCTGACCGCGAATTGCCCGGGCGGATCATCCACCGCCCGCGCACGGTGTCTCGGACCCACGCTTGGCCGCACGTCGCTCGCCTCGGCCAGGGCACCGTCCGGGTCCACCGGGATCACGGCCACGTTGCCGCCGCCGTGATTGGCGACGAACACGAACTTGCCGGACGGATGCACGCTGAGATGCACGGGCAGCGCGCCGCCGGAACTCACGGTGTTCAACAACCTGAGCTGCCGGCTGTCGGCGTCGATCGCATAGGCGATGACCGCGCCGCTGCGCCCGCCTGCGTAGTTGTCGATTTCGCTGACCGCGTACAGACGCGTCTGCGCCGGATTGACGGCGAGCCAGGTCGGATTTCGCACGTCATCGAACACCTGTAATTGCGTCAGGGCGGCGGACGCCCGCTCCTGGCGAAACAGATAAATGCCGCCCCCGTTCGGCGTGTAGGTTCCGACATAAACGTAGCCGAATTCACCGGGCGCTGCGCCCGACGGCGAGGGCAAGGGCGCGTCGGCGGCCGCTGCGCCCGAAGACGAGGGCAAGGGCGCGTCGGCGGCCGCTGCGCCCGGCATCGCCAGCAGAGAAGCAGCCTTCAGGAAATCGCGCCGTGTGATTCCAGAGTCTTGCAATGCATCCCTACGCTTCCGCGACTCGCCGATCGCCGCGGGCTCATTGTTCAGTGATTTGCTCCGCAATTGAAGCGGCCGCAGGGAAAAGATCTGTAAAGCCGCCGGGAATCGCCGCCCGGCATTCGGCGGTGGCTGCGCGGGCTCGCAAGCCCAACGTCGCAATCGCAGGGTCGCAGGCGGAGGATCACAGCGGAGGGTCGCAAGCGCAAAGTACAAGCGGAGGATCGCAAGCGCGTCCCACCGCAGAGGTTACCCGGCCGGCTTGGGCTGCAGGGGCTCGGCGGGCGACTCAGGGTCGCCGGTCCCCTCCGGCGTGTTCGAGCGCCGTTGCCGCTTGGCGTCCTGGCGCGCCTTCCTGGCCGCCTCCTTTTGCTTCTTCGCGTGACGATAATTCGGCTTTGCCACCTGTGTCTCCCAAATGATTTTGTGCGTTGAATCTTACTCTGCCTGCACTGAAACGCGAACCGATAAACGGTGCTTGCCGCCGCCGACGATCACGCCGCGCAGCGGCGAGACGTCGCCGAAGTCACGGCCCCACGCGATCACGATGTGATCGGTGGTGACGCGCACGTCATTGGTCGGATCGAGATCGATCCAGCCGAGCGGCGGGCAGAACACCGACACCCAGGCGTGCGACGCATCCCGGCCCAACAGCGCGGCGTCGGCTCCCGGCGGCGGCGTGGTGCGCAGGTATCCGCTCACATAGCGCGCCGCAAGGCCGCGCGAGCGCAGGCAGGCGAGCATGATGTGCGCGAAATCCTGGCACACGCCGCGGCGCGCGGCGAATGCCTCGATGACCGGCGTGCCGGTGTGGGTGGTTCCGGGCGCGTAGCGGAACTCACGGTGGATCTTGCGCATCAACGCCACCGCGCCCGCGAGCAGCGGCCGGCCCGGCGTCAGGCAATCGTCCGCATACTGGCGGAATGTCTGCTTGATTCGCACGTAGTTCGATTCCATGCGGAATCGGCAGGCGTCCAGATGGTCGGCGGTCATCGCCCGTCCCGAATAATTGAGGGCGTCGCGCACGTCTTCCCAGCGCGCAGATTCCTGCTCGGCCGCGGCGCCGGGCGCGCGCACCTCCACCGCCGATTCCGCCAGCACCTCGAGGCGATCGTGCGGCAGGTCGTATTCCAGGCGCGTGACGAAATTGCCGAACGCATCCACATCCTCGCGGCGCGAGTTCGGCTCGGGATCCAGCGTGATCGTCCGGGAGTGGCAGGTTTGAGCCGCGAAATCGCGCGGCGCCAGGTGCAGCAGCTGGTGCGAGTGCGCGACGTCGCCGCCATAATGATAGACGGTTTCGTGCCGCACCCGGTATCGCATCACGTCGCTCATGCGGCCACCGCGCGTATCACGTCGCTCATGCGGCCACCGCGCGGATCACGTCGCTCATGCGGCCACCGTGCGGATCCGGTCGTCGATCAGCGAGAAATGCTTGAGCGACAGCCGGTCCGACAAGCGGGCGGCCGCCGCGCTCAAGTTGTGCAGTTGCTCGGCGAGACTGCGGCGCGCGCGGGCGGCGCGGGCGCTGTCGCCGTCGATGGCGTTCAACTGCATCTCCTCGACCAGCGCCACCGCGTCGTCCAGGGTGTCGTCCGGCGAGCCGCCGAGCGAGACGGCCACTCTCACCAAGGAATACTCGATCGCATGCCACTGAAACGCCAGTGCGCGCGGATTGCTTTGATCGAACACCAAGAGATCGATGGTCGCACTGAGCCGCGGCACCGCGAGATACCGGGTGCGATAGGTGATGGTGCTGTCGCCGATGTCGAGCAGCCATTCGAGCTCGCTCTGCAGCGGAGTCTCCCCGGACTTGAGCCGAAGCGCCAGCAGTTCCGCCAGGAACTGCAGCCGCTCCAGGCGGCGGCCGATCATCATCAGGCGCCAGCCGTCGTCCTGCGTCATGTCGTCGAGCGCGAAGCCCGCGAGACTCGCCAACGACAGCATCAGCACATCCAGAGTCTCGCGCGCGTCCCGCTTGGCGAGCGCCGCGTCGCGAAATTCCCGCTGCAGAACGCCGATGGCGCGCCAGTTCTCCGCCGACAGCAGCGCGCGCGCCTGCGCCGCGCACCACCCGAGGCGTTGCAGGTCGGCGACCAAGCCGAGCGGATTGGTCTCGTCGAACAACGAGGGCGCGACGAAATGCGAGCAGGTTTCGAGCACCAACGGCCACAGCACCGCATTCGGCCGCACGCGCAGCGTCGCCCGCAGCAGGCGGGCCTTGTCCTCGCAGCGCTCGCTGTAGCGGCCGAGCCAGAACAGATTTTCCGCCAGCCGCGACGGCAGATCGTCGCGGCGCGCGGACACCGGCGCCGCGCTCGCGTTGATCTCGTCGACCGAGCGACGATCACCGGCCAGAACCCAGATGTCTTTGCTGCCGCCGCCGCGCTGCATCGAGACGATCTCGGCCGCGTCCGACGCGATGCGCGCGAGACCCCCGGGCATGACACGATAGCCGCCCGGCACCGCAATGGCGTACACCCGGATCCCCAGCGCCCGGGCCGAGAATCCCGGTGCACCGGCGGCGGTGCGCCAGACGGGCGCCTGCGAAAAAGCCAGCCGCTCCTGGGCCACGTAGGCATGCGGCTGGGCACGCAGCCGGCCCGCGAGTTCGGCGCGCGCCGGAGCGTCCAAGTCGCGGCCGAAAACCGCCGGCATTTTCTGGTTGGGGTAGGCCGGCTTGATGACCAGGCGCTCGAGATTTTCGAGCACATAGTCGAGGGCCAGCCGCTCGCCGCACCACCAGGTCGCGACCGACGGCAGCCGCAATTTTTCTCCCAGCAGGCGCTCGGCGGCCCCGGGCATGAACCCCATCCAGGCGGCGGACTCGAGCACGCCGCTGCCGAGACCATTGGCGAGCACGACTCTGCCGGCGCGCACCACGCCGATGAGTCCCGGTACGCCGAGCGCCGAGTCGGCGCGCAGCTCCACGGGATCGCAAAAATCGTCGTCCAGACGCCTCAGTATGGCGTGCACCCGGCGCAGGCCGCCCAGCGTTTTCAAATGCACCGTGTCGCCGCGCACGGTGAGGTCATGACCCTCGACCAAGGGCAGGCCCAATTGCCGCGCCAGGTAGGCATGCTCGAAGTAGGTTTCGTTGAAAGCCCCGGGCGTCAGCACCACCGCCAACGGTGTCTCGCCCTCGGGCGCGTGGCGCAACAGGTTTTCGCGCAAATCGACGAAGAATCCGCCGAGCGGGCGCACGCCGAGATCGCCGATCAGGTCGGGAAACACCCGCGAGACGATTTGACGATTCTCGAGCGCATAGCCCGGGCCGGAGGGAGTCTGGGTGCGGTCGTCGAGCGCCCACCAGCGGCCGTCCGCGGAACGCGAAATATCGACGGCATACACATGCAGCCAGTTGCCGCCCGCCGGAGTGATGCCGTGGCACGGCCACAAAAAATTCGGGTGCCCGAACGGCAGTTCCGCGGGCACGATCCCGTCGGCGAGCAGACGCTGCGGACCGTACAGGTCCGCGAGCAGTGCGTCGAACAGTTGCGCGCGCTGCGCGACGCCGAGTTCGATCTCGCGCCATTCGGCCTCGGTCAAGAGGATGGGCAGCGGGTCGAGCGCCCAGGGACGATCGCGTCCCTGCGGATCGGCATACACGTTGTAGGTGACGCCGTTCTCGACGATCAGCCGCCGCGCCAATTCGACGCCGCGGCGCACGGCCTCCTCGCCGGCGCCCGCCAGCGCGTCGATCAGCGGACGCCAATGCGGGCGCACGTCGCCGGCGCTGTCGAGAAGCTCGTCGTAGCGGCGGGTGTCGCTGCGATACGTCTCAAGTCGCGCGTCGATCATCGCTCAAGCGCAAATCCAGGGTGAACGGAAACTCGGCATCGATCTTCGGCGGCGCCGCCGCCGTGGACCCGGGCGTGTGGCCCATGCGGAAGAAGCGCGCAAGCCGCCGGCTCTCCGCCTCGAAGGAATTGACGGGAAATCGCTCGTGACTGCGTCCCCCGGGATGCGTGACGTGATACTGGCAACCGCCCAGCGAACGCTGCATCCAGGTGTCGTACAAATCGAACGTCAGCGGTGCATGTACGCCGATGCTGGGATGCAGGGCCGAGGCCGGGTGCCAGGCGCGGTAGCGCACGGCGGCGACGAACTCGCCCACGGTTCCGGTCGGCTGCAGCGGCAGCGACACACCGTTGCAGGCGATCCGATAGCGCTCCGGGGCGAGGCCCGTCACTCTCACCTGCAGGCGCTCCACCGAGGAATCCACGTAGCGAACCGCGCCGCCCGCGCTGCCCTCCTCGCCCATCACGTGCCAGGGTTCGAGCGCCTGGCGCAATTCGAAATTCACGCCGCGCGTCGCGAAATCTCCGTACTTGGGAAAACGAAATTCGAAGTGCGGCGCGAACCACTGCTGCTCGAACTCGAATCCGGCGCCGCGCATCTCGGCGATCACGTCGGCGAAGTCCTGCTCGACGAAGTACGGCATCAGAAAGCGGTCGTGCAGCTCCGTGCCCCAACGCACCAGTTTGCGCGGCGCGTAGGGATCGCGCCAGAAGCGCGCGACCATCGCCCGCAACAAGAGCTGTTGAGTGAGGCTCATGCGCGCATGCGGCGGCATTTCGTAGGCGCGCATTTCCAGCAACCCCATGCGTCCCGTCGGACCGTCCGGGGAGAACAGCTTGTCGATGCAGAATTCGGTGCGATGCGTGTTGCCCGAGACGACGATCAACAGGTTGCGCAGCAGACGGTCCACGAGCCACGGCGCCACCGGCTCGCCCGGCGCCGGGAACTGCCGGAAAGCGACCTCGAGTTCGTACAGCGAGTCGTTGCGCGCCTCGTCGATGCGCGGCGCCTGCGAGGTGGGCCCGATGAACAGGCCGGAAAACAGGTACGACAGCGACGGATGGTTGTGCCAATACGAGAGCAGACTGCGCAGCAGGTCGGGACGGCGCAAGAATGGCGAGTCCGCGGCGCTCAGCCCCCCGAGCACCAGATGATTGCCGCCGCCGGTGCCCGTGTGGCGGCCGTCCAGCATGAATTTCTCGGTCGTCAGGCGCGACTCGCGCGCCGCCTCGTACAGAAACGTGGTCTTCTCCGCCAGCGTCTCCCATGAGGCCGAGGGATGAATGTTGACCTCGATGACGCCCGGGTCGGGCGTGACGCGAAAATTGATCAAGCGGGGATCGTTCGGCGGCTCATAGCCTTCGAGTACGATGGGCTGCTGCAGCGTCTCGGCCACGGTCTCGACCGCCGCGAGCAATTCGACATAGTGCTCGAGCTCGCGCACCGGCGGCATAAAAATATACAGCACGCCGTTGCGCGCCTCAGCGCACATCGAGGTGCGGGCAACGGTCGCGGGCGTCGGCTCAGCCGACGGCACCGCCGTCGATGCAGCCGTCGGAGCCGCATCGCGGACCTGGCGCCGGATCTCGGCGTGAGTGGCGAGCGGCGCGAAGCGGCGCGACGGATCCGGCGGGTGAATGAAGGGAAAATCGACTTCGGCAACCGCCGGTTGCGAGTCGAGCGGCAAGCGGTAGCCGATCGGCGAGTCGCCAGGAACCAGATAGCAGCGCTCGCTGCGCAACAGCCACGAACCGCTGAGCCAGCGGGAGTCGTCCGCGCTGCGCGCGATCGGCAACACATGGCCGATGATGTCATCCAATCCGCGCTCGAAAATCCGCGCCAGCCGCGCCCGCTCGAGCGGATCCGCGAGACGCGACTCGAACGGATCCACATTGGACGGCAGGCGGCGCTCGCGCCACAGGTAATAGAACGCGTCCTCGAAGGCGGGAAACACATTCTTGGGGTCGAGGCGCAGCTGCGCGGCGACACGCGCCAGGAAATCCCCGGCGGTTTGCGCCGTCGGCGCCTGCACTTCGCGCCCGGCGACCCGCTCGTCGCCACGCCCGTCGGCGCCCTTGGCGCGCTGGTCGACGCGCTCGTCGGCGATCAACTGCGGATTGGTCCACAAGGGCTCGCCGTCCCTGCGCCAGTAGCAGTTCAACGACCAGCGCGGCAGTTGCTCGCCGGGGTACCACTTGCCCTGACCGAAGTGCGCGAGCCCGAGCGGGGCATAGCGATCCTTCAGCCGGCGATACAGGTCGGCGGCCAAGCGGCGTTTGTCGCCGCCCAGCGCCGCGGTATTCCACTCCGCGCCATCGGGGTCGTCGATCGACACGAACGTCGGTTCGCCGCCCATGGTCAGGCGCACGTCCTGTGCGGCGAGCTGCGCGTCGACGCGGCGGCCCAATGCCTCGATGCACGACCAGTCGGCGTCGCTGTAGGGTTTGGTGACGCGCGGCGCCTCCCACACACGGGTGACGCTCATCTGGTGCTCGAAGTTCGTTTCGCACTCGTCGACCGCGCCGCTGACCGGCGCGGCGGTGGACGGTTCGGGCGTGCACGCGAGCGGTATGTGCCCTTCGCCGGCCAGCAATCCCGAGGTGGGATCGAGTCCGATCCACCCCGCGCCGGGCAGATACACCTCGCACCAGGCGTGCAGATCGGTGAAGTCCTGCTTGACTCCGCTCGGTCCGTCGAGCGACTTGATATCGGGCACCAACTGAATGAGGTAGCCCGAGACGAAGCGCGCCGCGAGTCCGGCGTGGCGCATCAACTGCACCAGCAGCGCGGCGGAGTCCCGGCACGAGCCCGAACGCTTGGCGAGCGTCTCCTCGGGCAGTTGCACGCCGGCTTCCATACGGATCACGTACTGGATGTCGGCGGCCAGCCGCTGATTGACGCCGACCACGAAATCGATGGTGCGGCAACGCTCGCGGGCAATCCGCGACAGATACTGGGTGAAGAGCGGCGTCTCCGGCGCTTTCACCAGGTAAGGAACCAATTCCCGCCGCTCGTGCGACTCGTACTTGAACGGAAATTGTTCCGCATAGGGCGTCAGAAAAAAATCAAACGGATTGAGCACCGACATCTCGGCCACCAGGTCGACCTCGATTCGAAACTCGCGGGTCTCGTCCGGGAACACCAATCGGGCGAGATAGTTCGCCTGTGGATCCTGCTGCCAATTGATGAAGTGATCCGTGGGGCGCACATTCAGCGAATAGCTGAGAATTCGCGTCCGGCAATGCGGCGCCGGCCGCAGCCGCACCACCTGCGGACTCAAGTTCACGCGCCGGTCGTAGCGATAATGCGTGACGTGATTCAAAGCGACATGGATCGACAAGGAATGATGCTCCGTCACGCACCATCACGGTGCATGGCCAAAATCGCCGTTTCGCCAATCGAATTGTCCGACGCGCGCCGGGGCCCGGCTCGCATCCAAGGCCGCGTGCAATCCACTCAATGAAACGCGGCGCAGACCATCGTTGCTACTATACCGGAGCGTGGCAGACCAAACACACAAGACCTGGGTGCTCTCCGCCGGTTTGGGCCTTGCCGTTCTCTCGTTCATCAACCTGTTCAGCTACCTCGATCGCTACATCGTCTCTGCGCTGATCGAAAGCCTGAAGCACGCGAACATGGGATTGAGCGATGCGAACTTGGGCTCCCTCATGTCCGCTTTCCTGGTGGTCTATACCCTGACGGCGCCGGTCTTCGGGGCGTTGGGGGATCGGCGCTCCCGTCCGCGTCTGATCGCATTGGGCGTTGCCTGCTGGAGCTTCGCCACCGCGCTGTCGGGATTTGCGGTCGGCTACCTGTCGCTGCTCGCGGCGCGCGCCTCGGTAGGAATCGGCGAGGCGGCCTACGTCACGATCGCGCCGAGCCTGCTGTCCGATTATTTCCCGGCGCGCCAGCGCGGCCGCGTGATGGCCATATTCTTCTGCGCGATTCCGGTGGGCAGCGCGCTTGGATTCGTGGTGGGAGGTCTGGTCGACAAATACTACGGCTGGCGGATGGCATTTTTCGTCGCCGGCGTTCCCGGCCTGCTGCTGGCGGTGTTGTGCCTGTGGCTACTCGACCCGCCGCGCGGCGCGCAGGATGCGCCCGCCGCGGACGTACCCGAGGCCGCGCCCGACCCGCCGCACGGCGCGCAGGACGCTGCGGCCGCGGACGTACCCGAAGCCAAGCGCGACCCGCCTCAGGGCGCGCAGGATGCGGCCGCCGCGGACGTACCCGAAGCCGCGCGCGACCCGCCTCAGGGCGCGCAGGATGCGGCCGGCGTACGCCAAGCCGCGCGCCAGGTCTCGCGCGACCCGCCGCGCGGCGCACCCGATGCGGTCACCGGCGTACGCCGGGCCGCGCGCGCAACCTATGCGGGCTTGCTGCACAACAAACCCTACGTTCTCATCGTTCTCGGCTACGCGGCCTATACCTTTGCCGTCGGCGGTCTCGCCGTGTGGATGCCCGCCTTCCTCGAACGCTCGCGCGGAATTTCGCGCAGCGAAGCCACGGTCAGCTTCGGCGCCATCGTGGTGATCACCGGATTTATCGGCACCTTCGTCGGCGGATGGCTCGGCGATTACTGTGCCCGGTACTCGAAGCAGGCGCATCTGTGGCTGTCTGCCGTTGCGACTTTGATCGCGGCGCCGTTCGTCTGGGTGGCTCTGTCGACGTCCTCGCACACCTCGTACCTGGTCTGCATGGTGATCGGGCAGTTGCTGCTGTTCCTGTCGACCGGTCCGATCAATGCGGCCATCGTCAACATCGTCGCTCCCACCGCACGCGCCACGGCGCTCGCCTTCGAAGTGTTCATCATCCACATTCTGGGAGATGCGCTCTCGCCGCCGCTGATCGGTGCACTATCGGATCACTCCTCCCTGGCGCAGGCGGTCAAGATCGTGCCGTTCGCAGTGCTGGTCGGCGGCTCGATATGGCTATGGGCGGCGTTGACCAAGCCGCGCGCATTGTCTGAGTAAGCGCATGTCGCGCTGCCTGCGCCAGCTGTCTTCAGGCTCCGGCCGCTGCCTTCAGGCTCCGGCCGCTGTCTTAAATAACATCGTCGCGCGGCGCCTGGCGCTCCAGTGGCCTCAGACAGGCTGTCAACCGAACAATCCGAGTCCGGCGCTCGACTTGAATCCCGGGAACGCCGCGGCCGCGGCCGCCGGGCCGCGCCAGTGGGCGATCACCTCGGTCAGCACCTGCCGATAGTCATTGACCACGGCGAGATCCACGCCTTCATCCAGTTGCTCCGCTTTCAGGCCCGGCCAGCGCCCGTAAATCCGGCCTCCGGCCACCTTGCCGCCCAGCACCATCATGACGCTGCCGCGTCCATGGTCGGTGCCGTTGCTGCGGTTGGAACGCAAGCGGCGGCCGAATTCGCTGACCACGACGACGATCAAGCGGTCTTGATAGCGCGCCATGTCGTTATAAAAAGCGCCGAGTCCCTGCGACAGGCGCTCGACCTGGCCGCGGAACCGCCCCGGCTGATATTCGTGCGTGTCCCAGCCGCCGAGATCCACGGTGGCCGCGTTGAGTCCGAGATCCATCGTGATGAGTTGCGCGAGCGCTTTCAGGGGCCGGCCGAATTCATAGGCTGCGTCATAGTTCACGCCGGGCCGCGGCGCGTAGGCGAGGTACTTGCCGTGCGGGTCGCGCCCCAGCCGCGCATCGATGGCCGTCATCGCGTCCAGCGTGATGCGGCCCGCCGCGGTGACGGCGCGGGTGTCGAGCCCTGAGCCGGAAGCAGTCGGCGGGAGCCCGTATAACTGTTCCAATACCTTGCCGGTCTGCGGACCGCCGGGCGGCAGGACGCCGTTTCCCAAATCGGACACCGAAATCACGTCGGCGTCGGAGGCCCATGCGCCGCTCGGGTTCCCCGACGTCGATACCGCGCGCACCGAGGCGTGGCCGGAAACGGATGCGTTGCCGGCCGCATCACCGACAGCCCGTGCCAACCAGCCGCCGGCGGTCCGGTTCAGGGCATTCCCGTCGGCCACCCCGTGCTCGATCATGTCGGTGGCGACGAAATGGCTGCGCGTCGCATCGGTGAGGCCCACGGCATGGATGAAGGCCAGATGTTTGGCGTCGGTCAGCTCGGCGAGCGATTTTGCGGCCGCGTGCAGGCGAAATTCGCTCGCGGCTTGCGAGTGCGTCACCGGATGTCCGGCGTCATCGCCCTCCGCCATGACGCGCAGATCCGAGTTGCGCGCAGCGATGAAGTCGGCATCGTCCGCGGGCGACAGCAGATTGAGGCCGTCGCAGCCGCCGCGCAGGTGGAGCACGACCAGGATCCGATCGTCCGACTCGGCACCGAACAACAGCCGCCCTAAGCCCGGCAGCGGAAGCAGCCCCGATGCGGCCGTGAAAACGGCCGTTTGCAGCACGGAGCGGCGGGAGAGCTTCATGGCTCAGGCCACCTGAAATTCGGGCGTCATCGCGCAGTACGCCGCGACGCGCGCCCAGCGGTGCGGCGCATCGGCGGCACCGCCGGCACTCAAAAGCTGATCGGCCGGCCATCCGCAGCCGGCGGCGATCGCGGCGACCACCGCGGGAGACGCCTGTCCGAGCAGTCGATTCAGGCAGGCGGCGCAGGCTTCGGCGACGGTCGGTCCGGCAACGCCGAGTGCCTCCGGACCCGGGAGAGCGCCGGTGCCCCAGCTGTTGTCGGCGAGTCCCAGCAGCATCGACCAACGATGGCGCATGGCCTGGGAAGTCAAAAAGGGTGCCGCCGTGTCCGGTAATCCGGTCGGCGTCGGCCAGCCGAAGAGATTCTGGCCCGCGGCGGCGATTTCGCCGCCGAGCGGCTCGCTGTATTGCAGATCGATGTCCATGGCGCGCGCGAATGCGGCCCCGAGCGCCAATGGCCGGCGCACCTTGGCGGCCGGGCCGTGCGCCGCGAAATCCGCGGACAACAACAGGGTGCGCAGCACGCGTGCGATCTGGTCGTGCGATTCGACGTGTGCCAGCCACACCTGTGCCGCGCGCTCGCGCAATTGCGCCGAGGCGTGCTCGCCCACCAGACGCCGGCACAATTTGTCGCACAGAAACCGGGCGGTTGCCGGATGCGCGGCGACCAGATCGAGCACCCGACGGCCATCCGCCAAGGCCGGCGCGAACGCGTCGAACTCGGTTGCGAGCACGCGCTTCTGATACCCGTCGTGCCAGTTCTCGACGTAGACGAACTGGCCGGTCTGCGGCAGCTTGCGCCGCGAATCGACCGTCGAGCCGTCCTCGATGGTCCAACCCGTGAAGGCACGCGCCGCCTCGTACACGTCCTGGTCGATGTATCCCGCCGGGCGGCCTTGCAACGCCCCGGGTACTTCGCGCCAGCGATCGTAGTGATCGTTCAGATAGGCGGCGCGGCCGAGGGTGTGCAGTTCGAACAGTTCGCGCGCGAAGTTTTCGTTGGCCGAGCCGGCGCGCGACGAGCGGTTCGACAGGTAGTACTGCATGGCCGCGCTGCTCGCCGCGGCCTCGAGAAATTCGCGAAAGTTGCCGAAGCAGTGGCGCCTGATGACGTCGCGGTCGTACGCCGGCAGAGCGACGCCGACGGCCTCGCTGCCGGCGGCATCGACGTTGAAGTGGTCGTGCCAGAATCCGCACATCACTTCGCGCAGCTGCCAGCGGCTGTGCACGGCGCGCAGCACCGTGGCGGCAACCACTTCGTCGCGCGGGCGGCGGCGCTCCGCGGCATGCATGGGATTCTTGTGGTCCACCAGATGCCACAGCACCGAGACCGGCGCATCGAGCGTGTTCAAGGGCCGCGCTTCGTCGAGCGCGGGCCAGCCATCGCCCGCCGGATAGCGGATGCGCAGGCGTGCGGCGCGGAGATGCAGCTCCGCGGCGTCGTCCATGCCCGCGCGCGGCGCCAGTTGATCGTCCACCCAGCCCGCGAGCCCGGCGGCCTGCAATGCCTCGAGCGAACCGCGGCTGGCGCCGTACGCCGCCCTGCCCAGGACGTGGTAGGCGAATGATTTCTCGACATGCACCATGGGTTGACCGGCGTTGCCGCCCTTAAGTTCGCGCCGCGGAAATCTCCCGCAGCATCGCCGACAAATCAGGCCGCGACGTCCTGTCCTCGAGACCAAGGCACCGCACCAGCCCCGTCAAGTTCGCGCGGCGCCGATCTCCCGCAGCATCGCCGACAAGTCGGCGCGCGACGCCATGTCCTCGATGTCGGCCGTCACCTTGCGCTGCCAGTTCGGATATTCGAGGTGGGTTCCCGGCACGTTCACCGGATCTATCATGCCTAGCAGATCCTCGATTTGCAGGGCCACCATCACACTCCGGGTACGCGCCAGATACAGATGCAAGGCCTGGGCAAGTTCCGGTGTAAACGGCTCCTGCGGCGTGGCCGGCTGCAGGGGTTTGAGTCCCTGGCTCTCGAGAGCGGTGAGCAGTATCTCGCGGTCGCGTTGCCGTTCCCGGACGACTTCTGCCTCGATCTCGGCGCTCGGATACAGGTTCAGGCGGCGGCGCAAGTCGATATCGCGACCTTCCCAGTAGCTGCGCAACGTCGGCATGTCGTGCGTCGTGACCGTGGCCAGGGCGTCCCGCGGATATTGCTCGGGGCCCCGGAAGTGTCCGTCCCGCTTCTCGAATAACAGCACCTTGTAGTGGTAGAGACCATATTCGGGCATGGCCTCGCGCATCTCGTCGGACACGACCCCCAAGTCCTCGCCGACCACCACACACGCGGCGCGCACGCTCTCGAGCGCGAGCACGGTGAGCAATTGCTGCAGCGGATAGTGCACGTAAGCGCCCTGCGTGGGCGAGCCGCCGGCCGCGACCCACCACAGCCGGAACAAGGCCATCACGTGATCGAGGCGCAGCGCGCCGTAAGGCAGCATGTTGTTGCGGATCAAGCCCCTGAATCCCTGCAGACGCTGCTGCTGCATGGCCCACGGGTCCGGCGGCGGTATCCCCCAGCCCTGACCCTTGAGCGCCAACGGATCGGGCGGCGCGCCGATCTCCGCGCCCAGCCGATAACTGCCAGGGTCCATCCACGTCTCGGAACCTCCCGGGTTGGCGCCCACGGCGTGGTCGCCGTACAGACCGATGGGCATGCCGAGCGCGCGCGCCTCGGCTTGCGCGGCGCACAGCTGCTCGTGAGCCAGCCACTGCAGATACGCATGGAATTCCACCTCCTGCGGATGCGAGTCGGCAAAGCGTGCAACCGCCTGGCCGCGCGCATCCCGGAACTCTTCCGGCCAACTCTGCCAGCCGGAGGCGACTCCCAGCGTCGCCCGGAAGTGCCGGTCCAGGGCGTCGAAGCGCGCATGCATCTGCAGAAATTCGCCGCCGGCGGCGACGAAGTTGCGGAATTGCCGGGCGCGGTCCGTGTGTGTCGCCAGATGTCGATCGCAGAAATCGCGGTACAGCAGCGCGAGAAACTCGAACTTGAGTTCGGCCACGCCGCGGTAGTCGACGAATTTCGCGCTGCGCAGGGCCTGCAATCGCTGCACCGTCGCGCGTTCGGCCAGCCGTTCGCGCGCCGCGGCGCATTCCGCGAACTCCGGCACCATCGGCACGGCGATGTACAGCACATTCAAAAAATGGCGGTTGGAGGCACTGTAGGGGCTGGCACGCTCGGGATCCGCGGGCGCCAGCGCGTGCAAGGGGTTCAAGCCGATGAATCCCGCGCCATGCGGCGCCACCCAGCGGATCAACATCGAGAGATCGTTGAAATCGCCCATCCCCCAGTTGGCACCCGAACGCAGCGCATACAGTTGCACGGAAACGCCCCATAGCCGCCGCCCGGCGGTGAACGACGCAGGTTCATGGCAGCGCGGCGGCGAGATGATGAGCAGGCAGCGCTCGGCGTCGCCGCCGGCGATCTTCGCCTCCAGCGCGTGATATCCGGCCGGCAGGTCGATCGGCAATTCGAGGCGTCTGCGGGTGATCCACACGCCCTCGACCTCGCCGCGCCAGATCTCACGGCAATCCGCCGTCGCTACCACGCCGTCGTGCCGCGAACCGTCCTCGAGACTTACGGTCCACTGCAACGCGGCGCCGAACTCACGCGCGGTGATATTGATGTCGAGCCCGACGCGCGCGCCGCGCGCCGCGGCTACCGGCGGCAGAAACCGGCGCCACCGCAGCACCTCGAGCTCGCTCAGCTGCCGGGCGAGCGCGGCAGGATCGTCCACGCTGACACCCATCGCGCGCAGCAGCGCGGCCTTGGTATCGAGGCTGAAGTAGCGCAGTTCGCCGCGATAGTCATGGTAGGCGTCGCCGATCCCGCGCAGGCGTGCCACTCTCTCGATCAAGGCTGCGTCCATGCTCAGCACTCCAGCAATGCGGCACTGCTCGAGTCCAAGCGATACTCTTTCGCCTGCCCGAGGCTGGTCGCCTCGAGACTCTCGATCGCCGTGTCGAAGATCCTTATCCAAGGTTGGCCGGCCGGCGCGGCCGGCAGCGCAAAAATCTGCGGCGACCCGCCGGCATTCAGCAACAACAGCAGCCCCCCACGGCCGTCGCGTTTGCCGATCCAAACGCCCAAGCTGCGCAACTCAGCATTCTGCCAGTCGCCCTGCTTCATCTCCGCCCCATCCGCCCTCGCCCAGGTCACATCCTTGACGCTGGCGCGCGACGTGGCCCCTTTCAGGAAGGTCTCGCGGCGAAACTCCGCATGGCGCCGCCGCAGCTGCGCCAGCAACTGCACGAAGCGCAGCAGATCCTGGTTGGCGCTGCGCAGGCGCCAATCGACCCAGGAAATCTCGTTGTCCTGGCAGTAGGCGTTGTTGTTGCCGCGCTGCGTGCGC
>Ga0116229_10004098_pt1 | contig 23908 bp, 16 predicted proteins | sample S1TSphgellanicum_3_FD_87313 | JGI IMG/M metagenome (GOLD analysis project Ga0116229, IMG submission 87313) | Host-associated microbial communities from peat moss isolated from Minnesota, USA - S1T2_Fc - Sphagnum magellanicum MG | ecosystem: Host-associated > Plants > Peat moss > Unclassified...
CACAAGATAGAACTACTTGTGAAACCAAATGTACTCAAGTGGGGTTAGTGATGATGACATTAGTGAACATCCATCCAAAGACCATCCATCAAAATCAAAATGTCAACATGTCGACACAAAGATCATAGGATAAGGCACAATATGGATCTACTCACGTAAAACATGAAATCTTGCATCCTTCATGATACACGCATAAGCATCCCACACAACATCATGGGAAGTTGTCTTCTCCCCACCATGGGCATAACAAAGAATATGGATCCCCACATCTGACAGCCAGATGCCCTGCTAGGCCAAGAACAATTATGGATCCTTGAACTCAAAATCAACCCACCCTTGTTCAGAGAGGTTTGATTTCGAAGAAATTTGTGAGATTGAAATTCTGATGTGAGATGGGATTTGAGTCAGGAAGTGAGTAGGGAGTTGAAATGGCAGTATATGAGCAATTCCATTGGTGTGTGTTTGGCATTTCTGCAATTGCAAATCCTCATAAGGTAGAATCACTTATTCGCACTTCTTCGCAGCTGCTCTCCTTGCAGGGACCCTATTTCTACCTACCTACAACTTCTGATTTGTTTATTATGGTTGATCCAAGCCACTGGGATGGAGGTTGAGCATTTGAATCATGAGGGAATTTCTCTTTCCTTCCAAATTTCCACTTTCGCTGCCGTAATCAAGGCTGAAAAGAACCAGTAAACAAACATAAGCGATAGAGTTTCAGCTAGTAGATGGGACTCAGAAAATCACTGAGAACAATAGAACTCTACACCAAATTAGAGAAGGAGTGAAGATGGAGTAGAGTTTTAAGGAGTAAGGTGGCACGGAAACCCAATGATTGGAATGTATGAAATAAGGCATAGCAGTCTTGCAGGATGCATCATTCGTGATGAGTTCAAATAGATTTGATGTGGTTGAATGACACAATAGTGTTATGGTTTTGGTTCATGCATGTTGGCGTATGGCTAGGATTTGATTTGTAGGCGATGTTTGGGTTTAGTATCTGCAAATACTAATTGAGAGTTGAACCTAAGCTGGTTATCTGGAATAGAAGCGTATAAATGAGTTGGTGTTTAGTCTAACAGCAGATTGGAAAAGAAAATCTAACAACTTCTGGTTGTTTAATTCTACTCAAAAGGGAAGCGGTCTTAGGAGTGCCAAAACCATACTGTGATGGTCCAAGCTGCTACAAAACCATCATCAGCAATAGAAGAGGCCATACAGCTGAAGTAACTGCAGAAAGACTTTGGCATTTCATTGAATTCTGGAGTCAGCTGAACCAACTTAAACTGCAATTCAAACAACCTGCTACAAAAGATATCCCAAAACTTGGTTTGTCACCAATCTGTAAATACCTGAGAGGGTTGCCTGGCACAGCCAAGGTGAACAGTAATCTCATGGTGCATTCCGGGCCTTCTAAGGTGCAGCAAAGCTCTTTCCATCAGCTACTCTGTAGGTTCTCCAACCAAGGTCAAACAAATGTATCATATCTGGACACAGATCTCCCTTGCATATGCAAAGAACTACAACACTACATATTCAGTCAAGCATTGACTCATGTGGCATTCATTAGGATATGCTATTCAAATGTGTTGCATTAAACCTAGTCTTTTTGTTTATAAGGTTAAATTTAATATTTTCATTTCCAATTTGCAGGAAGGTAAAATTGCCAATCATTGAACATGTAATTATCATGAAACATTTTTCAATATCTTCCTCATTTCGTAACCAAATTGAGCAATTTTTGTATTATTAATGTGCAAACTAGAAAGCTACAAATGCCCTTTGAGCACTACAAATAAAGCAACAATGCCAAAAACACAAGAAAAAGATGAGTTATACAAAAATCACAAGAAAAGGATGAGTTATAGTTTGCTTCAAAAAAATTGGAAAAATAACTCTTGACCTTTCTGTAGTTCCAAACCCATATCTTCCTCATTTTTAGTATGTTTTGAGTGATTGAAAACTTGACGATTGAGTGCACCAACTAAGGTTTTACAAAAATTCTTTGTATTCTAAAACAAAGATGCAATCAAGTCCTATTTTTCATATTTTTTTGATCAAAAGTAGTGGTAGCAAATGAGGTTCTTGAAATGGTTGGCAAAGTATGTATGGCAATGGTCTCTCTTAAGGTAATTAGTGCAAAATATCAAAATAAAATAAAATGCAACTACTTGCCACAGGGTAGTTGTCAGCCTGCAATCTGTATCAAGTAAGTAAGATATTAAAATCATATAGGTGCGTCGAAAATATTTGTCAAGTAGATTGAACAATTGAAAGGTAACAAATACTCTAATATATACCAAACTAAAGGCAAGCCCTACATTTGAGGTAAGTGGCCACTTATTGATTGATTGTAAAAAAATAATTTTAATACACAATCTCTTATCTTGTAAAGTAGACAAAACTATCATTACACAAATCTTTTATCTTCATCATTCATGTGTAATAAAGATGAAATGAAACCTGGTTCGAAACAAGATTGGGTTATAAAGTTTTTGAGAAAGCACGGAAACCAAAAGTTTTACAAATTTGAAGAATGACTCTTAGAACCTAGTCACGAGTTCAATAATTTCCATCATAAGCTTGGAAAGGTCAAAACCAAAGAATTTGTTTAACAACCAAACCAGTGATAATTTGTAAACACAGTGACAATCTAATCATTTTGCATACGAATATAAACAAACCAAACTTTAAATTGTTATAAAACAACACTGCAACAAAGCAGGAATGGGAAAAATTGAGAGGGAAAGCCAAAAACATAAGTCCTGACTCCTTAGTCCTACCAAAATTTGATAATAAAGTTATAATTCTACTACCAAGGGTCCATCAATTGGAAAAAACTATTCAAGGATGGGGACTGGTTTTTTGAAGAAGTAGGTGCCCAAGAGCTCCTCTTACAAGGAGTTCATCAGTTTGGATATCACCTATAATTAGGCTGATCCTGCAGCATCTAGTTTTCATTTGCTTGGAGATGGTTGCAAATTGCAGTGCAAATCCTACTGCATCTAGTTTACATGTACTTGAAGATGGCTGCAATTTGCATCACAGCGGTTAGAAACATGAGTAACCACACAAAATACCTCCAACGTTGATACACTCTCGTGGCCATGGCATACAACTTATCATGAGACGAATGAGTAATATTGCATAGCTCGGAGACCATGTCTTGCTCACAGCCAGGGCTCAGGTAAAGAAGCAAAGGACGATGAGAAGCAATTGCAACAAAGTCATGAACAGCGTAAACTACCACCAACACACTGCCTTGAAATCCTACAAATTCAATTGGATTCATGTTGCAACCTATTGTAGATCGAATTATGACAGAAAGTATGTACCCAAATGCTTGCACACCAGCAAGTGCCATCACCATGCTACGGTTTTTTCCGCGTAACAATCGTAAGCTCTCGCATCTTGGGATCAGGACTCCACTTCGTAAGAGCGCCTCCTTTCCCTTGTAATTTAATTGCACCATGTAAGAATTTTTTGACAAGTGATCGTTATGACCAAGAACTAGAGCATCTTCTTCATCTGGGCTTTCCATCCGTGTGTATAATGTTCCATGCGTTGCAGGTATTTTCCCTTCACTAGTTCCTACCACTACCTTGCAGCTTGCTATGATCTTTATCATCTTCTCTGAGGGTTTAATTCTTCGAGGATCATCAGGCATGTCATTAATGATTCTGCTCAGAACTGAGTATGCACTATGAGCAAGAATCATCAGGAACAAATTAGCAAATGGGGCGAGCTGTCCAGAGCACACCACATACTTTAACTTTCTTCTGAACGACAAAGGAAGTCTCTGATCATATGCATCTGCTCGACCGTTATATCCATACCACCTGCTATCGAAGCTTATGCCAAAGCCACCCCATGCATCTAACCACAGGCAATTGAAGGTTATGCCCAAACCCCACAAACACATCCACGTGGACCAGGAAAGGAACCACCTGGGCTGAAGCTGTTCGGGTGCTTTGCCCACCCAAATCCACATAATAATGAAAGAGGCCAGAATGAGCCCATCTATAACCAGGAGCCGTGCACAGCTACGAATTAAGACAGGACCGCATAATTGCTCAGGACGATCCATCTTGCAAGCACTATAAATCAAGGCTCACAGCACCTCCCAATCCCCAAAACATGGATCAATCTTCCCACTCCGCTCCTACAGCACTACAACTATGGAAACAACTGAGAGAGGTTGGGTACTATGCCTAACCTGGGCCTCAGGGTGTAGGCTTTGGGTCATATCTTTAAAATGTTTCATGTGCACATTTGTCCTTATTATTTTTCCACTTGCCAGCCCAGTTGTCAACCTTGTTGCTTCTTTTGTCAACTCGGAACACATGGGCACTTGTGGATGCATGAATATTTTTGTAAGAAATGGCCAACAGATTGCCAGCCCAGTTGTCAACCTTGTTGCTGCTTTTGTCAACTCGGAGCACATGGGCACTTGCGGATGCATGAATATTTTTGTAAGAAATGGCCAACAGATTGAAAGAGGTGGAAACTTGGACCGTAATTCTATCATTCCCATCCTATCATCACTCAGCAGAAATTTTCTACCTAGGTAATGCCCAGGGTGGCATTCCTGAAAAAAGGGGCTTAGGTGAGGCATGGTTGAGCCTAGGCACCCATCCCTGGAGTAACCCCTATATGGGCATTGACCTGATGTTTTCAGGCTTTAATATTTTCCATGAACTACTACAGCGGCAGATTCTGTTGTTTTCATTTTCCTAACTATATAAAGCACTGCCTGGATTTTTCCTTTGTATTTTCAGCTCCCTTGCCTGCTTGAAGAAACCTGTTTAGAGCAATCGGGATCTTCTGCGCTGGAAGGTAACAGCCAGGCTGCACTGGGATCTTCTGAGCAGCGTATGGTACCAATCAGCCGGTCACTATTTCTAAAAAGTGAAAAAATCCCACCTATGCTTTACTTAGGAAAATGACCTGAGTACAAGCCCTTCCGTACTTTTGACCTGTTCCCTCAACCTATCGGCCTGGGGAACAGATCTGAAATCACGGATGGGCCCGTACTCAGGCCCTACTCCTTTACTTTAAGACCTGCCTAAGTGGCAGGTTCAGGCCTTTACGCCAGGGAGTGAGCTGGGTGCTAGTTATGGTTCTTAGTTCCTTTAATGGCCCGCCTTACTGGGCTCGCCTTGTGGCTCACTGAGAGCCATAACCGGCACCAAGTGCTGGCTCCCTACTACATAAAGTACAAGGTAAATCATGAATTATATACATCCTTAGACTGAGAGGTATGGTGGATGTATAAATCAGGAGAAAATTCACCCATCTATTTGTGGTCGAGCGTTATGCATGCTCTTTGCCTAGGTGCACCATACACCTTCCGTACCTAGAGTAGGCATAATTTATGTGTATAGGGTATAGCGCGATGTTGCGGAGGGTGCAGGGCTAGCTGAGTTTGGCTGTATCACTTGTTTAAGAGTTTTTTTAACATAATTTTTTATATCTAGTGCATGTAGTTTGTTCTGTCTTGGGTTCAAGTTGGTCTAAGAAATTGTAGTTTTATCATTTGGTATGGTGAAATCATTTATCCTTGCCTGGAAAATTGATAGTATTGAAGCTTTCCTCAACTGCCACTCAAAGCTTCATAAGGAATTTAACAACACTTCCCAGGGTCACCAGTTTAAATAATGGTATTTGACTTTTCATACATTACCTGCATCTGCGTATTTGACATAAAAGGTCCTAAACATTTTAAATGAATGTATTTGTCATAATAGTATCAAATTTCAGTTTTGTAAGAATATCCATCAATTTCCATGATTTTAAAATAAGCATTGAACAGGAAAAAAACTAAAAATTCACCCAAGTTTTCAGCCGGTTGTAGAAATAACTTACTGTGGCCATTTTGTGGTTGGTAATTGAATCCTGTCATGAACCTTCTATGATGAATATGAATTACCAATTTGGAATTGTTTGTGTGATATCCTAGATTTCTTTAAATAAGATGAAGACCTTTTGGGCATGCATACTACCAAGGTTGGTGTTGCCACTAGGTTATCTCTTTTGGAAGCTTGTAAAGTACTGCTATCATTTCCAGAGTGTAGTCAGAGGAACCTTATAAGCATGAAAGTTTCTCTGCTGAGAGGAGGAACTTTTCTCAACGGAGGAACTTTTTGGATATAGAATGTTCAATAGCTATGCTTTACACACAGTAAAGCCCCCCCCTAAAGCACTAGGCAAATTTAATCATGAACCAAACCTATGTAGATCAGGAGGCTTATGAATGGGAGGGTTCTTATGCCTAGTCCTCAATAGTGGAGGGGTTCTTACACCTACAAGAAGACATAATTTCCCTCCCAATTTCTAGGAGGGACATTGATAGATATAAGGTGCCCTTCACATACATTACAACTCACTGGCGATGAAATTACCTACTGACCCAGTGACGATCATCATCTCCAAGTACAGCTTTCCGTTCGTCCAGCACGGCTTAATCAGCTGAAAGGCGTCGTTCCCGCCCGTTGTTGAAATTTTGTAGCGGAAATTTTGTGATGGGGACATTTGCAGCGTGTCTCCGAGCATTGCCGAAAGTGGAGCTACGTAAAGAAAGTGAAGGGCGTTCCAACCTGTCGCGCCATCTTTCTATTGCAATTGCGTTGCGACTTTTGCTTCTCTTCCGGCTATAGACGAACGCTTTGCAATAGAGTTTGCGACGTTTACTCCCTCAAACTTTGTCGAGCATTTCGGAGTGGAGCTTGCTACATTTGCTCCTCTTCACGGTTACCCGAGATTTTCGCAGTAGAGCTTGCAAGCCAGGTTGGGACAGAAGGCGAGCTGGTGAATGTGCAACCGCTGTCTATGTGGACCGTCAACAAAAGAGAAGCAGAATCGAACGAAGCAGAAGGAACACCGAACGGGATGACCCCGACCGGCACTTGGAGGTATGGTATTCGTATGCCTCTAAGCTCAGGAGAGCCGATTGCTAAGCACAATCTTCCCTTCCGTCCACCGACGCCGATGCTGCCGAGTAAGATCCCTATCTCTGTTAGAGAGGATTCTTGTGTTCTACAGTTTTCACTGGAACGGTCGGGATTTTGATGCTTGCATATGGAGCTTCGTAACTCTGTTATTCTCTCTGCTGGGGCTTTTCGTTGAACAATATCGCGTAGTTTAGGGAATCTTAGAGCCCCGCTTCGAAATTGTTGTCTGCTTGGAAGGTAGATCTTATGGTTTTGTTTGTTTTCCCCACCTCTTATTAACTGATCGCTATCCTCGTATCTTTCTGGCGGATCTGCAGGTGAGAAGGCTCTGCAGGCTCCAAGTCCCCCGAAGGACCTTGAAGAACTCGGATTGCAACATTCCGTGGAGGAGGTTCCTGCGAAGATGTGCACTCCAGAACTGATAGAAGGAAGTGCATATTTCACTGTCCTTCTAGTGATCCTAGAGGATTAAGCGTTCGTGACAATCTCCATATAGCTGTCATCTCTATCTCCGTAATAGAGGGAATCGTAGTTGCTGATGGCAGTACTTTGATTTTGCAGGAATTTATTAGTCTGAAGAGGAAAAGCCTAGGAACGGCTACGTCCACGTCGAACAAAATGTAAATGCTACGTGATGGCACGCGTTCTTCGATCAAGCCATTCACGCCACCAAGGCAGGTGGCTGTTTGTAGATCGGGTACTCCTCGACGACCTATAATCTCCCCGCAACAATCGGACCTAGCAGGAAGTAACGCTGCATGCGCGCCGTCTTGGGATGGAGGGCAGAGGGTGGCATCAGGTGCGGATGAGGCTGGGTTGAAACATAGCCAGTTTGGTGTTCCCTTAAACAGGAATGCATTGTTCTCCGCTTCCGCTGAAGTGCGGAGTGGTCAGGCATTGCGGCACCCGTCGACAGCCAGTTCCTCCAGAGTGCGGTACCCTCAGGTACATAGTTCATCCGCATTTGATTATCCCCAGGTTTCAAGTTCCTCTCCAGCGGGGCATTCCAATGCACCCAGCTCTACTACAGTCCGATACATGTAGCAACAACACTTCTATACTGTGCCAAGTCTTTCCACAGTGGGGTACTGCAATGTACCCAGTTTCTCTATGGTGCGATATACCCAGCAACAGCATTCCTCTGGAACGCCAAGTTCCTCCTCAAGGGGGTACTCCAACTTCTGCAGTCCCTCTACAGTACTGTACATGCAGCAACAGCACTCCTATACTGTGCCAAGTTCTTCTACAGTGGGGTATTGCAATGTACCGAGTTCCTCTATGGTGCGATATACCCAGCAACAGCATTCCTCTGGAATGCCAAGTTCGTCTTCAAGTGCGTACGCCAACTTCTGCAGTCCCTCTACAGTACTGTACATGCAGCAACAACAATCTCCACCAGTGCGCTCCCCTGTGGTAATGAATTTGTCTACAGTCTGGTATCCACAGATGAATAGTTTTTCCCAAGTTCAATACTCTGAACAGCCAGCTCAGGTTCAACAAGCCAGATCCATTGGCTCTTCCTTTGAGATGAGGTGGACAGGTATTTGCTTGGGGTCCTTTCTCAATTCATAGAACATCATGGTTGCTGAGCCCCAACAAAGTTCGTGTCTGTACTTCATATCTGGAAATGAGCTGATTGATGGCTGGTTGTTTACATTGTGACATCCTTAAGTGAGTCTCACAAACACAATTTCAGGAGCTTGGGAGAGATTGAATTGGAGTCAGTAAATTTGGGGATGTACGGGAACTACGAAGTTGGAGATCAGTGCCGGACTCAGAACAATCCATGTTCGAGACTGCTGGTGGTAGGCCTGTTCAGGTGTCTGCATCAGGGTTGGCTAGAGCCCATGCCCTCCTTGGAGAGGAAAGTGGAGGGGACATGTGAAGGGGAGCAGTCTGGACGAAGTTCATTTTTCTGTGAAGTGGTGGCCAACTCAATCTCATGGCATTGATGGGATGCAATCCGGATTTTGAGAACAAGAAGAATTAAGAGAATCCAGGGAGTATGTGGCCATTTTCTAGGGACACTGTTTGCTGGAATATTTGGCAGCAAAATTCCCATTAGGACTTAATGCATGAAGAGTAGGAGACATTTTGGAGAAAATTCTTTGCTGCATGTACAGGTTTTCTCTTTAAACCACCACTATGTGCAGCAAAGTTACTTGAATTACAAGTGATTTGTCTTGCCCTAGAATTTCCTATGATCCTTTATTAGTGAGAAAAGCTGGGAAGTTGGAAGTGGGAAGGTGGAAAGAAAGGTTCCAAGTTTCTACTCTTTGGATGTTAGAGCAACACAGCCCCATGTCCTTCGCTCGCTGAAGAAAAATAAAATTCAAAAGTCTTAATATATTACATGTCTTGTCCTGCCAATTTCTTGTTACTTCTATATTTTCTGTTTTTAGTGTGGTCAATTCCTTCTTTTCTTCCCTGCTTTGGGTGTTATTTAAATCTTTGGCTGGTTTTCCTTGTGGTCTTGTGTTCCCTCAGTATTTTGACTTCCATTTAACCCCAAGGCTCTGATCTCATAAACGCTAGGCTGGGTTCATTTTATTTTTCCACTCTGGTTATGCTAAGGATTTGATAGTGTGTATTTGGACTCTTGTCATATTGAAGACATTTGGAGGACATCACAATATGGAAATCAACTTCCTCTTGAGCCCAAGATGTTTTGAGTTTCTTGTGTTTTGCATGTGTCTGCAAGTTAATCTAAGGAATTACTTACTTACGTCATAGGAGACATAGGGGATTTAACAAAGCTTACCTCAAGGGTTAGCTAGGAATTTCTTAAGTTATGAGATAGGAAGGAATTATTTAGGGGATACCTAGGGTTTGTTTAGGGATTATACAGGGAGACATCTAAGAGTTTAGGCTAGGTTATGGGATATCTAAGGCTTAATTAGGGGATTATTTATGGCCTACCTAAGGAATCCAAAGAGACCTAGGCATGGAGAAATAAATAAATAATTAATTAAAATATAAATTTGTTAATTTGACGTCCAAATTGTGTTTGTCAGTTCTCGCCAATACGCGACCTCACGAATTTTGTGACTACCATACATTGCTCCACATTTTAGCCACGAGCGCACAACGTTTGCAAACTCAGTGCTAAGTATACTTTTGTAGAGAATTGCAGAGCTCGGGCGAAGGAGGGGAGTGAGAATGGATCAGGAGCAGGCGGAGGTGCGGGAGGCTGAGCAGCAGCAGTATGAGCCGTTATTGGTGGTGCAGTTGTAAGGATGTGGGATGGCGGCTACGGACGTAAAGAAATCGAAAGATGCGGGCTTCGTGACAGTGGAGGCAGTGGCACGAGCTGCCAAGAAGGAGTTGGTGGCGATCAAGGGTCTCAGCGATGCGAAAGTGGACAAGATCACCGAGGCCGCTTCCAAGTTAGTACCCATGGGATTCACCAGCGCGCGGCAGATGCACGAGCAGCGAGCGGAGCTGATCCAAATTACCACGGGTGCCAAGGAGCTGGACAAGACTCTGGAAGGTGGTATTGAAACCGGGTCTATCACTGAGATCTATGGTGAGTTTTGGACGGGGAAGAGCCAGCTTTGTCACACCTTGTGCGTCACTTGTCAATTGTCGCTCGGAGGTGAAGGAAAAGCTCTGTACATTGATGCTGAAGGGACGTTCAGATCGCAGAGGCTTCTGCAAATTGCGGAGAGGTTTGGGTTGAATGGGGATGAAGTTTTAGACAATGTCGCTTATGCGCGTGCTCACAACACTGATCATCAAATGAGATTGCTTCTGGAGGCCGCGTCAATGATGGCCGACACTAGGTTTGTATTGGTAGTAGTAGACAGCGCCACAGCTCTGTACAGATCAGATTACACTGGCCGTGCTGAGCTTGCTCCCCAGCAGATGCATCTCGGTAGGTTCCTAAGAGGATTGCAAAAGATTGCAGACGAGTTCGGGGTGGCGGTAGTGGTGACAAATCAGGTAGTCGCACAAGTGGATTCCGGGTCATCGATGTTCTCAGGTCCACAAGTCAAGCCTATCGGGGGAAAAATCATGGCTCATGCTTCCACAACAAGACTGTCGTTGCGGAAGGGACGAGGTGAAGAACGAATGTGCAAGGTGGTAGCGTTCCCGTGCCTTGCAGAGCAGGAAGCTCCTTTCCAGATTGCTCTGGAGGGAGTAACTGATGCGAAGGACGATTAGTCATGTTTTGTAAGACTAATGCAACTCAGGTGTGTGTGCCCTTCATCCTTTGCCCAACCCTAATTCACCAGTTTTGATCCGTTTTAGGGTTCACTACATGGCTTAATTCACTCAAGAACCTAGTGTTCTCAATGCTTGATTGTTCTGTCGAGTTTGCATCTTGATGGACTGTGGCAAATGAACTCTAATGGCAAGCAATGTCGTAGTTTATGGCCAAATTGGTGGTTGGCAGGATTGGAGAAAACTAATTAGTGGGTGTACATTTCATGTATTGATTCTACCTCATCAACATATGTTGTCCAGACACTGAATATGATGGATATGCTTGTGCCGCCAGAACGACTTCAAGAATGTTTTTGAAATGAGTACTGTTCTTCGCAACCATATTGACGATTGAAATAGAAACAAAGCTTAGGCAGGAGGCTATGGATACACATCTAGGGCTCTCTTTGTAAGCCTGATTACTAAATGTAATCTGCCCTATAAATACACTAAGAGTTCTCTCCTAGGTTGTTATGCAGTTATGCTGTGCACCATTTTAAAAAGTGGGTCAAGGTTTCTAATTTTTAATCCATCCAATTGACATTGTGGAGTTGCCACTCTGATGGGCATTTCGCTTTTTTTTTATAAATTCCCCTGTAAAACACAGCCAATACCCACCAAGTATCATGAGAAAAAAACTAAATATTTTCTGCTAATGTTTTAAGTTGGGTAATGCCCTCAAAGCTGGGTGTTCCCAAAGTAAGCACCAGCTCAAGGTGCAGCTGAAGGGTGCTTGTTTGGGGAACACCCTGCTCCCATTACCCTACACTAAACATGGTCCCCACAGGTCTAAAGAAAAGTCTGATGAACAAAATGTATTTTTCACTCTAACCAAAAAGAGACTGCAATTGTGTTAAGTTCATAATTTCTGTCGAAGTATCCAATCATATGAACTCAACAACAAAATTTATCAATTGAAGCTACCACCTAAGCATGTTAACCCCTAAACCCTAAACCCATAAAGCAGTTAATTAGACCCATAGTTTGGTTAGATTCCCGCCAAACCCTCTGAAATTGGTTAAAATGGTCTATATTTTCACCCTCTCTGTTCTGCCTAGAAGCGTCACGGAAGGTACCTACCTCAAATCAATCCTGAGAGGGCCTCAAAATAGACCCTCTGTCCCCTTCACCGTGATTAGGTCTGGCTCATAGTGTTGCGAGGTCAGTTGGTGCACGAGCTGTGCTAAGCATGCGCGGCCCGGGTGCCGTTGCCGTGAGCCAGCTGCGGGTGCAGCAGAAGTGTGGGCTGGGTTGCCCGGTGCTCAATGCCTTCCTGAGCGGTGGGATCGCCTGCGGAACAGTCACGGAGCTCGTTGGAGAGTGTGGCTCCGGCAAGACGCTTTTGTCGCTGCAGCTGCTGCTCTCCGTGCAGGCACCGGTTATGCGTGGTGGTCTGCAAGGGCGAGCGCTGTGTATCTACACCGAAGGGCGCTTCCCTTCTCGTCGTCTGTTTGAGCTCGCTACTTTTGCGTGCGGTCACGCGGACGGGCTGACGACAACGTGCAAAGGCCAGGCGAATGTGGAGGGCGAGAGTGGGACCGGAAAAGTGCCCGTTGAAAAGAGGATTTGGACTGGGGAGCATGAGCGAGGAAATGTGCTTGGCGACAGGGTTCTTAGCAGGAGGGAAAATGATCAGATCGGACGCCGCCCTGAGGGTTTGCCCGTGGACAGAGCAGCAGGGAAAGAAAACTGTTTCTTTGGTGCAGATGGAGGCAACAACAGGAGGGTAAAAAGAGACTGTGACAGATACAGTGAAGAAAATGACGGGTATTTTTGTGGGAAGCGGAGGCTCGGCGGAGACAGCCAGCGTCTGCCAGCGCAAGCTGCTGGGCGAGGATCCCAGCCGGACGGCGTGGCGGCGAAGGAGCGTCTGCACTGCTGCTTGAATGCTCGCCGGCTCTGTGAGAAGGTTCTCGTGAAGGAGGTGCAGACTATTGATGAGCTTCTGCATCTTTTAAGCAATGAGATATTGCAACTCCTGAGACACAGGTTCTTGACGCCTGTCAAACTGATAGTAATTGACTCTGTTGCGGCACTGTTTCGAGCGGATTTTGATAATAACAAAACAGATCTCTCGAAGAGGGCAAGTTTGTTTTTTCGCCTTTCAGCGAAATTGAAGCAATATGCGCAGCAATTCAACATTGCCATTGTTGTAACCAATCAGGTTACCGATTGCTTTGACGAGGTGCAATCTGATCAGGAGTACATGGAGCATCTGATTACTTCAGGGAGGTTTGTCCGTCCAGCTTTAGGTCTTTCGTGGTCTCATTGTGTAAATACAAGGCTGTTCTTGTCCAGGATACCTCAGCAGGATTGTTCCATGCTACATAAGTTCCAAGGGCATGTCAGACATGGAAGTGAAGTTATAGAACATTGTAACAGCGGAGGAGGAGGAGAGGGTCTAGATGGACGGAGGATACAGGTGGTTTTTGCACCCCATCTTCCCCAGGACTCTTGTGCATTCACTGTTACCAAAAGGGGAATGCAAGGTGTGCAATTATTTGGAGCAGGTGGAATGTCATTTTGCAGGTAAACTCATTACTACCTCCATAGAGTATCGGATTTACTTAGCAGTATTTGTTGCATTTCATGCATTCTTTTCTGACAACAATCCTTGACTGAAATGCAGTGGAGTTCAATCAATGAATTCCATTCAACTTCATTACCATTACCCAAATTGCCAACCAAGAATAGGGGGTTTGGCATTTTGCATGAACATGCCATTCATTGTAAACCTGTGTGGATGTTTTCATCATAAATGAAGCTTCATTTTCATTAGCTTGTGCATTATTCCCCTCATCTCTTGCACAAATTTGGGTTGTTGTTGAGACCTAGGTTTAGGGTCTAGGGTTTCACTTGTTCCTCATGTAATAGGGACAAGAATCTTGAATGAAATGCAGTGGAGTTCAATCAGTGAATTCCATTCAACCTCAATTACCATTAACCAAAAAGCAACCAAGGATAGGAGGTTCATCATTTTGCATGAATATTGGAAACCTGAGTGGGAAAACTTATAGTAATTTATGAAAGTGTTCAATAGTCTTGTGCATTCTTCCTCTCCTCTGTTGTATAAAATTTGCTTGTTGTGAGACCCAACAGGTTTTAGTTGCTGGCATAACATGTAGTTTTATGATCCACATTCCATGATCTGGTGAAAATTTAGAGTGAATTGTTATTGTGACCTTATGCTACTGAATTTTCATGTCCTCTTTCATGGTCGTTTCATAGACTGCTCATCCATCTAGAGATTGCAAGACTTGATCTAAAATTCCTTTAGTTGGGATTGTGCCTGGTGCTGTTTTTGGATCTGGTCTGTTTTCTGTTTCCTCCATTTGCCTGATCTATAGCATGATGTCACTCACAAATGTATATTTCCAATATATGTTAACTTAATTACTACCAGTTTGTGCAGTGTGACAAGCCACAACTCTATTTGTCAAAATCACAATATGTAGGTGCTATGCACACAAAATGCAAGGAGTTGTGGAGACAAGGGCAATTGACATGGCAACACTCACGGGCACGAATTTGTGTCATTCACCTGCAGGCTCCAATTACCATGGTTGGCAAATATTTTGAATTTGGTTGTCAGAATTCCAAAATTTCAGCAGGCAGCCCTTTCTCTCTCTCTGTCTCTCATCTTTTCCTGCATGGAGTTTTCATTCTACTGATCCTTAGAGATTACAGATATTCAAGACCTGAGAGTAACCTATTCAATGGAGGTTAGATTTTTTGTTCCCACAAACCACTTCACCATGATGATGCAATTTTTTGACTGGCCTGTTATGTTGAGAATAATCTACTAGATTTATAATAGAAGCAAAGCTTGCTCATCTTGTTTGCTATGATGTTTCTGCCTCTCCAAGATATTCACACTAACTCTTTCAAAAATATTTGACATGTATTTCATTTCTTTTTGCTTCAGACTCCTAGTTATGATGAAGACTCTCCATCCTGCAAGAAGCTGCATGAAATTTTTTTATGCTTCCCCATTGATATGGAATTTGGTACCTAGGCCATTTTAACCATGAAACAAACCATGAAGAAAAATTCCAGTGACGAGTTTTCTCTGACCTGGTATAGAGAGGATTTTGCATAATCCTTTGTGTGGTTCTCAATTGAATATTGATTGAACTGGATCCCCATTGCATAATGGTGAATAATGCAACTTTGCAACCACTTGCTGAGGTGTTTTTTTTCCCTTACAACCAAAACACTGAAGTGCATGAACAGTAGTGGAAATGATGAAGTTGCAATGAATATTTGTTTGCATTTTTCTTTGGCCTAAATCATCGGTTGCAAGCTTTTGAGAAATATCTTCATATATGGATCTTGTTGAAAAGACTTGCAGATTGTGCTGCAATTAGGTCAGAAATTGTTTCTAGAAGAATGGGTATCATTTCTATGTTGCATGAAACCTTTGTTGAAGTGCACCTCTGCAGTCAAAATTGTAAGCTCTGAAACACTGGAAAGTACAGTTTATTTTGCAAAGCAATCTTGTGGAAATCTTTGCATTTTATTCTCCCTGTAATTTTGTCTTTGGGTTTAGAACTTGATGCTCACTAGGAGAACAGGAAATGTTTTCACCTCAACAATGTTTTGATGCATGTCTTTTGTAAAACTTCATTTTGTGGTGATGGGTATGCAGACATATGAAGGTTTACAAAGGCTATGGCTTGGCTTCCCACTCAAGTGTGCTCACAACATTTGCTAAGGTCTGAGATAATCCCTATGATGCCTTGCAATTCTCATCAATTGCACATCTTCTTAGTGGTTTGGTAATATTTCAACATGTCTGGATCCTAGTAAAATGATGCTAGGGTTTGGAGTGATTGTTGAGATGGGGGTTTGTTCTGTTGTTTTGTTCCATATATGTCCAGTAAAGAGCCACAAGTTCTTGAATGTGCTTGGATCATATAGCAAATGTTGATGTTGCCCTGCTGGCTGACATCCTGCAATTGGTGCAACACTCTGAGCTAGCAACAGTGGATGTGATCAACAACAAGACTAGTTCCAGTCTTCAGTGGCAATAACTGATATGGTGGGGATTAGGATGGACCTGTAACTACTTATTCTCCATATCTGCATGACATAAGTTGCTTACCTGATTAAGATAGCTTTGATTCATTGTTAGTAGAGAATTGTTGAATTGTACTGAAATAGGGATTGAGGAAGTTGGTGCTTTTGATAATAATTCTTATTGAGGGTACTGATTTTGACAGTGGAGTTTATGGAGGGATCTGCAAGGTGGGTCTTGGGGTCATGCAAAAGGTATATGGTAGAGCAGATTTCAAATGTGGTGAATTGTTGATTTTGATAGTAGATGTTGCAGAGCTTTCATGTGACCTTCCAAGGTATTTGTGGGTTTCCTGTGCTTTGTGCTAGTTCATGACATGTTTCTCCTTTGCCTATTCAAATGAAAAATTGAATTGGACCAAGTGGCATGTGGAGGTTTTTGCGGAGATAGTTTTCTATCATGGATATGTTCATGGCAACATCCTGGTGCACAACCACCCTAGACACATATCACTAGGTATAGTTATGTCACTGTAAAACTCTACATGTCATGCATCTCTTTCCTAAAGTTCTTTCTCAAATAATGCGTTTAGTGTGGGTTCTAAATTTCTTATTAAATTTCTGCAGTCAAATGAGCATCAATTATGTATATTCTTGGTGATGTAGTTGTGCTTCCATGAATAGAATTGACCAATTTTTTCACTTCTTTATGAACTCCTTTTGTCATTGACAATTTGCTAAATAAAACTTGAGCAATTGCAATCCTCATTCTAGAAACATTTCTGTTGATTTCTGATTTTTATTCATTCTTTTCTGAATGTGCATAGTAGTAGTTGAATTGGATCCCTAACATCTAATTTAGCTGAGCAATGCATTTGGGATGAAACCCCAAGTTCATTGAGCTTTTAGTAGACAAGATACTGAATGTGTTGCAGGATGTGGGGTGAACAATGTTTTCTATTGATGGTAGGGATGTAGTGTTGTTAGACCATGAGCTTTATACAGATTTTAATGAAAGTTTCCATTTAAGTTAATGTGGCCAATATTGAGCTATTGTTCTTCTTGATTCAGATGAGCTTCAAGAAGTTGGAAGGCAATTCAGGACAGGAGAATTCACCCACTATTTACCAATCATTTTCACAGGTTGTGGTATGGGCAAGTAGTTTTTGAGCCAACCACTTGCATGTGAATATGTATGTCTTGGTCTAGAGCCCCCATCTTGAAGCAAGAACTAGTTTGAATGTCAATTGTATTGAGGAATCACATTGTCCTGAAAGCTACAACTAGAGTTCCTAATAGCTACCCCCATAGTAGCTGGAAGTGAAGAACCTTAATGCAGGTTTTTGTTTCAGAGCACCTTTTTTTGGTTGAAATAATTATCCCACAATCTGCTATATGAGGTATGCAGCAAATCAGAGCTTGGGCAGGCAATGTTGGCTAAGGAGCAGAACATGTTAAAGGAGGAGATGCAGCAGTTCACTATGGCTAACATTTCAAATCAGATGGAGGGCCTTCCCATTGAATTTCTTGTCATTCTATGCAGAAAGAAATTCATTAAGAATTTTATCTGAATGCCAATCCTGTTCACATGAGGATTACAGTACACTATTTGATATACATTATAATATATATGAATGCACACAGATTTGATCATTTTGCATTCTTGCAAACTTTTACAAAGTAAATTTCTCTGGGAGAAATACAAACCCCATGATGCCAAGTTGAAGGCTACAAGATTGACCTGATCACAACAAGGGACGACCTCTAGCACCATAAGGTGTATGAAATGTACTAAAAAGCTTTGAGGTCCATTGCTGGTGGATAGGAGCAGCAGTTTTGCCAGCAATGTTCAAGGTATGGCTTGATCTGTGTGTACTCTAAATGCTGCAAGTCATCCCTTGTCCTTCATCTTTCTGTGTACTTGGTTCATAACATTCATGGATTGATGGCCATTGTTTGTAACTATGGTTTTGCTCAATTTCAATTCCCTTGCTTAATATTGATTTCCTTCTCTTTCCTTCATTCTTTGCTTGATTTGTTTTTTTCAGTTTCTATAGGTCTCTTATCCTTTGCACACTTCACTCCATTGTTGACAGTGGTGACTTTGATTTTGGCACTCTGTTCATGTTGTTTAAGTGCGTATGTTGGATGTTTGAAGTATGCACTTTATATCTGTTGGGCATGGTTGAAGAAGAACTGCAGATGCATGATGTAAGTCTTTTCATAGTACAATGGACACGTTGTATGAAGGTATAGAGCAGTAAGCAATTCCTGAAGAATGATTTGTTTTTGACTCTTACCAAATACTTGATCTCTGACTCATTCATTGTCTCACAACTCAACTCAAGTTTAGAGTGTTTGAATTAATTCATATTTCCCTGTGGATTCAGTCCAAATACCTTGACTGCCTTAATGTGGAAGTATTACCAGGCAAAGTTTTGTCTTTTTGAGTGTTAAGTAGCTTTCCTTGGGAACCTATCTCATGAGTTCCTCTCAATTCTTTAAAGCTCCTCCAACAGCATGTTGCTGCCAACTTGCACATTCAATTGTGCTGTCTCTGTCCAGATTCATGAATGATTTTGCATATGGACCTTTCTCTTGTGTTGCTAGTATTTTTTTTGCAGTTCTCTGACATCTTTTTTATATAGCATCATGTCTTTTTTTTCAGTGATCATGCTAGGGAGACACCTTGCCCTTCATTAATTCATCTGATGTTCACCTTGTGTTTGCATTGTGCAAGTTCCATGTATTAACTGAGTTTGATGAGGGCAAGCACAACTATTGAAGATGTCTTGCTGGTCAAAACTGATGGTCTGCAAAACATGTCTTGAGACTCACACAACACTCTGAATTGGGGGCTTGTCTCTTGTGCCTAGTGATGACAACTCCTTGACCATGGAGGGCAAGTAAGTTGTTTTTCTAGTGTAAATTCTCCACCCATCATCCATCCCTAGTCCTAATGCCTTGGTGGCTATTGGTTTATATCATTGTGTTGTCTGTAATGTTTAGGATGATCATGATCACTGTTGCACATTGACAAATAATCTAGATTTAAAAAGTTTAAAGTAGTTCAATTATTAGTAGTTTACCTTGTAACAATTTTACATTATCTTGCAACTTGGTTTTGTCAATTTGGAGATTTTAATTATTTAATAATTAAGTTGCTTTCTTTGCTTGTAATTATGGTAATATTTATACAGATTTAGGAATTCTTATGAGAGTGCTTAAGGTACTTTCAGCCTATAAGCAAGCTAAATTTGAATTATTTCTAAGAAGAAATATTGAAACTTGAAACCCAAAATGTTATTCATGTACTCATAGAAATTTATGTCCAATTCTATTATGCACATATGTGGTTACAAATGACTATGAGTGCACATAAAATTATTTTATGAATAACACAAATGTGATCACAACCTGCAACAATTAAGACTCAATTGCATATGCAAATAAAAATTACACACAATATGCTAATTTTGTTGAATAGAAAATAAATGATTGTCAACAATAATGTGAAGCAACACAAAAGCCCAAGTTGATTGGATCAAATTTCTTCCAATTGCAACATGGTGAATTATCTTTTTACAAACCTTGTAACATTTGAGCTTTTGGTCTAAAACGATTTTTAATGGGATAGAACACTACAAAATTTAAGTGCACTGAAAATAAAAGATAGAAGAATAAATAATGCGTGAAATAGACCATGAAAAGAACCAATCCAAACAAAGAGTGATTACAAAAGGCCATATTTTAATGGGTCTCATGGAAATAACATACAAATAAAGGAAATTAAATGCATAAAAGATTCAGTCAAACGAATGCACTGTCAAATGTGGGAAAATGAATAAATTTATAAATTATGTTTCATTGCAAACTTCAAATATATTTATGTGACATGTGCCGTTGAGCACATATTCTAATGTAGTTTTACAAAAAATACACATTTTTAAAGCATAAAGTCCAATCTCTTTTTTAAAATTTATTTCTAGTATTTATCAATTCTTGATGAATTTGTTTTTCAAATTCAATGACTCTCACACCATAGGTCTGAAATTTAAGAAACCACTTTGGTGCACCTAACTCATTGAGGGTCTCATAATGATACCACAAGCACACCCCCAATTTTCCTAAAATTTTAATTTTGGATTTTCATTGAATTTTCAATGATGAAAATATTCAAAATTCAATAACTTTTGTAATGCAAGCATCTTTTAAACATTATGAAATCATGTTAATGCACCCTTAGGGAAAAGACTTATCAAGACTATTAGGAGCATCGTGAGCACAATGGTTTGGGAGATTTCAATGTGACGATACAAAACAATGTAAATGGGATAGAGATGCCCCCCATTGAACATCACTTGGTAACCAAACATTAGTATAGTGCAAACTAGCTTTGGTAAATGGTTGCACGTGTGTGGATCAATTTTCAAAAAGGTTCTATGATTAAACATTTGATCTTGAAAAATTGTGTTCAATTTTTTAAAGTACCCAAAGAGAATGTTATTTTTGTTTGCAATTATGGGCATGGGAATAAATCAATATAAAAAATAACAACCATTGTTATATTTAAATATGTTTGGTGATGAAATAAAAACAACACATTTCATGCATACAACTAAAAACAATAATGTGGAAAAAAATTCAATCAAGTTTTGAATGTTTGGTTATGATTGTGTTTTGATATAGTTTAAGAAAAAATGTAAGTGATTTTTCCAAAGTCAATGTTTGATTTTGGGGCGGGTTGGATTCATTTTCACAAAACAACACCAAAGGATTCAAAGAAGGCATTTGGTTAAGGGGATTTGTTTGTCACTTTAAAAGGCATGCAATTGTTCATAAATAAACCCCAAACCTTAAGAAACAACCATGTTACCTTAAAGAAAAAGAATAGGTAAAAAAGTTTGGGTTAAACATAATCACTTTATCATCCCACACATCACATATTCTATAACCATTATATGTATCTTGTTTCAAATTATTTAAAACAATATTAAAAAAGGTTAAAGATGTAAATATTTGTAGAAATAATCACATGGAACCCAATGAAATAACCTTGATTGGATGGGTAGATGAGGCTTTAGAGCAATCATTCACCCAAAAAAAGACTTAGGGCTACAAGTAATGACGTTTTAATCCCAAGGCCATGCATACCAAGATTTGACCTTTAAAAATATACATTACAACAAGAATCAATGACCCAAAAAATGAAACTGATTGTACAAATGAAGAAATTAGTCAAAATCAAGATTGAGGGGAGGAATTTGTTGTTTTAAAACCTTATAATGATTGGAGAGAGAATCAACATTGTTGTAAATCTAAATGAAAATAACCATGAGATGTTGTAAGAAATTCAACCTCTTTCAAATTCGATTCAAGAATCCATGTGTTTGCTTCTCATTACTTTGTTTACCTACAAGATATACAAAGAGAAAAGGCCATTAGTTGATTACTTTTAATCACATGTGACATTTGATGAATACTTAGATATCTTAAAGGAAAAAAAACATGGCTGAAATAGTTTCAAAAGAAATCAAAAAAGGAAGGTGAAAGGAAAGGGAGGACAAGTCATTGAAAAGAGTAATATATTTGGGGATTGCAACAAATCGAACAATTCAAAGAGTTGTTGAGAAATGTGTGTTAGAACACAATTTGTTATGACCTAGATTGCAATAGTTGTAAGAAAACTAGATGACAAATTTCACCAAAACTTTCAAATAAGTTTGCAAGTAAATCCTCATACATATATGGGCATGAATTTCATATGCACAACATGGTCCAACAAAGGCTTTCTAATGACTAAATGCATTGAGATCAATCACAATAGAAATAGAAGAACATCAATAGAGTGAAAAACAAACACAATTAAGAGAATTGTAGAACATAAGATCATGGTGAACAAGAGGAACACAAGACCACAACAATTAGAATAAACATAAGAGGATACACAAGATCAAGATGATTAGTAGGAAAAACACAACCATGATGATTAGGAAGAACATAAGACCACAACAACCATGAAGAACATTAAAACCATGATAACTAAGAGGAACACAAGATCATGGTGATCAAAAGGAACACCAAGACCACAACAATTAGGAAGCATACAAAACCATGGCGACCATTAAAAACATTAAAAGCACAATAATCAAAGAAACACAAGATTACATTAACCAAAAGGAACCCAAGACCATGGTGATTAGGAGAAACACAAGAGCATAGCAACCAAGAGGAACGCCAAGAACATGATGATAAGGAACAATGCCAAGACCATGGCAATTGAGGAAAACACAATACCACAACAATAAAAAAAAAAACACCAAAACCACCACAATTAGGAGGAACATTTCATGCCCACAAAACTTTTTAAAACTTGCATAAAGGTTGTGTGAATAGGATGATTTCACATTCATTACCATTGATTTCTAAGCCTTAAACTAAACTAGATTTTAACTGTATGTTTAAGAATGAATGGTTATTTTGAGAAGATTGGTTGTTGTTTTTTGCATCCATCCTTGTGATGGGAGTAGGTGGAATTTATTAGTGAGCGTATGATTTTTTGGTTTTAGGTGACAAAGGAAACTTTCACATGGGACCAATTTGAAGGTTTTTTCATTTTTGACCACTTGAATTTTAAAGGGGCATATCTTTATCATAATTCACTTGTTTTGAATGATTTAAAATTAAAAGGTTGTGGGTGCACTTTTAAGCTTTTACACTTGTCTTTAAAAGGAATTAGATGAAGTGAAAAGGGGGTGACTGTTACATTAAATGTTCAATCATTGATAACACGGCTTTAATGACTTTGTCCTTAAATAAGTATTGCAAGCTCAAACTTCAAAGCAAAAACTTTTGTAATTGAAAAAAACTTCATCTAAATGCAAACACTTGTATGGAACATGCCCATCCATCATTTGCACATAGGTAACAATTTAGATGTTACTCACTAGTTGGGTCAAGTTTGAGTCAAAAATTTATGCCCAAATCCTACACCAATGCCTAATCTCTTCCCTATCACTAGAGCTAACAAACATACAATAAACCCCCTTTATAATCACATCCATTTTAGTCACATTCTTATTTATGTCACATATTTTTTGGCAACCATCTGTTTTATTAAGGAACACCATATTTTGAGTCACTATCACACTCGCTAGTAACACAAAACATTTGCAATGTTTTCTTAGTAATGTGACTATAATAGGGAAAATCTAAAGCAAATATTAGAGTTTTGTAAATTGTAATTCCTTTTGACAATGTTAATGTTGCTTTGTGTTCAAGTTGTGCAAACTAACAACAATGAATCTAGTTGAAGAGGGGAAAAAAAATAACAACTTTCTATTGCATGCAAGCAAAAGATATATGAGCTTGCAAAAAAAATTAAAATTAAAATTCAGAATATATAATTGAAAAGATACACAAAGAACTCAAACTCAATGTAAATTGTCACATTAAAACATGCAAAAATCATAACCTTCTTCAAGTCTAATAATGCATGATAAAACTAAAAATAAACCACACAGGAAATTTAAACAATTGTCATCTTTATTTTAACATAAAAAGGCTATTAGTCAGAGTCTTGTAAGGGTTTGTATGGAATGTGAGTATGCATGTTTCAATCACAATTCATTAGTGTCACCAAAAAAAAAAAAAAAAAAAAAAATAACAACAGGGGGGGGAAAAAAAAGGAAGAATATTAAAAAAATATAACAAATAAAAAAAAAACAAAACGAAAG
>Ga0116229_10004099_pt1 | contig 23905 bp, 18 predicted proteins | sample S1TSphgellanicum_3_FD_87313 | JGI IMG/M metagenome (GOLD analysis project Ga0116229, IMG submission 87313) | Host-associated microbial communities from peat moss isolated from Minnesota, USA - S1T2_Fc - Sphagnum magellanicum MG | ecosystem: Host-associated > Plants > Peat moss > Unclassified...
CCCCCGAGATCCAGGCGGCCGATGGTGCCGCCCGTGCTCACGACCTGCGAGTCGCTGTAGGGCACGGGCTCGGATCCGGCACCCATCCCGGCGCCGAACGTCACGGCGACGCGGCCGAGTTTGGGACCGTTCGCGTCCGACTCCAAAGTGAATTGACCCCGTAATACCGAACCCAGAGCCAACCGCACCTGCGGACTTGCGCCGTTCGGCCAATCGATCTCGACGGTGGTGGGCAGTGGGATACCGGCGGGCTTGGCCAACGGCTCCGGCAGGTTGAGGTCGAGGCCCGCAAGACTGCCAGTGATGCGCAAGCTTTGCTCGCGCGCCGGTTCCGGCGACAATCGCAGCACACCATGCCACTCCGTCGTGCCGCCGATGGAGATGGCGGCCGGTAGCGACAGCGCCGCATGCAAGGCATCGCCGGTGAGCATGCCGTTGAAGACCATGATGGTCCGCGTAACCGGGCGGTTGCGCGGTGCGCGCGCCGTCATCTGGAACGGACCACCCAAGACCCTGCCATGAATGTCGGCCCGCGAGACCTGCGCTCCGTCGACGTCCAGATCACCGTTCAATTCCGTGGCAGCCAACGAAGAACCGTCATGGTTCAGCGCTACCCCATGCAAATGCGCGCGTATGAGCGTGTGCCGACGATCGAACTCCTTGAAGGGTAGGTCAAGGTCCACGTCGGCGGTCATCGGCCCCGTGGCTTCAGCCGCCGAGAAGGCATGGTCGGCCGCGCCATCGAGCGGTGACGCGCGCAGGTACGCGAGCGCGTCGCCGGCATCGCCGCGGAGCGCCGCCTGGAACTTGAGTTCCCCCGTCTTGAAATCCGCGAAACGCGCGTTGCCGGAGGCGAGAGCCAGATTGCCGACATGGCCGCCGTAGAGCTGCACGTTGAGCCCCTCATTGCGAAACTCGGCCAGGCCCGCGAGATCTTCGCCCATCGGCCAGCCGTCCTTGTAGTTGAGCGTCACACCCTCCAAATGCGCGCGCGCCAGAAATACACCGGTGCCATCACGAAACGGAAAGTGGCGCAGCGGTCCTCGAAAGACAATGTCCGCATGCGACAAGTGACCCGCAACGAGCGCGCGGTCGAGCCAGTTGAGCGCAGACGCTGGGAGCAGCAACTTGGGCAGGTAGAGATGGGTGCTTGCAACGTCGCCGTCCTCCACCGAGCACGCGAGCGTCAACAAGGGAGAACTGCCGTCCGCCGGTTGCTGCCAGGCCATGAGGGCATGCAGGGATGCATCGTGCGTCTTGATGTCGATCGCCGGCGTCGCCACGAGCAAGAAGTCGGGTGTGCGCTTCCAATACAGTGTGGTCTTGAGATTCGCCAACGGCACCGGCTGCGGCAATTCCGAGGGCCAGAAGAGCGTCCCATTCTGGGTCTCGAGATCCAGACGTCCACCGGCCTGGTTGCCCGCGAGCGTGCCGTTCAAACCTCGTAGACCGGGCGCGCGGCCCACCGGCGCAAAACCCACCCCTCGAAAACGCGATCGAACATTGAACGACAGAGGATCAACGGCACTGGTCCGTGTGAGTTGTATCTCGGTGTCCATCCATTCGCCGGTGGGTGCGATCTCTTGCAACCGCTCACGCAAGTCCTTCTGTGGCAAGAGTCCGGCCAACGGCAGCAGCGTCTCGGCGCGCAGATAACTCGCCGACGCACGGAGTTCGAGCAAACCCGCCTCCCCACGCCAGCTCACGTCGAATTCAGAGTCAGGGTCCCGCAGTCCGGCCCGCACGGCGCGCAGGTGCCGTCCCCGCAGCGCCCAGCGGTCACCCGCGTGGATGACCGTGACAGCGCCGGATACTTGGTCGAAGGTCACGCTGGGTTCATCGGTGAGTTGCACCTGCACCTGCGTCGCGTCGAAGCTCAAGTTGGCGCGGCTCAAGATCGGGCCCTGGCCGCGCGCGGCGAACTCGAAGCCACCCGTGCCCGAAGCGAGTCGACTCAAATAGGTCGGCAGCAACTCGTGCCAGCCGACGAACGACAAGGCCCGAGTCCGCGCGAGCGCGGTCCAGGCGAGCGAGTCCAATCGGCCGCCGCCGGCGGCCGCCGCATCTCGAGCCGCCCTCGCATCGATGCCGATGACACCGCCCAGTGAAGCCGGCAGATTGGCGGTGAGCTTGAGCGTGACGGCGTCGGCACCGCGCACCAAGCGTAGATCGACCTCGCGCAGCACCAACCGCGGCAGCGCCGGACTCCAGTCACGAATGGTGATGAGGCCGTGACGAATCGCGAGCGTGCCCGCCGGTAAATCGTCCAGCTGCAACTCGGGCAGCGCTGACTTGCCGCCGGCCAACTGGATTTCCGCGGCCAGCGCAAAGCGGTCCGGAGCCACGCGATCGATGAAAATAGTCGGCGAATCCAGTTCCAACCGCCCCGCGTACAGCTTGCCGCTGCGCAGCAGTTGCCACAGGTCGGCGCCGATGCGTCCGCCGGCCGCCCGCGCCAACACGCGTTGATCGTCCGTCGAGCGCAGCTCCAGCCCGTCGAAATACAGCTCAGGGCCGTACCAGCGAAAGGCCGGCGAGACGTGGGCAAACGCGACGTGATACCCGATACGCCCATGTATCCATTCTTTGATCTCCGCCTGGTACTGCGGGACTCGATCGAGCGCCAGTTTGAGGGCCAGCATCAAGACGAGAATCAGACTCAAGGTCCCCGCAACCGCGTAGAGCAGGACTTTTCCAACCTTTCGCAACACCATCTACATCAAGACGACGTCGTACTGGTCCACGGTGTAAAGCGCCTCGGTTTGCAGACGAATCGGCTTGCCGGTCACCAATTCGAGCTCCCCCAACGCGGATGACTCCTCATCGAGGAGGCGTTCGATCACGTCCTGGTGGGCGAGCACCATCAGCCCCTTGCAATCGAATTGGCGGGATTGCCGCACGATCTCGCGAAACACTTCATAACAGACCGTTTCCGCCGATTTGACGAATCCACGACCCTCGCAGGTGGGACACGGCTCGCATAGCAAATGTTCCAAACTCTCGCGGGTCCGTTTACGCGTCATCTCGACCAGCCCCAGCGGCGAAACCGACGAGATGTTGGTCTTGACGTGGTCATCGCTCAGCGCTTTCTCCAACGCTTGGATCACCTGGCGCCGATGGTCCGGTTCCTCCATGTCGATGAAATCGATGATGATGATGCCGCCCAGATTGCGCAGACGCAGCTGCCGCGCGATCGCGACGGCCGCTTCCAAGTTGGTGCGGAAAATAGTTTCTTCGAGATTGCGGTGACCGACGAAGGCACCGGTATTGACGTCGACGGTGGTCATCGCCTCGGTTTGATCGATGATGACGTAGCCCCCCGACTTGAGAGGAACCTTGCGATCCAGTGCCTTTTGAATCTCTTCCTCTACATTGTGCAGTTCGAATACCGAACGCGACTCACCATACAGCTCCAACCGCTGCGCCGCCTCCGGCATGAATGTTTGCGCGAATTCCTGCATTTCCAAATGCGCATTCGCTTGATCGATCAGCACGCGATCCACGGCGGGCCGCAGCAGGTCGCGCATGACCCGCAGGTGCAACGGCAGATCCGCATGCACGAGATTACCCGGCTGCGTGCGCAGACCCTTGTTCCGGACGATCTGCCACAGCTTGCGCAGATAATTCATGTCGGCGAGCAGCGCCTCGGGCGGCGCATCCTCCGCCGCCGTGCGAACGATGTAGCCCGCGTTCTCGTCGGGCGCGAGCCCAGCCTGCACCGCCGCCCGCAACCGCTCCCGTTCCACCTCATCCTCGATACGCGCCGAAACGCCGACCCCGCGGCTCTGCGGCATGTACACGAGATACCGCGATGGCAACGTGATGTACGTGGTCAGCCGGGCGCCCTTGGTCCCCAAGGGGTCTTTGACGACCTGTACGAGTATGTCGTTTCCCTCCGCCACCAGCGTCCGAATGTTCTCGGTGCGCGGCGGTTCGATGCCGGTGTCGGCGTGCCGGGGGTCGAAGATGTCCGACGCATGCAGGAACGCCGTACGCTGCATCCCGATCTCGATGAATGCCGCTTGCATGCCGGGCAGTACTCGCGACACCCGACCCTTGTAGATGTTGCTGATGAGGCCGCGACGGCTTTCGCGCTCGAGGAACAGCTCCTGCAGGACCCCGTTCTCAACCACCGCCGCGCGCGCCTCGTGGGCACTCGCGTTGATGAGAATTTCGATGCTCATCGCGGCGGGTTCTCGCGCGCGCCGTAACAGCCCGGGCGCCATCGTGCAATGCCGGCCGCATCGAGAAGTTCCGCGGTTTCATACAGCGGTAAACCCATCACGCCCGAGTAACTGCCATGCAGATCGGCGATGAACACCGCCGCCAATCCCTGCACCGCGTAGCCGCCCGCCTTGTCCTTGGGCTCGCCGCTCTCCCAGTAGCGCCGCGCCTCGGCGGGCGGGATGGTGCGAAAGGTGACTTCGGAACGGCTCAAACGCGATTCCATGGCCTGGCCGTCGGCAGCCGCGACGCCACGGATGGCGAGCGCCACCGCGGTCAGCACCTCATGCGTGCGCCCGGAGAGTACCTCGAGCATGCGTTCGCCGTCGGCACGGTCCGTGGGCTTCACGAGAATCGCACCGTCGAGCACCACGGCCGTGTCGGCCGCCAGCACGGGCGCCGGTGCCGACCGGCTCGCCTCGAGACCCGCGGTCGCCTTCGCCAGCGCAAGACGCCTCACGTACGCACCGGCCGATTCGCCCGGCACGATGCTCTCGTCCACGGCGACGGCCAGCACCTGGTAAGCCACGCCGATTTGCTCGAGCAATGCCCGGCGACGGGGTGAACCGGAGGCCAGATACACGTATTCCGCAGTCATGCGAGCAGGATACCGAACCTGAAGCGGCTTCACGCGCGGTGATACGGATGTCCGGCCAGCACACTCATGGCCCGATAAAGTTGTTCGGCCAGCACGACCCTCACCAGGGCATGCGGCAGGGTCAGGGGTGATAGGGACCAACTCTGATTGGCTCGCGTGCGGCACGCCTCGGCCAGACCGTCCGGTCCCCCGATGAGTAACGTGAGCGGCCTGGCGTCCCGCAGGCGCCCGGCGAGCCAGGTGCTGACCTCTCCGGTGGACATCGCGGGTGCCGACACCTCGAGCGCCACGACATAATCGTCCCGGTTCACGGCTGCGAGCATCGTTTCGCCTTCCCGGGTGATCGCGCGCAGCGGATTCTCCCCGGCGCGTCGCGTTGCCACCGGGATTTCGATCAATTCCAGCGCCAACGGAGTTCGCAATCGCTTCTGATACTCACGAAATCCCTCGTTCACCCAGTCGGGGAGCCGGGTTCCGGCGGCAATCAATCGACATTTCACGCCCCGGCGGCCTGCGCGGACAGGTCAGGCGCGGGCGGCGCGCTTGGTCGCGGTCATGTCCCACAGCTTCTCGAGACCGTAGAATTCGCGCGTGCGCGGCAACATGACGTGAACGATCATTTCATGCAAATCGATCAGCACCCAGTCACTGTCCTGCTGACCCTCGACGCCGTGTGGACGAAACCCGGCTGCCTTGGTCTTTTCGACGACGTTCTTGGCCACCGAGCGCACGTGTCGGTCAGAGGTGCCGCTGGCGATGACCATGGTGTCCGCCACGTCGGTCAACCCGCGCACGTCCAGTACCTTGACCTCCAGCGCCTTCATGTCATCCAAGGCATCGATGACCACCTTCTTGAGCAGCCCCGTTCGCGCTGCGGCGATCATCGCCTTGTCGGGCACGGTGCCTGCGGCATCACCTGAGGGTGCGGCTTTTTTTGTCTTGGTTCGCACTGACTTCGATTTCGCCGAGGCCGCGGCGGGCTGCTTGCTCGGCGCGGCGGGTTTCTTGCTTCGCGCTGCTGGTTTCTTGCTTGGCGCTGCTGATTTCTTGCTTGGCACTAAGGGGTCCGTGTTTTTGAATAGCAGTTCGCTTCCAGGATCAGTTTACGCACTGGGTCCGGCATGAGGAAGCGTGGATCTCGGCCCATCGCGACCAGTTGACGCACCTCGGTGGAGGAGATTTCCAGTTGCGTGACAGCATGTATGTAGATGCAACCCGCGCGCTGCTCGTGCAGATCGCCGATCCGACCGGTGCCGCGATCCACCAGCAACTCCCCCAGCGGCCCCATGCCTGGCGCACGCCATCCCGGGCGATGCGCAACCACTAGATGGGCCAATTGCAGTAATTCGCGCCACTGATGCCACTTGGGCAAGCTCAGGAAGGCATCCATGCCGACGATAAGACACAGACTTCGATCCGGATACTCATGGCGCAATTCGCCCAGGGTCTCGACCGAGTAGGAGGGGCCCTCCTTGCGCACCTCCCGGTCGTCCACCACGAAACCGGGCTGACCGGCCACGGCGAGTTCGACCATTTTCAGGCGCAGCTGCGCGTTCGCGAAGGGTTGATCCCGGTGCGGCGGATTACCTGCCGGCAGAAATCGAATCTCCTTCAAACGCAAGGCTTGCTGCAATTCGAATGCGGTCCGCAGGTGCGCGTAGTGGATCGGATCGAAGGTACCGCCGAAGATGCCCATGGGGTTCATACGGCTACCCTGCCTGATTCCGCAGTGGCTTGCAAAGCGCCCGCCAAGCCGGCCGTGAGACCGGTGACAGCGGTCCAGGCGTCGCCCCCCGCGAGTCCCTTGATAACACGGTCGGCGTAATGAGCTTGCCGCAGCAGTCGAGCCAGCGGCAACTTCGGCATACGGGCGAGCGCCTCAGGCGACGGCGTGGCCGCCTGATTCCAGCCACTGCGCGCCGTGGAGCGCAGCCGACCGCGTTCCCGCGCCTGCCACAATCCGCGCAGTTCGCGGACCAGCGCCCACAATATGAGCGTCGGGTCGACTCCCTCGCTCTTGAGGCCGAGCAAAATGCGCAAAGCCCGCTCAGTATCGCCGGCCGCCGCCGCGGTTCCCAGCTGGAACACGTCGTAACGCGCATTATCGCCCACCGAGCGTAACACCAACTCGGGGCCGATCCGCCCGCCGTCTGCGAGCAGCGCGAGTTTTTCCAGTTCCTGCTTCGCCGCGAGCAAATTGCCCTCCACACGCTCGGCGATCAGCTGCGCCGCCTCGGGTTCGACCTCGACATTCAGAGCGTTCGCGCGGCCGCGTAACCATCCCGGCAACGCCGCCGTCGTGACGGGCCAAACCGGGACCCACACCCCGTGCTTTTCGATGGCCCGAACCCAGGGAACGTCCGCCGCCTTCTTGTCGAGCTTGTCCGCAATGACTAGGCAGACCATGTCCGGGGGTGGGCGCGTGGCCATGTCGATCAGAGTCGCCGCGCCCTTGTCGGGCTTGCCGGTCGGGATTCGCAATTCGAACAACCGGCGATCGGCGAACAATGACAAGGATTGCGCGGCCTGCCGCAACGTGTCCCAATCGAAACCCTTGTCGATGAAAAAAACGCTGCGATCCGCGTAGTGCGCCGCACGCGCGGCGTTGCGTATGCTGTCCGCGGCCTCGTTCAACAACAAGGGCTCCTCTCCCGACACGAGGTAGATCGAGGCCAACCCTTTGCCGAGCGAAAGCTTCAGCTGATCGGCATTCAATCGCATGGCAAGAGTTCACGGGCGGCGCGATACTCGCGCGCCATCCGCTCGACGAGATCCTGAACCGTCTCGACCTCATGGATGCCGCTGACGCTTTGACCGGCGCTCCAGATGTCCTTCCATGCCTTGAACGCCGCATTACCGCCGGCGCCGAAATTCAACGTGGTCTTGTCGGCGGCGGGCAAGTTGTCCGGGTCTAAGCCGGCGTTTCGCACGCTGCCGCGCAAATAATTTCCCGGAACACCACTGAATAGAGAAGAGTAGATGATGTCCTCGGCGTGACTGTCGATCAACATTTGCTTGTATTCCCGGGACGCATTGGCCTCGGCCGTGGCAATGAAGCGCGTCCCCAGGTACGCAAGATCCGCGCCGAGAGCCTGCGCTGCAAGGACGTCGGCACCCGTGCTCATCGCACCCGACAGGATGATGGCGCCAGAGTAGAACTCGCGAATCTGTTTGACGAGGGCGAAGGGACTGAGCAACCCGGCGTGGCCGCCGGCCCCGGCACACACGGCGATGATGCCATCCACACCCTGCTGCGCCGCCTTCTCCGCATGGCGCAGATTGATGACGTCATGCAGCACGATCCCGCCATAGCCGTGCACGGCGCTCACGACGTCGGCGGGCGGTCTGAGGCTCGTGATCACCACCGGCACGCGATGCTTCACGCACAGACTCACATCGTGGTCCAGCCGGCTGTTGCTCGTGTGCACGATCTGGTTGACGGCGAACGGCGCGACCTTCACGTGCGGATTCGCCGTCGCATGCGCCGCGAGTGCCTCGCTGATTTGAAACAGCCAGTCGTCGAGTTGCGATTCGGGTCGCGCGTTCAAGGCCGGAAACGAGCCGAGGATTCCCGCTTTGCACTGCGCGATCACGAGCGCCGGTGTCGACACGATGAACATCGGCGCCCCGATGATCGGTAATCTCAGGCGATTGAGAAGTACTGAGGGGATGGCCATGCGCTAGATTATACGTCGCAACCATCGCATCGAGGGCACCCATGACATTCGACAATCTCAGGTTCGAGCGGCGCAACGGTGTTGCCTACGTCACATTGAACCGCCCCGACAAACTCAACGCCCTCAACTTGCCGCTGATCGAGGATTTGTCGGCCGCCGCCGCCATCATCGACGCCGATCCCGACGTGCGCGCCGTGCTGCTCACCGGCGCGGGCAGGGCATTCAGCTCGGGTGCGGACCTCACGCAGGATGATTTTTTTCGAGACGCCACGTTGAGTCTCGGACAGAACATCCGCCGCGACCTCAACGATCACTTCAATCCCATGGTCCGCGCGTGGTACGAGCTGCGCGCACCGGTGGTGGTTGCGGTCAACGGCATTGCCGCCGGCGCCGGCATGAGCCTCGCGCTGATCGGGGATGTGGTGCTCGCGGCACACTCCACCACGTTCTTGCAATTGTTCGCACCGCGGCTCGGCCTCATGCCCGATCTCGGGAGTACGTATTATCTGCCCCGGTCCATCGGGACGGCGCGCGCCAAGGGACTCGCGCTGCTGGGGGAACCGCTGTCCGCGGCGGAGGCCGTGCGTTGGGGGCTCATCTGGGCGTGCCTGGAGGACGAGACGCTCATGGAACAAGCCGACGTCATGGCGCGCCGCTTAGCGGAGGGCCCTACGCAAGCGTTTCGCCGCATCAAGGCGATGTTCAACGAACAACCGTCGCGAACGCTGCCCGAGCAAATGGCGCTCGAGGCCATTGCTCAGGCGGAACTCGGCGATACACAAGATTTCGCCGAAGGCGTGCTGGCATTTCGCACCAAGCGTGCGCCCAAGTTCACTGGACGGTAAGTCATTGACGCTTGCCGATCTTGGCGACTGGAACACGGACTTCGGCCGCGCCGGATTGGCCAGCGGCACTTTTGCCGCTGGAACTCATGTTCGAGCCGCAATTATCGCAACCCCCGCACGCGCCTGGGTTACGGGCGGCCAGACGCTCTGCCACGCCGAGCCCGACCCCCGCCGGCAACCGGCGCAGCAGCGCGGCCAGAACCTTGATGAGATAGCCACGCAGCGACTTGGGTCCGAGTGAGTAGGTCGCGTAACCGAATCCCGCGAACAGCACGAGGCCCACCAGAAAAGCGTCGATAAACGCGTTCATGCCGTCGCTCCGCGGTTCATGCTGTCGCTGCGCCGTTCATGCTGTCGCTCCGCCGTTCATGCTGTCGCTCCGCCGTTCATGCTGTCGCTGCGCCGTTCATGCCGTTGCCGCGACGGTCACGACGTCAACGCAAGTGCGATGCGATAGGTGGCGAACGAGCCCGCATAAGCCAAGGCGAACATATAGGCGGCCATGATGAGCGGATAGCGCCAAGAGTTGGTCTCGCGTTTGACGGTTGCGAGGGTCGAGAGGCATTGCGGTGCGAATACGTACCAGGCCAGCAAAGACAATGCGGTCGGCAAACTCCATGAATGGGCGATCAACGGCGTCAGGGCGCCGCTGGTATCGGATCCGGTTGCAGAGAGCGCGTACACCGTACCGAGCGCGCCCACCGCGACTTCGCGCGCGGCGAGCCCTGGCACCAGCGCGACCGAAATCTGCCAATTGAAGCCGATCGGCGCAAAGATCACCGCCAACCATGCGCCGATATGACCGGCGATGCTGTATTGGATCGCCGGTCCCGACGCCCCCGGCGGTGGCGCCGGGAAGGAGCTCAAGGCCCAGAGCACCACCATCAAGGCGAGAATGATCGTGCCGACCCGACTCAGGAATATCTCCACCCTCTGCCACAGCCCGATCGCCAAGCTGCGCAAGTTGGGCCAGTGATAAGCCGGCAGCTCCAACATGAGTGATTGAAACCGAGTACCGGCACCGCCGCGCTTGAGCACGTAGGCCACGCCCATCGCACCGACGACCCCGGCCACGTACAGCACGAACAACACCAATCCTTGCAGCTCGAGGCCGCCCCATACTTCGCGTCGCGGTATGAAGGCACCGATGATCAACGCATACACCGGCAGCCGCGCGGAACACGTCATCAACGGTGCGATCATGATGGTAGCGAGGCGGTCGCGTGGATTTTGAATGGTGCGGGTCGCCATGATGCCGGGGATCGCACACGCAAAACTCGACAGCAGAGGGATGAACGCGCGACCGGAAAGCCCGACACCGCCCATGACCCGATCCAGCAAGAATGCGGCACGCGGCAAATAACCCGACTCTTCCAGCACCAGAATGAAGAAGAACAGGATGATGATCTGGGGCAGGAACACGAGCACGCTGCCGACACCCGCGAGCACTCCGTTGACCGCCAAGTCTCTGAACAGACTCGCCGGGAGCACGTGACCCACCCAGTCGCCGAGCGATCCCACCGCCGCTTTGATCGCGTCCATCGGCACCTGCGCCCAGGCGAACACGGCTTGAAACACCAAAAACAGGATCAACGCCAGAATGCATGGGCCGAGTATCGGGTTCAGTATCAACTCATCGACGCGATCGCTGAAGGTGACGCCGTCCAACCGGTCGCCGCCCACCACTCCCAAGATCCGGCGGACCTCGTTTTGGGCCTGTGCGATATCGGCCGCATCCGGCGTGCGCCAAACCGCGGCGGCCTGACGCTCCGGCGATACGGTCAAGGTGTCCAGAAACTGGATGAGCCCCGCGGCACCGGACGCTTTGACTCCCACCGTCTCCACGACCGGCACGTCGAGTTCCGCGGCCAGTTTGCCCGAGTCGATGACGATGCCCTTGCGCCGCGCAATGTCAGTCATGTTGAGCGCGATGACCATGGGCAAGCCGAGCCGCTTCAGGCTCAATACGAGTCGCAGATTCTGGCGCAAATTGGTGGCATCGGTGACGCAGACCACGAAATCCGGTGTGGACTCGCCGAGACGTCGACCGAGCAGCACGTCCGCGGTGACCTGCTCGTCCGGCGTCAATGGATCCAGGCTGTAGGCGCCTGGCAAATCGAGGATGCGGACCTTGAGGCCGGACGGCGTCACGAGCGAACCTTCCTTGCGCTCGACCGTCACGCCGGCATAGTTCGCGACTTTTTGGCGGCTACCGGTCAGGACGTTGAATAGAGCCGTCTTGCCGCAGTTGGGATTACCAACCAATGCAACCAGGGGACTCGCGGCGCTGCGCACGGCGTCCATGGTTCAGGCTTGCAGCGGCTGCTCCGGGGCGACTCGGATACAAGCGGCTTCGAACATACGCAGTGCGAAAGTACTCGTGCCGATTCTCACCGCGATCGGTTCACGCCCCATGAACCCGCGCGCGACGATGCGCAGCTTCTCGCCGGGTAGAAATCCCAACTCCGCCAAACGTCTGCCCAATTCGATCGAGCCCGTGGAGTCGAGAGCGGAAACCGACACGACCCGAGCGACCACACCGGTCGCGAGGTCGGCGAGTTTCATGCCATTCCACCCCCGAACTTCGAGCATGCCGCCAGTATGAGTCATTTCCATGAACGCAATTCTATATGAGAATCGTTCCCATTACTATTCGCTCAAGGCTTCTCGAGGGCATCGCGCTCGGCATCGTGTCGCGATCCTTCGAGCGGGAAATCGAGACGAGGGCGCCGTTCCTGCTAATCTTAGGTCCCCAAACAACCGGAGGTATCTGAAATGCCTACACTTTTCGAAAAAATCATCTCCGGCGAGCTGCCCGCGCAAGTCATCTACCGGGACGAGCGGGTCATCGCTTTTCTGGACATCCGACCTGCCGCTCCCGTACATATATTGATCGTCCCCCACAAGGTGATTCCGACGGCGGATGACATAGCGGATGAGGATGAGGCGTTGATTGGACATATGGTGATCGTGGCTCGCGATATTGCACGACAGCAAGGCGTCGCCAAGAGTGGTTACCGATTGATCATCAACTGCAATCCGGACAGCGGCCAAGAGGTCTACCACCTGCATTTGCACCTGCTCGGGGGGCGGGCGTTGGGACCCCTGGTACCGCGCCCGCACTAGAACCGGCCTTCGCGACGCGGATTGCGCGTCCGCCGGATGTATGGATTCAAAGGACACAAAGGAAGAGTCGATGAAGAAGAAAACAGGCGCGCGGGCCAAGGCTGCGCGCACCGCGCCGCGAAGATCTGTCGCCAAGGCGAAGAAGTCTGCGCCCCGGAAGAAGCCGGTCGTGCGCACGATCAAACGTGCGGTGATCGCGGCGCGGTCCGCGACGCGCTCAGCGGTATCGCCGCGCGCAGTCGCGACCGGGGCGGCGCCCGTCGTGCAGCGGCGCGAACTCTATCCGCCGATCGAACCCTATCGCCAAGGCTATCTGCGCGTCTCTGAACTGCATGAGATTTATTATGAGGAGAGCGGCAATCCGGCCGGCAAGCCGGTCATATTCCTGCACGGTGGCCCCGGTGCCGGCGCCGACGCCCGAGCTCGAAGCTTCTTCGACCCACTGCATTATCGCATCGTGGTATTCGATCAGCGGGGTTGCGGCCGCAGCCGACCGAGCGCCAGCCTCGTCGAGAACACCACGTGGCACTTGGTCGCCGACATCGAGCGACTGCGCAAACATTTGAACATCGAGCGCTGGATGGTGTTCGGCGGCTCATGGGGCAGCACCCTGGCACTCGCCTATTCCGAAGCTCACCCGGAGCGGGTCACCGAAATCGTGCTGCGCGGAATATTCCTGGTTCGGTATTCGGAAATCCGTTGGCTCTATCAGCACGGCGCATCGGAGATTTTTCCGGATTTCTGGGAGGCTTATCGCGACGTGATTCCAGTCGACGAGCGCGACGATTACCTGAATGCCTACCATCAAAGACTCACCGGCACGGATCAACGCACCGCGCTCGCCGCCGCGCGTGCATGGTCGGTTTGGGAAGCGTCGACGAGTTTCATGTACAGCAATCACGACAACATCAAGAAGTGGGGAGAGGATCTCTTTGCATTGGCGGTCGCCCGCATAGAGTGTCATTACTTCGTCAACCGCGGCTTCCTGCGCAGCGAGACGCAATTGCTCGACGATGTGGATCGCATCCGCCACATTCCGACGACTATCGTGCAGGGTCGCTACGACATGGTATGTCCGGCGGCGAGCGCCTGGGATTTGCACCGGGTCTGGCCTGAAGCGGATTTTCGGCTGGTGCCTGATTCCGGCCATTCGGCATTCGAGCCGAGCAACATCCACGAACTCGTGTCCGCCACCGACCGCTACCGAAGCCGCTGACGCGCGGCATGCGTTGCATTCGTCGCCGGACCCCGGCGGTCGCCGCAGCCCCCGTGTGGGCGCCATGCGCATGGGTTGAGTGCGCATGGGTTTCCTGCGCGCGGATCTCGTGCGCAGTCTTGTCGTGCCTGTGGATGTCATGCGCGGCGCAAGCGGCCGGGACCAAGTTGCTGCGCTTTCCGGACATCTGGCACGACCGCATCGTCTTCAGCTATGCGGGGGATCTATGGACGTCGAGCGCGGCTGGCGGAACGGCAGTGCGGCTCACATCGCACCCGGGCCTCGAACTGTTCGGCAAGTTTTCTCCGGACGGCGAGCAAATCGCGTTCACTGCCCAGTATGCCGGTGACGAGCAGGTTTACGTGATGCCGTCCGGCGGGGGCGCTCCCCGCCAACTGACGTTTTATCCCGCTCCGGGCCCCTTGCCCGACCGGTGGGGGTTCGACAACCAGGTGTATGGTTGGACCCCTGACGGCGCAGCCATTGTTTTCCGCTCCGCTCGCGATGGTCATGCGCTCACGGACACGAAGCTGTATACGGTGCCCCGCAACGGGGGCGCGGCGACCGCATTGCCCATGCCCGTGTCGGGAGCGGGACATTTCTCACCAGATGGCAAACGCATCGTTTACTCCCCCTTGTGGCGCGATTTCCGCAGCGAAAAACGGTATCAAGGAGGCTGGGCGAACGATCTCTATATCTTCGACCTCGCGCATCCCTCACTGGTACGCGTTACCGAGGATCCGCACACGGACCGTGATCCGATGTGGATCGGAGGCGCGATATTCTTCAACTCCGATCGCTCGGGCGTTTTCAACTTGTATCGATATGACGTGGGTTCCGGGCAAACCCGACAGCTTACTCACTATCGGGACTGGGACGTGCGCTGGCCGAGTGCGGACGATGCTCGGATCGTGTATGAACTCGATGGCGAGCTGCATGTTTACGACACCCGTGACGATCAAGACCGGGCGATATCGATCAGCGTACCCGCCGACGCCACCCACTCCCGGCCTCAAAGCGTCAATGCAGCCGATGATGTCGAAAGCCAGGTGGTCAGCCCCGGCGGTGAGCGGATCGCCGTGGTGGCGCGGGGAGACGTGTTTTCGGTACCCGTGGAGCACGGCGTCACGCGCAATCTGACGCATTCGTCTAACGCCCACGATCGCGAAGTGGCCTGGTCGACGGACGGCAATCGTCTGGCGTACATATCGGACATCAGCGGCGAGGAAGAACTGTACGTGCGCACGCAGGACGGCACCACGGCTGCGACGGCCCTGACGTCGCACTCGACGGGCCGCTACTCCGCGCCACGCTGGTCGGCCGACGACAAGCGCATCGCCGTCGCGGATCAGACCGGACGGCTGCTCGTGGTCGAGTTGGCGACCCAACACAAGGTTACCGTCGCCAAGGATAAGTCGGAGCTCGCCTTGGATTACCAGTGGTCCCCGGATGGCCAGTACCTCGCCTATTCGCTGAATTCGGAGGACCGATTCTCGAGCGTTTTCGTCTGGTCGGTTGCCGACGGCAAGTCCCGCCGTGTCACGCCCGAAGGCTTCGACTCCCAGTCACCGGCATGGGCGCCGAACGGCGACCTTCTTTATTTTTTGAGTGCCAGGCAGTACCAACCCATCATCAGCAGCATCGAATTCGACTTCGCCACCGATCGGCAGATCGGAATCTTTGCGGTTGCCCTGCGTAAAGACGTCAAGAATCCCTATGGGGTGCAGGACGATGAGCCAGGGGATGAGAAGAAAGACGCGGACAAAGACAAGGATAAAGAGAAGGACAAAGACAAGAGCAAACCGGCCGTCAAGATCGACTTCGAGGGCATCATCAGCCGCGCCATTCGTGTTCCATTGGAGGCGGACGATCTGAGTGACCTTCACGTCAGCGATGAGAACCTGATCTACCAGCGAAACGGGCCCTTCTATTACGGTCGCGAAGCGCCGGTCAAGCCGGCCGTGATGGCCTATTCCATCAAGGATCGCGAAGCCAAGACGGTGATCGACGACGTCGCCGACTGGTCGTTGACGGCCGACGGCAAACACGTGCTGGCGCAACTTTCGTCCAAGGAACTCAAGTACGTCGAAGTCGGCAAGGATGACGATGAGAATGAGGAGGCGAAGACGGTGTCGCTGGCCGGTCTGACGACGACACGGATTCCCGCCGAGGAATGGCATGAAATATTCGCCGAAGTCTGGCGCCGTTACCGCGACTTCTTCTACGTGAGCAACATGCATGGCTATGACTGGCGGAAGCTGCGTGAAAAATATGAGCCGCTCGTCGACTACGTCGGACACCGGGCGGATCTCAATTACGTCATCGCCGAAATGATTTCCGAACTCGTCGTGCAGCACGCCTACATCGAAGGCGGCGATCTGGGTCTGCCGAAACGCCCCTATGTGGCCCTGCCTGGCGCGCGACTCGCACTCGATGCGGCTTCCGGCCGATATCGCATAGAAAAAATCTTCGCGGGCCAGAATGAGGAGGAAGAATACCGCTCGCCGCTGACCGAAGTCGGCGTGGACGCACATGTGGGCGACTACGTGCTCGCCATCAACGGTCGCGACCTGCGGGCGGGGACCGACCCGTACGAGTTGTTGCAAGCGGCGCCGAACCAGCCCGTGGAATGGCGTCTGGCGGACAGCGCGGATGGCAAGCGGCCGAGGACGATTCGGTACGAACCCCTGGCCAGCGAATCGGCTCTCAAATATCTCGAATGGACCGCGGACAACCGTGCGCGGGTCAGCGCGTTGAGTCAGGGCCGATTGGGTTACGTGCATATCCCGGACATGGGCGAGGCCGGCCTGCGCGAGTTCATCAAAGGCTGGTATCCCCAGGTTCGCAAGGAGGGACTCGTCGTGGACGTGCGCAACAACGGCGGCGGCAACATATCCGAGATGCTGATCGAGCGGCTGGCCCGCACGCTGCACGGCACCACGTTCGCGCGCAATCGCGAGGCGGCCGACACGTACCCGCGGGTCGTTCAAACCGGTCCCAAGGTGGCTCTCATCAATGAGGAAACCGCCTCGGACGGCGACATTTTCTCCAATGCTTTCAGGCAATGGAAGATCGGGCCGCTCATTGGCAAGCGCACCTGGGGTGGCGTGGTCGGTATAACCGAACACGGTCCACTGCTCGACGGCGGAACCGTTTTTGTGCCAGAGTTCGGGACGGCCGACGCCGACGGTCATTGGATCATCGAAGGCCACGGCGTCGATCCGGACATCGTCGTGGAAGAAGATCCGGTGGCCGTTTTGAACGGCCACGATCCACAGCTGGAACGGGGAGTTGAGGAATTGATGAAACTGTTACCGCGAGCAGGGGGGTTGCCGCCGCGGCCCGCACCGCCGGACAAGAGCGCGATGCCCGCCACATCCGGGACGCCTGCCGAGATGTCGAATAGGCCATAGGTATGTCCGAGCTGTCCATACTGGCCTTGGCGCGCGCGGACGATGCGCGCGAGATAGCCGAGATGTCCCGTGACCTGATCGAACAGGGCCTGACGTGGTCGTGGACCCCCGCACGCGTCCAGCACTTCATTTCGGGATCAGAGTCATCCGTCGTGGTTGCACGCTATCATCGCCGGGGCGATCGGACCGGCGACGCAGACCACCGCGGCGGCATCGAAGCATTTGCCATCATGCAATTCGGCGACGACGTGGCGCATTTGAATCTGCTCGCCGTCGCACCCGGTAGTCGCCGTCAGGGCACCGGAAGACGGCTCATGGAATGGCTGATTGCCACCGCAATCGAGGCCCGCGTATTTCGCATCGACCTGGAACTGCGAACGCAGAACGGCCAAGCGCGTCAATTCTACGAAAGTCTCGGCTTCAAACGGCGGGGCGAGGTGCCAGGATACTATCAGGGACGCGAGGCGGCGCTGCGGATGTCGCGACGCCTGGCCGTTGACTGACCCTCTGACCGCTGTCGAACCGTCAGGCCGCCGACTACGCTAGGCCGGCAGAGGGGCAGCCAGATAAGACGCTTCGAACTGCTTGCGCGACATGGGCACGCTGGCTAGATATCCTTGGATTTCATCGCATTTCAGCGATCGCAAGAGACGCGACTGCTGGGCCGTCTCGACGCCCTCCGCGACCACCTTGAGGCTCATGGAGTGAGCCAGCTTGATGATGGTGGAGACCAGCGCAATGGCTTCCGGTCCCGCCGTCATGTCGGTGATGAACGACCTGTCGATTTTCAGCGTGTGCACGGGCAGCTTCGCGAGATAACTCAAGGAGGAGAACCCGGTGCCGAAATCGTCGATCGCGAGCGTGATGCCCAGCTCGCGGATCGCCCGCAGACTTTCGATATTGTGTTTCAGGTCTTCCATGACCAGACTCTCGGTCATTTCGAGTTCTAAACTGCTCGCAGCATGCGGATCCATCGCGATGACATGCTGTATCTCCCTGACGAACGCATGGTTGCGCAACTGCAGGGGCGACACGTTGACGGCGATGCGCACTGGCGCGAGACCGGCGCTGCGCCATCGCAAGTGATCCTCTACTGCCTTGCGTAGGACCCAACGACCGACTTCACGTATCAACCCCGTTTCCTCGAGCACCCCGATGAATCGATCGGGAAGAACCAAACCGCACTGTGGATCGTTCCAGCGAATCAGCGCCTCCACGCCGGTGATTCGACCGCTCGCCAGATGCAGCTTCGGCTGGTAGAAAAGCACGAATTGATCCTTATCGAGCGCCTGGTGCAGACGATTTTCCAAGGTCAGCTTGCCCGCGACGGCATCGGACATTTTCTGCGTGTAGAACAGATAGCGGTCACCGCTTGATTTGGCCTTCTTGAGCGCCGCCTCCGCGTGCTTGAGCAGTGTATCCGCATCGGCACCGTCGTCAGGGTGGTGCGCGATGCCGACCCGCGCCGCGATCCGGAACTCCGCTCCGGCCAATACGAACCGGTGGGCGACGAAGTCGCTGATGAGCTTCTCGATCACGGCCGTCAGATCATCGCCGGCATCCGGCAACACGATTGCAAATTGGTCGACCCCGACGCGTGCCAACAATTTGGCATCTTCGATGGTATCGGTCAGCCATTCGGCGACCTGCCGCAACAACGCGTCGCCCACCGGGCGGCCAAGGCTGTCGTTGACGTTGCGAAATCCGCGCACATCGAACAGCAGCAGAGCGAATCCCTGCCCCTCCCGCGACGCGCTACGCCGCAGTTGCATCAGACGCGCGATGCAATGCGTACGATTGGCAAGTCCCGTCACCTCGTCATGGTAAGCGAGGTATTCGAGGCGTTCCTGTTTCTGGATATGATCGATGGCGAACGCCACGTCGTTCGTCAGTTCGGTCAGCAACTTGACCTCTTCCTCGTGGAAGAACTGGCATTCATCGGCATAGAGTGAGAGGACGCCGATGACTTCGTTGCCGATGATCAGCGGGAAGACGGCCATGGAACGCACGCCGAATTCGGCGTGTATCTTCGCAAACGCCACTTTCGGGTCGTTCTGAGAATCATTCGAAACGGCCGCGCGCTTCTCCCTGATCGCCTGCTTGATCATGGCGGTCGGCGCTCCGCCGCTGGCCGCCAGCGCGCTCTTGATCGCGCCGAGCAGCTTTTTGTCGCGGCTCGCGAGAGCGACGGGTACGAATCGCGACGACGTGCGGTCCACGAGCGCCATCATGGACAGACGCAGGCCGCCCGCCTCGACCGCGATCCGGCACGCGCGTTTCATGAGGATCTTCCTGTCATGCTCGTCAACGATGAGCGTATTGATGCCGCTCAACATGGCATGGACGCGGTTGAGATACGCGATCCGGCTCGCAGCGATCTTGCGCTCGGTGACATCGCGCAAGAACGTGACGATGGTCCAGCCATCCGCGGTGTACTGTGCGCGTCGGTGCACCTCGACCCACGCGATCGACCCGTCGGCACGCGGGCGCGGCATTTCGTAGGGATCCTCGTCCCGGCCGCTGTCGATCAACGCATCGTAAGCACGCTCCAGTTCCGCGAGGGGAGTCGCGAATACCGCGTCGGGACTGAGCGCCATCAGCCGTTCCCGCGGCCAATTGAGCAGTCGGCACGCAGCATCGTTCGCGTGCACGAGACGCATGGTGGACCGGGTCACGACCACGATTCCATCGATCATGGCGTCGATGGCCCCACCATGACGCCGCGGCTGGCCATCACCTTGCGCTTGCCAGGTGATGTCGAGATAGGTAACGACGGCACCCGTCGGATAATCCTCGTTCAGCGGCGTCACGGTGACCAGGTACCAGCGCTCTGCGACGTTCGAGCGGCTCACGTATTCGCAGGAGTATCGTGGCACCTTGCCGGTCAGCACCGTGCGCACTCCGGCTGCCAGGCGTTCTATTTGTGAGGTGCCCTCACGCCTCGGATCCGCGGAATACGCGGCAAAATCGGGTCGACGCCCATAATTCGTGTCGATGAGGGGATCGAAACAGTCCAATTGCCGGCCGGCATCATCGACTGCGATGCTGCGTCCCTGTGTGTCGACGAGAACGATATGCGCCGGCAGCGCGTTGCGGATGGCGGCTTGCTTCGTCAACTCGGCGTTCGTGAACTCCGCCGCGCCGGCGCCGCCCGCGCGTAACAGCAGCGTCGACTTGCCGCCCTGCGCGGCGAGCCTTTCGGTTCCTCCGGCGGTCAAGTGGTCCAGTCGCTGATCGGCTTCCCGCAGCGTCGCGAGCAGAACGGAGAATCCCGCGTTCGACTCGGCATCCGCAAACAGCGAAGTGGACGTCATGGCAGGTCCGGTATCAAGCGTGTTTCATTTCTTCACCTGTAAACCTGCGGTCATTCGCATGGTGCCATTAGTGGACTCGGCTCAGCGCGGCAGCATCATCGTGTTCGCCGCGAGCCGGAAACCGCACTCACGCATCCGCTCAACTTGTCGGGGTGCGATTTCGCGAGCGCCAATTTGAATTGGGGCTTTATGTCCACGGGACGCGGCATGCGGCGCGAAATCTTGGTCACGTCCGAGAGCACACCGCTCATTTGCGAGTGCAGTGCACCAAGCTGACGGCGCAGCCTTGCGACTTCACCCTGCAGCTTGCTGGTGTTGAGAATGATGAGAGTTCCGCACTCGGAGCAACACATGTCCCGATGCGTGCTCACCCATCGCAGCGTCAGCTGCGCCTTGTTCGCACACTTCCAGCAATCGACTTCGATCTCCCTCTGTTCGAGCAGCTCTTCGACCTCTGCAGAGTAGATTGGCTCACGTACCTTCATCGCGGTCACCCCTGTGCAATTCGCTTCAAACACTAGAGCGGCAATGAATAACAAATGTTCAGTGTGATTTCACGCACGAGATACTGCGGCAGCAGCGGGAATTTGCCGGTCATGCGACGCACGCTTGGTGCTCTCGAAATCCTTCATGGATTTCCCGCGAAAAATTGCGGGCGAATGCGCAAACGGCCGCGAAATATGAAAAACCGCGAATCGAAGTATTTGCGACGGAGCGCACATTTCATTCTTGCTGCACAGAGTTCCCACGGAAATTTCCGAGTGCCGCGCCCGCCACAACCAAGCGATGCTCCCACTGACACGCAGGTTCTTGCTGTGGCGCAGCGCCGATGATGCGTGAACCGGGACGCACAGACTCCGCAAATATCTGCGCTAACCTCGAAGCACGCAAGAAGGGACCTCAAGATGGAGATACCAGTCCGCGCCAAAGGGAGGGGCCGCGCCAAAGAGATCTACTCTTCTTACGGGGATCTCGCCGGCCGTCTACTTCCTGCGGCGGCGAAGATCAGCTTTTTCGGCGCCGCCGGCGAATTGGAGTGGACGCGCGGTCACGACCATGCAGCGGCGGAGGCGTCGGCGTGTCTCGTGGGCACCATCTTGGCCGACGGCAGCGTCGAACCGCAGGTATTACGGCTGAGCGACTCGGTGATCGCCATCGGCATTCCCATCATCGTCGATGCGAAACCCGTGAGCATTCTATTGGTGAACGTGATTTGCAGGCAGCCGGACGCGGACAGGCGCGTCATGCGGGAAACGGTCAGCGCAGCGGCCCCCTTGATCGACTGTCTGTGCCGCGAATTGGGTCAACAAGTGCGCAAAGCACTGCCTTCGGCCACGCTTTCGGAGCGCACCGAGGAATTGGAATGGTTGTTTGCCTTCACGGAAAACCTTCATTCCAATTCCAGCGATCCGCGCGCAATCAATCAACTACTCGGCGCGGCGGTCGAACGCATGCGGGCCAGTTTCGGGGCGGTTGTAGTACCCGACCACGGCTTGGAGCTGACCTATTCCTCGATGGTTCGCATCGACATGCAATCCGCGGGGATATTCGAACGCTGTCACCCTTACTTCTTGAACTTTGTCTGCCGTCGCAAGCAACCACTCATCGCCAACAAGGTCGCGGCCGGCAGCGGCATGCCGCCCTTCAAGGTGCTGGTGCTGCCCATCGAACCGCACAAAGGCAAGGTCATCGGATATATCGTCTTCTTGAAGGCGGCGAGCATGCCCAGTTTCGGCAGGCGGCAATTGTTCCTCGGACGCCATGTCGGCCATCAGGTGGGCGCGCTGCTGGAGAGCCAGTACGATCTGGCCACCGGGCTCCTCACGCGCAACGCATTCGAGCAAGACGTGCGCAGAGTCTGGGGCGCCGGACCGGATGCGACCGCGCCCGCAGCCCATAATCACTCGCTGATTTATTTCGATATCGATCGTTTACACGACATCAACGACGTTCTCGGCTTCGCCTTTGGTGACGAGGCCATCGTTCGGATCGCTGAATTGTTGCGACCTCCCGCCCTGCCGCAAGACGCGATCACCAGCCGGATCGGCGGCGATAGCTTCATCGTTTATCTCCCGGGCCATGATGCGGAACAAGCCGCGGCCCGGGCGCAGACGATCCTGCAATCGGCGACCGCATGCTGCGTGGGAGAGGGCGAAAAGAGCATCGCACTGTCATTGAGCTGCGGTGTGGTACGGCTTCACTCCTCGGCTTCAGGCCTGGGCGGCGCCATCGCCACGGCGCAAATGGCTTGCGCCAGCTGCAAGAAGAGCGGCGGCAATCGCCTCGAGATACACCTGGATGTCGATGCCGGGATGATGCACCGGAAACACGACACGTTCGAAGTATCGAGGCTGCGACGGGCGCTCGCCGAAGGCCGCTTTCGCATCTATGCACAAAAGATAGTGTCGTCCAGGGACTTGGGCGAGGTTCGAAGCATCGAATGTCTGGTGAGAATGGTCGGCGAGGCCGGCGAAATACTACATCCCGACGAGTTTCTGCCGTGCGCGCAGAGCCATCGGATGCTGCACGCCATCGATGATTGGGTGATCTCGCATGCGCTCAAGGAAATCAAGCCGTTTCGTACGACGCTCTTCGAAACCAAGATCGGCCTCAGCATCAACATCTCCGGCCAGTCGCTGCAGGATGAGGCATTCGTCGATTCGATCGAACGCTGGATCGCCGACTCCCGGATCGCACCGGCGTTGATCGTCTTCGAAATCACGGAAACCTCGGCGATTTCGAACATGGCCCGTGCAGAACGCTTGATCGGGCGTCTTCGGCAACAAGGTTGCCGGTTCGCATTGGATGATTTCGGCACCGGCGTCAACTCCCTTTCCTATCTCAAATGCCTGCCCGTCTCGTACGCAAAGATCGACGGCAGCTTCACCCGCGACCTGTTGTCGAACGATCGCGCCGGCGCGATGGTTGAGACCATCGTACAAATTTCCAAGGCGCTCGGCATCGAGTCCATCGCCGAATCCGTGGAGTCGCTCGCCGTCGCCGATCGGGTGCGGGAGTTGGGAGTCGACTACGTACAGGGGTTCGTCGCGCACAGGCCGGAACCGCTGGTTGGATTGCTCGATGCGATCAAGAGCAGCGAGTCGAAGCGGTTCGGTCGATTGTTTTTGACGGAGTGATTTTTTATGTCCCGTAGCGCACAGAACTCAAATGGAGGGTCAGCATGCTAATAGGATTCAAGGTGAGGAATTTTCGCTCGTTCGCAGACGAACAGTCGTTTTCCTTCTCCACTTCGTCGGACAGCATGCATGCCGCGACTCACTGCCTGACCACCGGCATGAAATCCGTGCGCCGCTTGTCGAAGGCTGCCATCGTCTTCGGACCGAATGGCAGCGGCAAGACCAACTTGATCAATGCTTTCTCCGTGATGCGCGACCTGATCCTGCATTCGACGCTCTTGTCCGACACCGAGTTCGCCGATCGCTACACGCCCTTCAAGTTCGGATCGTCCGCGCGCGCGACGACCGATTTCGA